>Ga0182004_10000377_pt1 | contig 25782 bp, 22 predicted proteins | sample Sormic07211540_1_FD_120479 | JGI IMG/M metagenome (GOLD analysis project Ga0182004, IMG submission 120479) | Endophyte microbial communities from Sorghum bicolor roots, Mead, Nebraska, USA - 072115-40_1 MetaG | ecosystem: Host-associated > Plants > Roots > Unclassified | place: USA: Nebraska...
ATTTCTCCAGGCCAAGCACGCTTAACTTTAGAGTTCTTTAGAGATGTGCTTCCGGAAAAGAAGTTGCAACTTGTTGGTATGAGTCTCCTATTAATCCTATTAAGCCCTGGGCCAGGTGTTACACAACCGTCTTCGCCCACCGCCTCAGTGGGCGGCGCCCCTATCATTGTGTCGCCCACCTACTGTCGTGTCGTGGCCGCCGCCCCCAAAACCCCCAAATAAAAGTGATATCACTTTGACATCATTTCATTATCACTATTGCTATGTTAAATGTTATTTTAAATTTCCATTTCTTTTGTCCCCTTTAAAATTAACTATAGATAATATACTTCATCCTTTAGTTTTTCTATATATTTATCCCCTCTTGTGTGCCTTTGTTTTTATCTTTTCACTTTTTTATCCCCTCTAAATATTATAGGTATAAATAATATGTTTCATCCTTTATTTTGCATTTTTTGCATCCCATCTTGTTGTGTCCTGTGAGATACACCATGAAATGGAATGAAAATCGATAACTATGTAGAGTATTGTGTCCCCTTTACAAAGTATGCACTCCAACATTAGTTGTGTATCATGGAGATTAGCCAGATCAGTGATTAGAGATTGGTTTGTGGTTCGCCCAACATTAGTATTAGAAAATTGTTATATTTCAAATTATTTTATATTTCATTTGAACTTCTATATCGTAATTTGTCAGAGTTTTTAGCTTAATCTTTGAATTTTAGGCTTATGATTTATTACTGCATGTGGTTTTACCGAAATAGAATATTGTGTACCAAATTAAAAACAGTTTTCCCGAATTGCACAAGAAAAAAATTTTGTATGACATATCCTATGCTCGAATCCTAGGTCTGTCACTAACTATTTGTTACACTGTCTTAAGAGTCATAGCGAGCCACAAGGTTCCAAAAGAGGATGCACAGGGAGAAGAGGTGGCAGCAAGTCATCATAGTCGTTCCCAAGGAGAACAACCTGTAAGAGCCTCCAAAAAGGCTGGCAGGCAGGACGGGGTGTCCATCTACACATCGGTTTTTGTCGCCCTCAAGGAGAAACAGGAGCGTCTCCTAAAAATGGAGAAGGAGAAAGCCCTTGCTAGGGAAGCTGCTGCCACATCCAAGCAGCTGGAATGCAGGTGCTGGTGGTCGGATGCACCATATGATGTGAAGGAGGATTCTAATGACGGACTGAATGATTCTTAGTGGTATGATGCATTATATTGTTTTTCCTATTATTATTTCAAAGCAAGGACATATTAGCTAGCAAATCATTTGCATTAGCACTGTTTTCTTTCTCCTATGTTAGGACTATTACTACATATTTTTTATTTTTTGAAAATTATATATATATAGGATAATTATATATATACATATATATAAAGGAATTATATATATATATATATATTAAAAGTAAAGTAAGGACTTAGTTCAACATAGATATTTTATCTTTTTTCTAGAAATACATATATGTTAATGCTCTGAGGCAAGAGGTCCGACGTCATTAGAAGTAATGCAGTATGGCATTGCCTACGTACCCAACGCGGCTATCAAATCACAGGCACCTACTCAACACAAATATTTAATTTTTAAGACTCAGTTTAAATTATGAACTTCCAATTTGAAAAGCTGGAACCCTTTGTCAAATAAACTGTAACCAGATATATTATCCTAAGCGATGTTCTTATCTACAGCTGTTTATTTTCTACAGTAAAATGAATTATTTGGCATATCATATTGTTCTCACTTTATGTGTTGTTCACATACAGGTAACGGGCTACAAGAATGGAGAAGAGAACCAGGGACCTGTTGGACTTGCTATGATAATCTTTTGGTGTGTCCATTGGTATACTGCTACTGTAACCGTGTAACAGCAAGCCTGCTACTGACTTGCTGTTGTTTATTTTCTCGGTCTAGTTGTTGCTCATTTTATTTTTCTCCATTCTAGAAAATTGTGGATGAATTGGAACCGTTCAATGGATGATGTTGTAAGATGTGTATGAGTTTGACGGTATCATGGTCATGGACTCATGGTCGTGATGGCTGCACAAAAACTCTAGTTCGTTAGTGGATCAATAAATGGATTATATTCACCATCGTTAAATTTATATGCATATTGTTTATTTCATTCTATAAATATGCAAGTGATGTATCATGGTCATGTACAGTATTTTGTGCTTTAGCTCGTGAGCAGAATGAGCTAACTCGAACTGGCTAGTGAGCTGAGCTAGTCTGCTGACTCGTTTTTAAAATGAGCCAATACATTAATGAGTGAGCCATGCTATAACAAGCCGAGCTAGCTCGATATATAGTCCTACCTGTTGATGGCCCAAATTGATCTTATATTTTAATCTTGCAGTTATTATAATCCTCTTAAATTAAATTTAGTATTTCATATATACATCTTAATAACTTTCTTCGTCCTGACATGGAATATACAATATTATGACTTCTAAAATATGTAAATAAAGCATTCTATATGGTGTCCATGCTTAAATTAGCGGAGTTTGTTAAAATGAAAGTATAATTTAAGAAGAAACTCCTTAATTGGGTATAATCCATAGGTACTGTCATGGGTTTGATCCTGTGGCGGTGATTAATGATCCGATCGATGAGGCAATATGTGTGAATTTAGTGATTTAGCACTCAAGACATAAAGGATCTGTCTTGGTTTGGGCATCTAAGCCTTACTTCTAGAGCCGATTTACTCAGCCTTATATACCAGTTGGCGAATGGAGTACATGAGGAGATCTAGTTTAGAGGTTCCCTTGACGCCTAAGGGTAATCTAGGGTTTTGTGTCCTAATCTTTTGGTCCATGATAGCGTCAAGTGTCGTAACTCATTGTTGGTCGTGGCCAAGCCAACAACATTGAACCGCTTCTGGTATCCGCGAGTGCATCATGGGAGCCTTTTGTCAGTGGACAAGGTGAGTTTCCACATTCTCTGTTCGTTTAGGTGATAAGTCATAGTAGAAAGAAGAAAAATTCTGCTAAATAACAGGCATATTCGGCTGTTAAGTCCAAACAAACAGGGCTTGATTTCCATTTCTTGCCGTGTAGTCATTCACCGAGAACTGAGGGGATTGTGGGCAAAGGAATGGGTATCTCCACTACGCAGTGTTCGATACAACTCCATGCGCCTAGGAACCCTAGGCGCCAAGACCTTCCTTTTTCCACTATCTGTGCTACACACCCGTTCATCACATCCCTTCATCATCATGTATAAAGATGTAACAGACATCAATCAGTTAAGCAACTGATTGATTCTGGCATTACTCTAAACAGTTTTCATCCAGTGACATTGCTTGGCACTCTGCTTTTGGTACAGCCAAAGAATTACTGATGACGATTTGCACGTTTAAATAAAGCAAAATACCCAAACGGTTTCTCCAAGATGCCCCTGCCTCACATTGTATCAATGGGCAATGTCTACAACACATCGAACTCAGTTTCGTTAGATAAAAACGATAACACCAATAAGCATTAATACAAAGTAAGTTTTTTTTCTTTTTCGGGTGCCTTCATTTATGAAATGTGATAATCCTTGATGCTTACAGTAAGCCTCAGCGACTGAGTTCATTACTTGATAATCCCAGTAAAAAAAACAAGAATCGACATGCAGCTCCTTATAACATAATGGTACAAACAGGTGACCAGAAAAATGGTATTGAACCCAGTTATAAGTAAAGAAAATAGTTTATCATAACTGACTTCTCAGCGGTCATAGCATAGTTAACTTCAAGGAGCTGACACGGGCCAACCAGTGCCAAATTACAGGTCAACTATCTTCACAAGCTTTGGATAGATTATGCGATTGTCCCTTGCAGAATTGCTCTCAACAAGAGCAATTTGAACCAAGTCCTGCAGATGGCAAACAGAATGCCACTGTTACAGTCAATACAAACTGAGCATATGTTAAGCAACAAATAGAATCATCCTAAATGCTTGTCAAGAGGAATCTATGTCAACAGACTTGTAGCTTTCAACAACCCCCTGAAACTACTGTTTGGTTTGATTTACTCCCTCCCAACTATTTCAGTTGATCCAATTTACCCCTTAAGAAGATTTGTCTTTCTGTTTGTCGAAGTACAAGCTGAGTTCTAATTTCAAATATTGCAAGATGATAAATATCAAATTTATGCTAAGAATGACCAGTTTTTTCATCATGTTAAAATTTTGTATCACTAGTGTTAATTTATTATTACATTTCCTAACCTATCAAAACAGTGACAAAAAGTTTATGATGTATTTGTAACATAAATTATAATGTCCATCACCTCGCAAAATTTGAAATTAAAACTCAACTTGTGCATAGATAGTAAAACCAAACTAGCACATCTTCCTTAGTAATTTGAACAACTTAAATAGTTAGAGAGGCAGGGGATTTGTAAATCGATCGAAGCATCAGTTTAGGGGATATATCTAGACATAGGCAAAACTTAAGGGAGGGGGGGTAATAACTCACCTTCACGTCCCTGCTTGATAAAAACTTCCCCAAGTTGTGAAGAATACATTTTAAATCATCCACCTGCAGTTGTGAAATAATGATAGTCAGTGACCACACGGATTGAAATAGTGGGATTGATTTTGAAATAATAGGTCATGCTCGCATAATACCTTGAGATATCCTGCTCTATTTATGTCAAAGTACCTAAAGGCCTATAAGATCAAGGGAGAAAAGATCAAGACAACATTAACTGTCAGACCACAAACCAAACACACCCTTAATGTTTCCCATGCATCAGAGAAAAACAAACATTACCTGCAATAGGTCCTTGTCGACCACCTCATCTTTTGTTGGCTTAACCTCCTTACTGGCTACCTTTTCTCCACCTTCCACTGAATCTCCTTTCTCTGCCACGGACTGTTTTTCCTCTATTGAAGCAGCTCTTTCATGGATGTTAGTAATATTTTCTACTTCAGGCTGTGTTGTACTTTTGTTATTTCCACCATCTGCTGTCACTACTTCTTCTGGCTTAACCACTCGGTCTTTTGTGTCCTCAATCTGTGCCACAAGAAAATGAGGTGCCACGGACAGATTAGGCATGGTTAATTCTGCGGAACTAGCTTTGTGTATCTCTTACATAAAAATACTGAGATGATATTTTCTGTGAAACCACACAATATGACAATGCTACTTAGTAAAACTAAACTGTAAGATTGGTGAAAAGCAGTCTCAAGCACTATAGGAAGGACTAGAACGGCATGGTTAACTTCCATATGTCAAGGAAAAGAAACTTATAGTGGAATTTTAAGAAAACACAAGGTAATAAATGACAAGTCAGTTCAAATAAGAATAGCTGAATCAACTAGGTCAAAAAAAATGCTGGAAAAAAACCTGCTCTGCAATCTGTTCTTCAGCATGAGCATCATCCATGTCCTCATCATCTTCATATATTTCTATTTCTTCAGGATCTTCCTCGTATTCAGGATCTTCCTCCTCCATATTTGCATCAGCTGCAGGTTTATCAAGAACAGCTTCTGAATGATCAGTGCTCATATTTTCATTGCCCTCTTTTGCTGGTTCACCATGGTTAGCAATTGGATGATCGGTGCCAAGTTTTATCTGACCCTCTTTTGACAGTTCAGCATGGACATTTGCTGATTGATCTGTGCTCATCTTTTCTTCACCCTCTTTTGTCATTTTAACACTGCCTCCTGGATTATCAACACTTCCAGTTATAGTCTCATTAGTCTTTGATCGCTTCTCGGAGGAATTATTCTCCTCTTTCTTTAGATCTTCCTCTCTTTGGCGTTTACGTTGATTCCTCTTCACAACATAACGTCTATACAGTTTCTGCAAAGGAAAAAGAATGTGCGGAAACATATCAATGTGCCAAAAGGCCCAAAACATACTGTGGATGAGCAGGGGGGGGGGGTCCCTATTTTCATGGTAGGATGAGCCTAATTCTATCATATGACAGCCTCTAACAGTGAACCTACATTAAAAAAACTTAAGGACTACCACACAAAAAGAAAAATGCACCATCACCAAACGCCAAATCAAGGTTGCAGATGAAAAATAGTGACAAAACCAGTGTACCCAGAGTCTTGGGTCCTAAAAACCTTCACCATATTAGACACACCACACCCAATTCAAAATGCAAGAGATATTTATTAAGTCCAAAATGTTTGCAGACATATATACTCATGCCAGTGTCCAAGTAACAGTAAGTGACGCAGTGAAATAGTTTTAAGAGTTGCTGTCTTGAAAAAGAGCAGCTTCAGTCTCACTGGTAGTGGCAAAGCACACAATAGTTAACTCATGAACAAAGAATCAGAGAGCAGCCACTGAATTATCAAATACAAGTGAGCAGCTGATCATTCAGAAACAAAGCATAGAACCATTAGGTTTAAAAGGAATGCATGAAGAGGCTGAAGGGGACCGCAGAACTGATTAATATAATGATATAATAAACTACCATGAGCCATTCATTACAATATTTCGCACCAGGGCATCTTGAATTACACAACAGTAATTAAGTCTCTGAGACATGTCACTAGAATAATTACAAGAGGAGAGAATTATTTGAAGCTTAGCTAAATCATTTGCAAAGCACAAAGAATGTACCTCAAGAAAAGACAGGATAACACAACCCATTCTGTGTTGAAGCATTTCACCAAATGACTCAGCAAACAAAGAAAGCTGAAAAAGGAATAGAAGAACAGATCAGTGTACATTTACGTGAGCTCTCAAACAAAACAGATTTCATTGCTGCGACATGCTCAATTGCACCAACTATGTCGAAGCAAAAGATATAGTGGTAGTCTCTTTTGATATACTAACAAAAAGTAATTAAAGAACGCAGACCTCAAATACTGACTCCTCTATATCCTTGGCAGTATAGTCTAGGAGGCCATCCAACGAAAGGGATGTTGAACGGAGCTGCAAAACAGAATTCCTTAGATACGATATCATGGACAATTCATTAAGGTTAAGTATTGTAGCATGTTACCCATACTTTAGATTCTTTATTCCTTTTTGCCTGAAGAATGAATCCTGGATATTTTGGAGGTTCATCAGACCTCTTCTTTTCTTTTGTGTCATTGAGTGGCTTTTGCTTTGGATCCATCTTGAGGTCTCTATTCTTCTTCTCTTTATCGTCCTTTGTTTTATCCTTCTTTCCATCCTTTTTTGTATCTTTTTGTTCCATAGCTTCCTTGTGATTGCCCTTATCCTCATTTGAACTGCGATCATTCAATGGGTGTTCGTTTTCCTCTGGCTTCTCTTCTTTCTTCTGATTTGAGATATCTTCTCCAGATGGAATTTTTGACCCTTCTTGCAGCTTAGTCTGAGGACTTCCAACATCGGTTGAGCTCTCAACATTTTTATCTGGCTGAACAGTTTCTTGCTTACTAGTTTCAGCAGGTGTAGCAGGGGCAGTCAACTGAGAACCTGAACCAGAAACTTTCCTTTTAACAATCCTTCGAATTATTTTCTTTTTTCCAGTTTTCTTTGCTTCAGGCTGTTGACTTATGCCAGCTCCCTCTTGTTCTTTTCCACCATCCTCATTCTTTTGTTGACTCTGACCCCCTTCTGCAGTTTTGTTTGCAGATTCTGCTACAGCATTCTTGTCCTCAGAAGATTTATCAGCTGAAGGTCCAGTTGTTTTTTTCCGAACAACTTTCACAACCTTTTTTATTATTTTCTTTTTTGTGGGCTTTTTATCCCCAGCTACATGGTCAATAGAGGAGTCGCCCGTAGTTTTTCCTTCAACATCCCCACCCATCTTCTGAACAGGTTCCTCACCTTTAACCTTGCCCTCTACATCATCATCTTGTTGTTTCATATCAGCATCACCTTTCTCATTTTTCATATCACTGCAGCCAAGATCACCCTCTTTTAATTGATCAGCATCTAAATTTTTACCCTTGTTCAGCTCCCCTAAAATTGTTAACAAATGTATTCAGTTTTTCTCTAACAGGCAGACAGATAAAAAAAAAATCAGTGAGATGCAACATGGAAATCTTACAAACCTTGCATCTGCTCTTTTGAATCACCAGGGCTCTAAAACAAGCAACAAGGATTGGAAAAAAAACTTTAGTGAGAACTCCAGAGAAAATAAAAAATGTTATTCACCAAATCAAAAGGCCATGATAGAACAAAGTAACCTTTTCCTTTATAACAGTGAGCTGATCCCTTTCTGCCTTTGATTTTTTGTACAGAATCCAGTTATTCTTCCATACATCCACTGAAGGCAGGCAATCTGACAAGTTTGGCACAAACAGAACAGTAATTTCTTTGTGACTGAAGAGTCCATCTTTGCCTATTCGATTGTAATGTACCTGCACGTTTAATGATTCAGTTAATATTCCATCAGCATGCAGTGAGAAGTGGAGGGACTACCAGATACATACAAGTAATATACAGATGTACAATATCCCAACCAGTTGTAACCCGCAAGCTACTAATTGTAGTGAAGTATGGATAGTGTGCCTATGTTACAGCTAAACTCAGCAAAAACTCTCAAGAATTTGATATCAGGGATAGACAGAAGCAAAATTTCAAGAGAATAAGATTCCAAAAAAAGAACTTCAAGAGAATATTGAATAGATCAAAAAATGCAAATTGGCTCAAATGTTAAGGCATGATTTGACTCGGCATGGCTTTGTAAGTTGAATTTTGACTAAAGATCTCTCGTGGTATTAGTCCCCCCCAACTAGAAAATCATGATTATAAGTGCACAATGAAATAAAATTCGGGTGGTACCAATTTCCTATTACTAAATCTTTACATACACGTAATCTGATTGTTCATTAGAACTTATACAAAGTTTAAAACTTGATAGGCATCCACACCTCACAAATTTGACATAAAGTGTTGGTCACTGTATTGGCCAGTTTATTGTATTAGCGTTTTCTTAATCCTGAATATAATGCAGTGAGGAATAACATTTCATATACACGTGATCTGATTGTTGGTCAAAACTTACAAAGTTTAAAACTTGATATGCATCCACACTCACAAATTTGACATACGAAGTGTTGGTAGTCATATTGGCCAGTTTATTCTAGGGACCCTTGATTGTACTAGCGATAGATTTCTTAATCCTGAATATAATGCAGTGAGGAATAACATTTCATAAACATTCTTTTTGGTTAGACATTGTAATCGAACTTGCAACATTACAAAAGGCAGCAACATCATAAATAGGCTTTGTTTCACTTACTAAACAAAGGAACATACATTTCTTAAATTGAGATGGACAACAAAAAAGGGTAGCAGTGTCGGTACAAGATATTTTCCATGAGATAGTATCCAGTACATACAAAGTTTTTTTGAAGTGCTGAGAAATATATATTCACAAGTACCTCGACAAAACGGTTCCAGTGGATGCAACTAGATAGATCAACCTGAACCATTTCCTTAACGCATCTGTCCAAGTAGGATAATATCAGTACAACTGCAAGTTCGTCATCATACCTTGTTTGATAACAGCATACCTGATGGCAGTTCGAATCAAGCAAGAACAGTCAACTGATGGGTCACCACCATCTATTGCTGCATTCCAAGGGCCTCCGATTGCAAAAAGAGAACGATCCTTTTTTAATACAGCAAATTTTAAGATATTGTTCAAGTGCGCAACTCGTTCCTCGGTACTTCTCAATGAAGTTATGTCAGCAAAGGCACCTTTGCTCATGCCACTCATCAATAGTACCTGCACACCATCACACTTATAAGCACCACTGCAACAGGATAATAACTTGGAAATGATTTTCCATACTTAAAAGGTCATATAACAAAATTTTGTATTCCATCTGGTGGTTATCATCCGAAGTGAGATAAGCACAAGGAAGCATATCAATGCCCTTAAAAAGAATGGTATTTTAATGCCCTTGGGTAACTTAAGGCAGCACACAAAGTTATGCAATGATCTATTTGTATGCAACAACAAATTGTTCTCAATTTCTACAGACTTGAAACACGTACAGAAAAACCATAAAATACTGCTGCAGTTTTCAAATACTGTGGTCTTTAAAATACAACATCCAAACAGGCCTGAAACTATATGCCATATATTTCCTTCAGATTCACTTACACCATGTACACAGTATAATGAGTTACTCCAGATCAGCAATTTATCTACTGACCACAAGAGCTACAACTTGAAACATGTACAGGAAAAAAAGACTCCTAAATTGAAGCAAATACAAAACTGTAAATAGAGACCTTTGCATTCCAAATGGTGGCTGGAGATGTTTTCTCAGTAGCGACAATTGCTCCTTCATCAGCACCATCATCTGAATCAAGGACATCATGCTCCAAACTGTTTCACAGCAATTGTGACATGCAAATTGTACAGTTAATTGGAAACATGAGAACTCCAAGGAACACATGTATAACAGTTTTATGCATAGTAATGTGTTCCCAAAAAAAGGCATACCTCACTGGTGTATGCAGAGGAAGATTTAAGTTTTCTTTAGCCCAGTTCAAGACAATCTGTGCAACAGCAAATTATTATATAAACTAGAGTGACAGAGAATGGCAAAGGCCATGTGGAATATAGATCAGAAGCAAAAGGTCAATGGACTATGCCCAACCTTGGAAAATTCTGGAGTAATTGCGAGTCTGGGATACCGTTTTGTCACGGACAGATAATCCCTCTCATCATCCACGAAGCGAAATGGCAAAACCTGCAAATAACATCATAGTTAGCATTAAGTTCACAGCAGGATGCAAAATGAAACAACCCCATAACTGTGCATAGAAAAATGTCTTGGTGAAACATTAAATAGAAAGGGAAGAGAGAACAGGAAAAGGAAGACAATCACTCATGGCTGCTCAATCATACTCTTGTGCAATCAAAGATTAAGGTAAGGCGCGAACGCTCTTCAAATTTCGGTGGAGTCATGACTTGCCATATCACAAGAAAAAGATAGCAAAGATTCTGTACCAGGGAGAGAGAAGCCTAATAGAATGGCAAAAGGAAGAACAGATGAAGATGGAAGATGGACCAGAACCAAGGAACCTTAAGATCAGAATGCATCAAGGAGGCTAGTGAAGAACTAACAATTTCAACTGATTTCAGCAATAACACTGACAGACACAGGTTTCTATTTACCTTGCAAATATATTCTCTCTTTATTTCTTTAACAGGTGAACGATGCCTTCAGCACAACAAATGAAAATGTTAGTTTAAAAAGCTGCACGAAAGACGAAGCAGCAACCTATTTCATCCACAAAGCTGCAGAAGAAACATGGAATCCACCTATGCACAGCATCACGTCGAGGGGAAATTCGCCGCACAGGCTTCTCAGATCTAACAGAAGAAGAGCGCCGTCGATCACCAGGGCCTCTAGGTGAAGTCAGCTCCCGCCTTGGATCAGCTCCGTGCTTCCTATCCCGCTCTCTCTCCTTCTCCCGGCGCTCACGAAGGCGTTCTCTTTCACGCTCTCTTTCACGTTCGCGTTCCCTTTCTCTTTCGCGTTCTCTTAGTAGTCTTTCATGATCCCTTTCACGTTCTCTTTCTCTTTCACGGTCTCGAAAGTCCCGTAACTCGCGCTCCCGTTCGCGTTCACGTTCCCATTCAAGCTCCTTTTCTCGTTCCAGCATTAGGTCCCTTCTACGCTCTTCATCTCTTAGATCCAGTTCACGACGATAACCAATCCGATCAACTCTACGGTCATCAACCATTGAGACGCCTGGATGTACACGGGGTAAGATGCTATCTCGGTAATCAGGATCTGAAGATGGATGGAGGAGGCCTTTCCCTGAGGCATAATCACGTCCAGGAGGAAGACCTGCACCATAACCAGTGCTTGATGACCCTTGTCCATAAAGGCTGTCAATGTTTGTCCTTGGAGCTCCTTCCAACAATGAGGCTGCTTGCTGTCTTCCATACGGAGCAGTCCCAAGAATGGACATGTTGCGATTATCAGCTTCAACTCTTCCATATACACCAATTTCCTGGGATGCTTGATGGACTGGAGCAGACCTTCCTGCAAAGTAATCGGCTTGTCTGCCAGAAATGCATACTATACTCAGTGCATGCGCTATGTTCTATTGCAGTGATAAACACACAAATTATTGCTACTGATTAGTCTTCCAAGAAAATCAATGAGAAGTACCAAGACAACTAACGGAAACAAACACTACGGCGGAATTTGTTTAGCAAGCACATGGGGATGCACTGTTATAAACAATAATCAACAACATTCTAGAATCATTGCATATAACCTGACTGAGAGTCTGAGATAGTGTACCTCGTATCAGATCCAGGCTGCAGCTGACCTTTCAGGAGCTGCTGGTGGCGCATCGATGAACCCTAGAAAATTAACAGGATTCAATAGACAACATGTTAACAGAAAGAACAAAACAGCATTCTGTAAGTAGGGAAACAAAAATCTACCTGCTCCATATGATCATGAACCTGAGAAAAAACAGAAGGGTTACAACAGTGCACTGATTATTTAAAATCTAGAGAAAGGCAAAAAGAAAAACAGAGAGAGAGAAACCTGATGACCAGAAGCTATCTGATCGGTGTATCTCCTATCCAAATCACTGAGGCCGTCTCTCCTACCAAGATTGGCCGAGTGTTCACCATACATCCTTCTCTCTAGTGGATAATCAGTGCCATATTGGTCTAGCTTCTGTGCATAACCACGCACAGCCATATAATCATCATTTGGTCTTGCCAAGCCAGACCCCACAGGTGCAGATGAGAACTTGGATGACTCGGTGAGCGAAGTTGGACGAGTTGGCAAGCTAGGAAGACTTGAAGAAGCTGGACCTTTGCCACCAAGTCCACCAACCTGTTGAAAAGAATGAGGATGCTCAGTTGAGATACTTGGCAGCAAAATTGTGGGAACCACATGCAACTGCAACAGTACAAGTTTTGGTCAGGAGAAGTGAACTCTAACCAGAGGAAGTGACTGAAACAGCTGAAACATGTGATTGGCAGGAAGCGACATGAGGAAAAGGTCGCTTGAGTGACTAAAACAGGGGCTAAACAAAGCTCAAATAAAAGAAGTGTACATGAATGGTTGGCACAGAGGGCGTGTTTGGTTCCTGCCTGAGCCGCTGCCGCCGCAAGTGTGGCCATGCCATGAGTGCAGCAGACAAAACAGCCACCCGACTATTGGCGAGCTGGGGCGCGCGTTTTGAACTGCTGCGGCGGTAGCGTTTGGCTCCTGCGGCGTGGCTGCCTGCAGCATGGTTTGGAAACCATCCAAACACGGCCAAATTCCTTCATAGGCTCATAGCAGACACTATTCATGGTACGAATTTAGTATTATATGGTTCTAAATAGCCAGTTATATAGATGTAAAATGCAAAATGCAAAAAGCTTAGCAGTTTCTATAACTGGATGTAAAATGCTAGCTGGAGGTAATGACATATCTTAGCATGTTTTGTGCAAGGGAACCTAATAAATAGATTTTTTGTTAACCAACTTCTCTTTCTGCAAGTATTTCTTGTTCCAAAAAGTGTAGGATCATACACATTTTTTGCTTAAATTGTTGCACAAATTGTTCTAACATTATCGGTTAGTGGAAGTGATGGACAGTTGTTTTGCATAATCCAAACAGAAGATGACCTTTTCCACGTACTCCCTCCGTCTCAATATACAAGGCGCAACACCGCCACCCCCCCCCTCCCCCAACACACATACACCCAACATACACGCAGACCAAAGAATGGAGTTAATCCAAACACCACGTCAATTAAGCAAAGCATTAAATGATGTGGCACCGGTGTATATAAAGTACTACCACTAATAGAGTGCAGGGGCAAGCCCAAATAGAGCTGAGCATTAAATTTTCACACGGGTACATGGGCACCAAAGGGAGTCAAAGGACGCCACGCCCTCTATTATGGGACTTCAAATAAAAACAGTTACGCCTTATATGTCGGAGTAACTTCCAAAAAAAGAAAAAATCACTAAGCCCTTTTTTTTGTTTCAATTTGAAACTTTAAACGGTCAGACGAGCATATATTAGGAATATATAACAAGCTTTTATAATTCAGATTAGCAAGAAGGATAGCTAAGCACACATAGAAATTCTGCCAGCAATACTTCACAAATATTTAATTGACTAGGCTGGAATCAGCAATTATATCCCAAATGTCCATTTTTGATCCATCAATTTTTTTATTAGTGCCAAAAAGAACGTAACTTTGTAACATTTTGACCTTATAACTACAAACAAAAGTATCAGACTAGCAGCTATCCTTCCGTTACAAACTATAAGATGCTTTTACTATGCATCTAGACACAGTGTATATCTAAGTGCATAGCAAAAAACTATGTATCTAAAAAAGATAAAACGCCTTATAATTTGGAACTGAGGGAGCAATAAACTTCAATAGTTTCCTTGAATCAAGGTTCCTCACAGGTACACGCAACACAAAAAAAAACTCACAAAAATCAAGCTACACGACACGTGCGCAAATCATATTAATGGTTGAGGATCAACGCTAACGGATAATAAATTGCGTGCTTGATTGCAGATTTCATCTAGAATAGAACAAAACAGTTATAGCTAACCACCTGTTGCGTGCCATACACTGACGCATAAGGCCCTCCATACTGTGCAGCAGCCCCTTGTCCTGCACGCGCACCAAACCGACCACCATCAGTGCCACCTGCCGCTGTCGGGGCTGCAAATCCAGTGCTACTAGGCTGAAAAAAGAGAGCATTCCAGCCAAAGCGGCGGGAACACAAATGATTATTCATAACTAATCTGCGTCCAGCAACAAAAGAAAGCAGCCAGATCCTTCACAGAGCCTTACGATTTGGCCGTACGGCTGCTGCCCGCCATAAGGCGGCTGCTGGCCGTAGTGATTGGGCCCTTTGGGAGGAAACATGGCGGTCGCAGGGGCTCCTGCAGGGGCACGAGACCCGGACGAAACAATCCACGCGCACGAACAAGCGCCTGCGAGGAAAGAAGGAAACCCTAGATGTTTTAGCTCCAAAGAGAAACGAGACTACAGCGAGTCCAACACAATACAGCCACCGTATCCGCAGATTCGATCCGCTGCCCGATGCATGGGCTAGGGTTTACCCGCGAGATGGAAGAGGAGGCCAGATGGCGTCGGATGGAAGTGAATCCCCCGTAGGCCACGGCTTCAGGACAGTGCCGGGTCCGCGGCCGGAGCCCGGAGGCAACGGTTAGCAGCGGAAGAGCGGCGAGCGTTGGCGGCGGGCGGCGGGCGGCGGAAGGGTTTCGGCGAGGGGTTCGGAGAGCGCGAGATAGGGGGGTGTAGCCTGTTGCGCCTGTACAACCAGGATGCTCCGTTATTATTATTTTTGCTCGATTATATTCAGCGTGGCATGAACTGCGAGCAGTGCGGCTGAGCAGGCTTCAATTCGACAATTCTATGCCTGGATGGGCTCATGGGCCTCGCATACTCCTATCTAACCTTGTTTATTAGATCAAATATAGTAGGCTAACTAAACATACTAAGAGCATCTTCAAAAATTCCAAAATATGTTATTTGCTCACTTCTAAATTAGTCGATCAAGTCTAGAAGGCTAACTAAACATACTAAGAGCATCTCCAAAAAAATCCCAAAATATGTTATTTGCCCACTCCTAAATTAGTAGATTAAAGGCCTATTTGGTTCCTCTTACTAAATTTTAGCTAGCTAAAATTATTTTAGCTACTCTTAGATGACTAATGGAACTAAACTATTTTAGTTCCTTTTAGTCAATGTGTTTGAAATTTTAGCTACTAAAGTGACTAAAGATTAGTTAGCTAAAATTTAGCAAGAGGAACCAAACAGAGCCTAAGTCTAGTAGGCTAACTAAACATACTAAGAGCATCTCCAAAAGATCGTGAAATATGTTATTTGCTCACTCCTAAATTAGTATAGGGAGAAAAAAGAAGTCATCTCGAGAGTTTTCTATATTTCTATCTAAAAAAATTCTCGGCACTTTTTTCCTATATATTTTGTATCAGAAACTCTGAATTTATTTATGTACGTGTTTAAGCCCTTCCAAAAGATCTTTCTCTCTTGTGTTTTCCTCATCTAGAACCCTGTCTTTCATCCTACTTACTAGACTGGCCGATACGCACTCCAGGCCACGCGAATATACACGTGCTGGAGATAGATTTTTGCGAGGTTAGAAAAAGATGGAGAAGGAAGATGCCAAATTATTGGAGAGGGTTCTTTCTTATTTTGCTAAAAAAATAAAGATGGGAAAGCCGGATGACAAATTGTTGGAGATGCTCTAAATTTCAAAAAAAAAAAGCTAAACATACTATTCTATCCTTAATTTGGATAATGGAAACGTACTCTAACAGACTATCTTTAATTTGGACAGTGGAAGTTAAAAAACACACACTAAGATCATCCCTGACTTTCATGATCATCCCTGACAGGCTAAAGACATCATCGGCTAATGTCAGGATTCATCCAACGCGGATGAAAGAAGTTGCTAAAAACAACTTGCTAGCGAGTGAGAAATCATTTGGCTCAGCTCACTTCCCAAAAAAGCTCATGGTCTATGCACTTTTCACACCTCATCCACATATACTAATGCATGCTACAGGATTTTTTTATTATTTTTTACTCTTTTCTGTTGCCACTTTTCTCCAACCGGTTGCGGATGTCCTAACAGCACATTCTTAATTTGAACAGTGGAGGTAAAAAAACGCACTCTAATAGTTATCTATTAGACTACCTAAATTTTTTGGTCTAACAATTTTTTTTCTTTCACTATCTATTTATATCGGTCTAACAAATCATGCTATCTATTTTTCTTCCCCCACGCACACCTCTCTCTCTCTTCACGCTCGCTCGCACGAGCTTCCCGATAACACTTATCCCCGTCATGCACCCTCTCTGTGCATGCACGCTAGCAAACACTATAAATGTTTCTTTAGATGCAATTCAATTTCCAATACAAGCCAACCAAACACCACTTCATTGTATTAGGCTAGGTTGGATTAGGTTAATCTCCAATGCGGACAACCAATTAGACTCACGGTGTCTTCCACGATGAAAAAGATAGAGTAGTTGATTTCTTTAATATCCAAGTGCTCACCAAAGAAGGGTAAAGAAAAAGGACAGTGCTAGCACCTGACGGGTTGTCCGCTCACTTCCTCGCACCGCTGCTCCCCTGCTGCTTTCTCCCTCCTCGCGTCTCTCCTTCGCCGCCCCCTCCTTCCCCGTTGAGCAGCCCGCCATCGTCCTCGACCCCGGCCATCCTCCCCTTCCTCGCCCTCACCGCTGGCCATAGCCCCGCCATGGGTGTCAGGGTTCACGAACTCTAGTGCCTGAGGGGGCCGCCTTCTTCCCCTCCTCATCCGGCCATGCTGCCCCCGACCTTCCTTGGCCCATCCGCTGCAAGGGCCCCTAAGCCGCCTAGCCTCCTCCCCCACCATTCGATCGACCTGTCTCTATCCGGGCAGACCCTTCTATACCCGTCAGAGTTGGGAAGGAGAAAGGGAGAGACTAGCGAGACATGAGCTCGTTGTCTTCTTCGTCTCTGGCAAGGTCACCAGAACCCCAGCCGCCGATGTCGTCTTCTTCGTCTCCAGCGCGGGAAGGAGAGGAGACGCGCACGGAGGGTGGTAGCACTATCGCAACGATCGCGTGTCTAAGTTTCCGAAAGAAAATCAGTTTGTTACAGCAGCACTGTCGAGTAAGTTTTGCATTCCACTCCACCATTGTAGTATGTAGTACCAAGCATCTCACACCTAGTAACAGCTTGCTTTGCCAACCGGGATTACCGAAGTCCAACAAAATAAGGTCGATGCCACCGGCCGAAGTTCTATAACTGGGTATAGGCAGAACATGACGAATTGCTCAATCCAACCCAACTTGCATCAGTTCTGCTGCGCGCATCAACGAGAACTGATGCATACAACTAGAGATGACACCACAGCATACCACCAGCCATATGATAAAAAACCGCTAGCAAAAGAGAGGCTGCCGCAACAATTGACTGCCATCTGAACTCATTTAGAAGCCCGCAATGGTTCGCCAGTCTAACTTGCAACCTGATAAAAAAGTGGAAATGTTGGCGCCCTAACTTTTGGCAACAACTGATCTTCCCTTATTATTTCTTCTCTTCAACAAATAATCTGTAACAATTTACAACTGTTTCAAGGCTACAAATCAATGGAATCGACCCCCCACCCAACCCTGACCCTACTAACCTCTTGTCTATGTACATCGCAGAAACAACAGCTATGTCACTTCACCACAAAAAAAATCAAGGGATGCACATCAGTTCCTACGCCTTCTCATCATCTGTTTCTATGCTTTGAGGTTGGCTCGTGTCTTGATTGGCTTTAGTTTAACCCCCATGCTCTCAGGAGAGAGGAGCTCCGGTGATATGCAAAACGGATTCAGAGGGCTGCGAGGGCTACAGTTTATCTGGCTTGGCCTGTACAGTCCATATCCCATGAGGAAGTACTCCATCGGTATCAGCATTGCATGAGGTTGCTCCTCTGTCACAACCGAACCACAAGCTTGTACCTGTAGAAACACCAAATTTGGTATGTAAAACCCTAAAATCAATGTAAAAAAATCTGTGTGCAAATTGATACCTCCACAAGAGCGCTATATCGCCTATCAAGCTTTGCAGTCATGTGAACAGCTTCAGCATGGAACTGGGAATTCTCACCAACAAAAATTAGTGTTCTGCATTGTAGTTGCTTCAGGTTCTCTGTCAAGTCTTTTCTCCTGCATAAAGCATGGCAAAATATTTGGTTCCACTCATCCACTGACTCAGGTATGACCATATGAGTTGATCATATAAGCTCTAGAGATAAAAAGGACATACTCATTGATAGTTTGGATAAATCTCCACACATTCATGCACTGCCGTTGATCTAGAAACTTCATTGAATAAAAGGAGGGTTAAACATCATAAATAACATCGTAACTGATAATGGATGAGAAGTCTTAGAGCATACGCTTCTACAAGCCTGCACAATATCTGATTCGGGTTCAGTTGAGCCTCCACGTACTCCCTAGAGGTCATAAAATTCAAAAAAAAAAGTTTTAAAAGCTACACAAATATCACATCACATGACATAACCTAAGAAATTTAGTTACCTTTCCAAAGTAGCGCTGCAACAAAATATCCTTCACGACATTGCACATGCCATAATAATATAGTAAATTTGACATTACCTAAGAAAAAAAATGTCAGTACAGAATCATTATTCTGAAGGTAAGTTCTTAGAAGCTAAATATCAAATAACTACCTTATTATAAAACCACTCAGACCATGAGGGAGCTTTACATAGAGGTGAAACGAGAATAAGTCCTAGTACTCGCTCTCTATACTTTGTCTGCAATAATAAAGAACTTAAATTACTAAGCAGTTGTGCAAGAAGAACAGAACACACTAATTTAGAAGAAATGCATACTGCAAAGAGAGTAAGAATGTATGCGCCCGCAGTGACACCTAAGCACATAACTGAATCCAGTCTGGAAATACACAAAAAATGAACGAAGTTACTTCACAAATGTCAAGAGAAATTCTGAGAACGCTTCATTAATAATGTGCAAATATCTTACCCAAAGAAATCAAGTACATCTGCGATTTGATCTGCTAAGTCATCAACAGATGCCACAGGTGTGCTCGACAAAATCGGAGCAGCTCCCAACTGCATGATTTTTTTTCCAAAGATCAGTAAACCATACAACCATGAAAATGTTGATTGAGAATCACCAGATGCATCATGCTAAGATAAACACAGAAAGAATACACTTCACTGTAACAGCAAACTCCACTGACCTCATGTCCTGGGGGGCTGATATGGTAAATGCAAAAATTATGAAGCGGCAATGAAGCTGCTTCAGGACAGAAGAGTAGTCCTTGGAAGCAAGACATATCTGATCAACAATAAGGACTTGAGTCAAAGTGCTGTGGAATTCTTAAATGACCTAGCATAGGGTAAGCATGATTGTAAAACTTACGGTTCAAAGCAATATCTGGGTAAGTAATAAGAGCAGGCTTATCATGGTCACCGTGTATGGCAACAGATACAGATCCATGGTTGGTTTGTATATGATGTTCCTGGGGAAAACAAGAGGAAATTGTCAAGAAAAAATGGCAATAACAATTACTAATCCACCAAGTTGTACTTCACACCAGATAAAATCTAAATGGAAATGATTCCTGTGGGTGGGTGGGTGTCTGGGTGGAGAAGGTGGGCAGATGAGTGGAACTTGTGATACCTATTAGATTCATGTGCATTCCCTGCACTTAAATCTATACCTCTATGGGGTGCTCAATTTGTAAGTTAATGATCTGCAGAGCCATTTCTTTCACCAAATGAAAGAGAGAAACCAGCACGGCAGCAGTACCTAAAGATTACTGAAAGGAGGGGTTCATAACCAAACCAAAGCAAAGTTTGTAAATCACGACTGAAGTTATCTGATTCCTGCATGTACACTAAACCTTGTAGGGTACTAAACTACTAACAAAGGGGGGAAAAGCATAACAGCTCCATTATAACGTGGCGTGTTACGGTAATGGTTTCTAGACCACATTCCTAAGAAAAAGGAGGAAGTATAGCACAAAGTGCCAACAATAAGAGATTCCTCACCAAGAAAATAGCTAAAAATATAAATAGCAAGAAAAGCATATGCTAGGAAAAATACAACTAGCTGTACTTTTCCATCACAGCAAGGATATGTATGACGACAAGTGGCAACAACAACATCATAGCCATCCTAACCTGTTAGGAAAGAGACTAGTACACTTAATTATCATTCCTAATAACAGAGCTAAATTTTTTTTTTAGGAATCCCGAGTGCAATTTCAACCCAAACCATTGGATCATAAATCCTACAGTTACCATGTAGGCCGCCAGGATCATATGTGGACCTGGCTAAGAGAAGTCCAGTTAGCAGAGAAGAGGCTGCTACAGACATATCTGTGAGTGTGAGATGCAACCAAGTATAGAATTTTGTCCACTAATCAGTGGGTCTCAAACTCCCTATTTCGATATAGATTACTTAGCCAACCATACTGATTCTTAGACAGCCTATTTGGCCCCTCTGCACTAACCCACCGATTTTCTCTCTATTTCCTTTTCACTGGCATTGTCAAGAATTATTTCCATACAAGCTAATGATGAGTGGTTTATCTAAAAAAATGATACCGCACTTCTGCAGCTATATGAAAGATCAAATTCAACAGCATCAGATTTCACAGACAGTACATATTCCACATTACCCAACCAATGGATGAACAAAGCTAGAACAGCATCCACTCACAAAAAAGGGGAGCTTTCAATCCATTAGACCTTACTCCAAATCAATTTGCAGTCATGCCTAGAGTTTAAGTTTCTTCCACATAGCGAGGAAGGATTTAGTGCGTGGAACTTGGCTAGAAAGCCCAACTAAAGCTCTAAACAATTGGAGATAACAATTAATTAAAAACAAATAAAGGGGGCAGTTAGGACACCCAAGCTACAACCCAAAAGCCTCAAAATCACATCTTTATGTTTTCTTTTCTTCTGGCGATAAGCACGCACAAAGCAACCGACTGATTACTTAAATTGATCTGCAAGATAGACAAACTCATATAGGACCACATGACCAAACGAGGACCATAAACCGTCATAAAGAAATCAGCATGGGCAAAGGCAGGTAGAGGCCAGCACCCGCACCCACTTGAGGATGCAACCCATAAAAAAAAAATCATAGCACCGATGGTACACGACGGCTGTCAATTCAGCAGACACCGAGACGCATGAAGCAAGTGACAGGCCAGTGGTAGCAAACGATGACATATCTGGGGAAGCAGCAGCGGAGAAAAGGCAAAGCAGGAAGAAGTGCCAAATTCCGAGCAAAAAATAACACGAATCCAGAAGCAAGTGCGCCAAAGTTACACAATCTAGGTGGTCGAACTTGAAATTCAAACTACGATAAGACGAATTCTGATTCAGCAAACAAGACAGCTGAAATCCTACAAGAAAACAAGGCTTAAATCTGAAACCAATACTACAATGCACCCCAAAACAAGCAAGCACAGCCAGCGAAAACAAAGAAATGCCGCTCCCCCTTGCAACTTCTAACCCTACCACGCAAAGAACTAAATCGAAACCGAACTAAACCCCAGCACCATCAACTTCGCATCTTCCGGGCGTCCAATCCAAGCCTCTCAATCCGCGCTACCCTGCCCGCCGTCTCCCCTCCCCTCCCGAAGAACAGAAATCAACCGTAGCAGCGAAGAAAGCAAGGGAGAATAGGGGGCTGCCCAAACCTTGCCGCCGAAGGAGATGCGCTCGACGTCCACCGACACAACGGAGCCGCCAGAGTCGCCCATGCCCGCCGCCGCAGCAGCAGCCGAGCGCACGGGCTTTGCTGTCAAGCTGGCGTGGCCTCTGCTCTCGCTCCCTCTCCCTCTCCTGCCGCCTCCGGTTTCACCTACTACCACCCCTTCTTCCTCTCTCCAGGATGCTCCGGCCGCCGCTTGCTTGCTTCCCCACCTTGGCATCTTGGAGTTCTTGGCCTTTCGCTTATAAACCGAGCGTCTTCAGCGGCGCAGCGCTACCTGCGTTTTAGCCCTAGCAAGTTTCCGATTATTACGATCCAGTCCAGCTAACGGGGAAAGACGAAAGAGGAAACCGACAGGCCAAGAGTCCATCGTATATGTACCGCCGGTCAAGACTCAAGAGCACATTTTCCGCTGTACTCCTTCCACCCAAAATAAACGTGAGTCAAACTTATTAAAGTAAATATATTAATATTTATCAGGTATAATAAGTATCATTAGATTTAGCATTGAGTATACTTTTGTGATAAATTTATTTATTGATACTATTTTCTATATTTTTAGTTAAACTTAAAATGCTTCTTGAGAAGCAAAATGTGCATTTATTATGGGACGACTTTCACAGTTAAGGCTTTGAGTATACTCTATGTAAGTAAATACCATACATCTTTTTTGGATCACCTTTTAGCATATTTGTTTTTAAGGTATATTGTGATTTCTAAGTATTTTTTGGAAACATGTAATTGTATGCCTATATTAGAAGACATATAAACATTTTTCCTAATTTATTATTTTAAATTTACTGGTTACTAACTATATTAGATATGGGACGTGCTTGGTTGATTTGCCTCCTTGCAGAACATGTAAGTGTATGCCTGTATTAGGAGACATATAAATATTTTTTCTAATTTATTATTTTAAATTTACTGTTTACTAACTATATTAGACATGGGACGTGCTTGGTAAATTTGCCTCCTTGCCTATTGTTTGGGAACATGTAAGTTTATGCCTATATTAGAAGACATATAAACATTTTTCCTAGTTTATTATTTTAAATTCACTATTTACTAACTATATTAGATACGGGACATGCTTGGTAGATTTGCTCCTTGCTTGCTTCGGCAAGCTTTGCCATGCCCGGCGAAGTGAGCCAGTTTGGCTCTCCTGCTTCAGCAAGGATAATCCTGTCCGCACAAGAATCAAGGTAATCTTGCTCAACAACCAAACAGGCTAGCTACTCAACTCCATAGCTTAGCAAGTACATAGTGTCGGACAAACAAACCAAGTAGGCCCATAAGCACTTGCAATATAATTTGAAACTATGTCTAAATATGTTTTTTTGGGTGCAATTCATCGTAGGCCTTGTTTAGTTCACTCAAAAAACAAAAACTTTTCAAAATTTTCCGTCATATCAAATCTTGCGGCACATGCATAAATAAAGCACTAAATATAGACGAAAATAAAAATTAATTGCACAGTTTACTTGTAAATCGCGAGATGAATCTTTTAAACCTAGTTACCTATGATTAGACAATGTTTGTCAAATAAAAACAAAAATGCTACAATCCCACAAACCAAAAAATTTTCACTACGGCCATAGTCGTTCCTGAGCGATTGGAACTTTGTTCCTTCCCCCTCCATCGCCTCCCCCATTTGCTCTTGCTCATGACTGTATTCCTTTTTATTTCCAATAACAGTGTTTTATTTTCTTTTCTTTGGTTGAGAAATTTCCTTGTTTAGGATTTTTTAGGGAACTTGCTTGTTTAGGATTGGATGAGCAGATTCTTTATTTTTTTTAATAACAGAGTACTTAATTCTTTCCGTATTACCATTTGATTATGACATTTGGCTTAGGTGAGATATGATGCATGATCTTGTATGATATGCACTCCTTAGTTTAATTTAGACCGTTAAATTACTCTAAAAATCCAATGGTGCATATTCTTTCTTTTTCCAGAGAATCTAATATTTTAGACTCTTTTGGTTTTGGCAAACGTGATGCTCCTTTTAACATTGTTGTATATATATAATAGACATATTTCAAGTTTTCTAGAGGCAATTATTGCCCAAGTCGATTAAAAGGCAACTTGGAGATTAAGGAACATGAAACATACTCCTAGATTCCAAAGACACACAATATTGTATTCCTTGAAACTTTCTTGAGGACATCAGCAAGCGAAACGAAAAACTTGTGAGCTAGAGGTCCAGGAAATCACTGTCAAATCATTCTTGATTGGCATTTGACTCATCACTTGTATGATACCTATTTTGTAACTTTATTCAATTCATATGTAGCTTTCTCTCATCATGGAGCTTATTGCACCCAACAACATCTTACCAAACTGCCAGTACGCGCTAGAAATATTGGTTGCGTCCAGATATGTGTGTTCTCCGCTGTGGTGCTATATTTGCCGGGTAATCCTGGTTGCTCAGACGTCTCCTCACTGGATAAATATTGCAGTATAGATTATTATAAATGCATATTAAGAGTTGATGCAGCTTTCATGCACTAGTACATCACGTCAGCATAGAAATTGTTTCTCTTTTCTTCAGCAGTACTTTAACACTACAACAAACAAACATTGTTTTTCTCTCACAACAGATTAGCATAAGCTGGAGTATAACCCAAATTTCAGTGAAATGAACAACAAAAGCCAAACCAGAGAGGAACTGTTTATTTTTTTAAAACAATAGCAGAAGCTCTACTTCTCAATAAAACAAAAAAATATATGAATTTGTATATAAGAAAGGATAGTCAAACGCTGTGCCAACTACAGGACATATGAAAGGCTAACCCACTCACGTGACGCGACAGAATACGAAACTATGGTAACTTCGTAAGTCATCGTTGCCAGGGATGAATATGAAGAAATATGATCCTGGAATCTTGATGAAACATGCATGCATGGAGCAATGCGTGGATAATCATTTCCAATTTGCAGTAACTTGTACAATTTTGTGAGTTGTGACTTAAAAACTATTCATTTGACAGAAAAGTTATGATTAAAAGTAGTGGCTCCCAAAATAGAAGATGAATCAATCGTCATAAGTATTGAGATTTCAACCACATGAATTAGCAATCAGCTGGAGTATACTAGTACTTCGATAGGACCGCTAGTACTCATCTAGAAAATGCAATCTTGTCAAAACCGTGCAAAACTGCAAATGCAAATCCGCCTGTGTGGCCACCAGTATATTGAGATGTGTACGCCCCATTTCCTCAAATTTTCGCCGCGCGTGTCCAAACTCTTAAGGGCGCCCCGTTCATTTATAGTAAAAATAATATAAAAAAAAACTCACAGGAACAATTCTGATTCAGGATTGCTATTTAGTTTTATATAAGATTTTGTTAGCAGGAATGATTTTAGGCTACGCCTAACCGAACGAGGCCTAAAAAAAACATTTCCTTGATACACATGTAGTACACGCTGCCTGCCGTCTGCGGACTCGAATTTTCAGCAGATCGTGCACGTGACATCGAGAGGGCTGCACGCAGCCCCCACAGAGACGCGTGGCTGTTGGTTAAGGCAACGCACAGATGCGATGCGAGTTTAGGTACGGAGGCAAGGGATTTCTGGCAGGAAACCTGCCCGACAGGCACAG
>Ga0182004_10000378_pt1 | contig 25766 bp, 24 predicted proteins | sample Sormic07211540_1_FD_120479 | JGI IMG/M metagenome (GOLD analysis project Ga0182004, IMG submission 120479) | Endophyte microbial communities from Sorghum bicolor roots, Mead, Nebraska, USA - 072115-40_1 MetaG | ecosystem: Host-associated > Plants > Roots > Unclassified | place: USA: Nebraska...
CAGTAGCCAAACTAAAAAATTTTCGCGAACTAAACAAGGCCTTACTTAAAAAAAAGGAAGCATTTTCCTTGGGTTGGAATAGACTATTGCTACCAGTACTGTAAATCCCCAAGAAAACGTCTACACGGGCAGGCAAACAGAGACATTGACAACCCAAATTATAGCATCTCATCCAATCTTACCATCAAGTGGTCTGTCAAAATTTTCCAAAGCCAGGTGACTTAAGAGGCTCTGGTATTAACATACAAAAACAAAGTGAAACGCTCACATTCTTCCTTTCTAGAATCTCGCAAACTGCCGTTTATCGCCACCGTCTTTGTCCTTCCTCCCATATGGGTTCAAAGCGCTGATGCCATGCCTCTTCCCACCATCTACTCTCCTCATCTTCTTCCGATGTTTTGCTGCACTGCTATCCAGGTCCAGATTCACTTTTGGAGGATTCCTGAAACAGAATGACGCTGCTACTTTCTGCAAAGTGACAAGAAAATGGGCATACTGAATTTTCTGTTTGAGTATCGAAACCTGTCAATCCATATGCAAAAAAAAGTTCTCTGAAACAAAATGATGCTGCTACTTTCTGCAAGGAAACAAGGAATTTGACAAAAACTCGATGGGTTCTCTGTAGAGTGTATAGTCAAAACTTGTCAATACATATGCAATTAATGTTCATTCCCGTGGCATTGATGAAACCCATATGCGATCAACTCATTCTCATGACACTAATGCAAGGCATAAAACCCATATGAAATTAACTCATGATCGTTCCCATGACACTGATGCGAGACAGTATATGAAATATCAGCATTTATGTTACACCAACAGGACAAGTAATATCTATGTTCTCCGCTAGCTTGGTAGTAAGGAATAAGGTAAGCTTTAGGTAATATCATCTGTCAAATGGTTGAAAACTTTGCAGAACATTTACCTGCAGGTCGAGTTGATGAACATTAAAAATGTCTTTCATAGAGTGAGAATCGTATGCCAAAACGTAGGATCTGTAGGCTTCTTTGGCAGACTGGTTCAGAAAGTAATTCTCACCAACAATATTCTCCTGCTTAGCAACTCAAGTTATAACATTATGACAAAAGAGGGACTGAAATAATTCGGTTGTCATGAAAGGGGTACTTACGAGGTGTGATTGCAAATTTGGCACATTCTTTTGATTGAACTCATATTCTGTCAGGGTAACCTTGGCCGCCTGCAGACAACCAATAAATGTGTGATTTCTCTTAATTCAGGAGAGAAAGGGGGTGGCAGGTCAAGGGAACAAGACACAAGTATTATACAATCTTTTTCACACATACCTTTAGGTAAATTAGAAACTTCAATTCTTCTGGTAGTAAGAACAGTAATGCACTTCCTTTGCCTTTCTCACCACGCGCGGTACGACCAACTCTGTGAATGTAATCCTGAAAGTGAAATTCCAAATAATAATTATAGCAAGCAATGTGTAAAAAATTTCACTGGATCTGTTTAGAATCACCAACCTTCGGTTCATCTGGAGGGTCATATTGCACAATATAATCCTAGAGGAGGAATCAAATGTTTCCATCAGCCGCGACCAAGAATTAGGTTTAGTGTTAAAAAAAAAGAAGTCAAAACCTCACCACGTCAGGAATATCAAGTCCACGGGCAGCCACGTTAGTGCACAATAAGATGCCCTTTTCTGCCTTGCAGAAGCTAAAGAATGTAGTAGTTCGCTTCTGCTGCTTCTGTTTCCCATGGATATCAGAACAATCTATCCCAAGGAAATTCAGAAGTTCTGCGTGGAACTTTACTGAATTACATGATGAAAAGAACACCATGATCTTTTTGTTCTGTTTCTTTTTTAGGAAAGCATACAGAACCAGGAACCTTTTCTCGCTAGAAATGACACAATAACCCTGCTGCAAGCCTTCAACAGTAGCCTGACAAAGCACCAAAGTTATTTTTTTTCCTACAGATGACTCTTGGAAGGATAGTTGAATAACCAGATAAATCTGTTCCGTACCTTTGACTTATCATCATCAACTCCAACATAAACAGGTTTTTCTTTACTTTCTTCATTTTTCTCAAATGACAATTTAGCAAACTTTTCAACCTGTGGGATACATCAACGCATAAGAAGAGCAATCTATAGAAATCATGAATGAGAAGTTTGACTACAAGCAGCATAAAAGATCTACTAACCTCTGGAGTCTGCGTAGCAGAAAAAAGAACAGTCTGCCTATTCTGCATACCGTCCATATTGATAAAACAAAAAACAAAACATTATGTCAGTATGAAGTTTAAATCTGCAATATGCATATGAAATGAGAAGTACAGAGCTCATGTACCTGGGGAAGGCGTTTAAATATTTGTTTCATATCTTCCTCAAAATTTTGCTCAAGTATGCGGTCGGCTTCATCAATTACAAGGCACTACAGAATTAGAGAGATACACAAAGTAAGATGGATAGGGGATCAATCAGTCATGCATTTCTATGGTCAAATAACAGATGGCACATGAGATCAAGCTAGCAAGCTAATGCCTATTGATATATGGGCTGCCCAGCCCAGTACGCCCAATCTTCTGGGCTTCGCGCTAGGCTTGGGGCTGATCAAGGGCAAAATGTTTTTAGCCCATCCCATCCATACAGTATGTTTAGAACATATTTTTCCATCAGAAAATAGAATATAAGTTTTGGGGATGGCCATTTGAGCAGTACAAAAAACTTCAAGCTACCTAAAGAATTCTTAGTTGATTTCCTCAAAAAAATTTGTCATTCCAGACAAACTAAATCCACAATCATGGAGGAACTAACAACAAACCCAGAAAGGAACATATATCAGAGCTGAAATTGCCTAGATAAAGATAGAAAATAGTGTTACAAGAAGGGACTTGGTTAAGAGCCAACAGGAACTTTCATTCATAACCTGAGGGGCACTTTTCATCTATACAATCGTTGATGTAGGTTTGTGGTATAAATGAAAATTGTGCCTTAAATAGTGATATAGACGAAAATTTTCCAATAACAAGCCAAGAAAAATCAAGAAACAGATATAAAAGCTGACTTGGTAAAGATTGAAAACCAGTGTTGTTTACAATTTTACATATACGTTGTATAGTCCAAGCAAAATTATATAGTGTTCAAGACTAATGTATTTTCACACTCAAGCATGCTTCAAGTCTTGGACAAAGCAGTAGATAACCATAGAATGCATCTGTTAATAACTTAATATAGTGAATAAGCAGGACCGATGATGCAAAAACTAGGTGCATCAATGCAAGATTACATTTGCTATTTGATATGGCAACAATGCAGGCTACAGGCAGATTTCCTTCAGACTTCTCAAGGGAAGTGCTACAAACAATATTTTTTATTACCTTTAGCCTTTTGTATATGAAACTCTTGGTATTTTGTAGATGGTCCAAAAGCCTGCCTGGGGTAGCAACTAATAAATTGACCCCCTTTGCAAGCTGATCAGCCTCACTTCTTCGATTATTACCACCAATAACATATCCAAGAGTTTGCGAGTGATATTTCATTAACTCCTTGGCAACATTGTGTGTCTAGAGAAAAATAAATCAGCGATGGTTAAGAATAGTGAAATACATAGGTTCAATTCATTAACAATTGATTGGGTGTAAGGTCATAGAGATTGCAATTATTCAAAATTCAAAATATTGATACATATGTAAATAATACATTTTTAAGTTGCACATTTTGCCAAATTATGGCAACAGCAGCATTAAGAACAGTTTTCTGCAGCTTATCCAAAAACACTTAACATAAACTTTGTGCAATAATTTTAGACAACATTGTCTTAAGAAAGTAGTATAACCATATCTGAGTTGACACATCTGACTTAGATTGTTCCTCAGTTTTAAACAGCCTTAAAACAAGTGAGCCAAACTGAAAGGAATACTATTATTGCACCACGGTTTGTATGAGTAAACCATCATATACCTGGATAGCAAGCTCCCGTGTCGGGCAAACCACAATAACACCAGTCCCATTCCTCGATGAGAAACGCAGGTGATAGAGCAGCTCAATAGCTGGTATAAGGAATGCAAGAGTCTTCCCAGAGCCAGTCTTGGCTGCGCCCATCACATCCTTTCCCTCCAACAGATGTGGTATTGATCTAGCTTGAATCTGCGAGCATGAAAACAACCAAAATTTTAATTCACTCTATCATCAGCACTGAAATCAAACAGAGCAGCAGACAACACAGACTTTCACAAAATAATTAACGTCTATGCAGTCTGTCTCTGCCAAAAAAATAAACATAGAACTCTTTGGGCCGATGTGCAATAGTAAGTTTTAAACAATGGTAGGCGGTACCTGGGTGAGGTGGGTGTAGTTCATCTCTCTGATGGCCTTGGCAGTGAGCTCGGAGATGGGGAGCTCCGAGAAGAGCTTGTTAGACAGAATTCCACTCCCCTCGCTCTTCTTCTTCACCTTCTTTTCCTCTTCCTTCTTCGCCTTCTTCGCCTTCTTCTTTTCCTTTTTCTCCTTCACCTCCTCCTCCTCCTTTTCCTTTTCCTCCTTCACCTCCTCTTCCTCCACCTCGCTCTCGTCATCATCTTCATCTTCCTCGTCGTCCTCGCTCCCGTCCTCCACCTCCTGGTCTTCATCCTCGCTCTCTAACTCCTGCCTCTCCTCTTCCTCCTCGCCATCGTCGGAGGCGGTGTCGTAGACAGAGTCCTCCTCAGAGTCCGACTCCGGCGGGGCGACGACGGGCTGCTTCCGCTTCTTCGACGGCTTGGCCGAGCTCGTGCTCGAGGCTGCTGGGCACATGGCGGCGGCGGCGGCAGGCTGAGGGAAGGGGAAGGCTCGCCTTCGCTAGGGTTTTAGGATCCGCGCGTAACGGCGGGAGGGTTGCTATTAACGGCAGGGGGCTCACCCCTCAGTCCCTCACCGTCCAGGGCTCCAGGCTTCTCAGCCTTCTCAGCCTCCCGCGCGGTCATTCTTGCAGGCCCATGCGGCCATGCCCAACGCGGCCCGCCCAACGAAGGATGTGGCCTATCTACCTCCTCTCTGGATACTTTTCTGTTCACAGTGATAGGTTTTATAGTGATGTGTGTACTCTCTTTGTATAGGATTTAAAAATTGTTTGATCTTTTATTTTTTAAAAAAATATTTAAGAAAAAAAGATATATGTATATTTTTATAAAAGTATTTTTCAAAAATAAATTTATTCATATAATTTTTACATTTGCAAAAACAACAATAAAAAAATTACTGATGATTTATATTCTCAAATCTTGTCCAAAATGATTTTTAAATTCTATACGGAGGGAGTACGTATATATTTGCGGTCTTCTGTGTTGTACCGTGTAATTCTAAAAAAACCCTCCGTCCTAAAATAAATATCATTCTCGCTTTCTAATAAGGAGTCAAAAAATTTTAACTTTGACTAAACATATACACAAAAATATTAATATTTATAGTACATAATTAACATTATTAAATAGATCATTGAATCTATTTTTATAATAAATTTATTAGAGATACAAATATTATCTATAGATCTAATTAATGTTCATTTCGCTGATAAGCCATGACAGAAAGTACTATTGACTAATTTATTATGAGAAAAAAAACACTATTGAATAGTTGAATGGATGTCTAGCGCTTTTGGGGAGAGTACGCATACATAGGCCTCGTTTACTTCCACCCAAAAACCAAAAAATTTTTAAGATCCTCCGTCACATCGAATCTTTAGACGCATGCATAGAGTATTAAATATAGACGAAAATAAAAACTAATTGCACATTTTGGTCGGAATTGACGAGACGAATCTTTTGAACCTAGTTAGTTTATAGTTAGACAATAATTACCACAAACAAACGAAAAGTGCTACAATGTCGCGAAATTTTTTTCTTCGGAAACTAAACAAGGCCATAACTAAACTTATTGCGGGATGGGGAGAGTACCTGTTGAATAGTTGATGTATGCGTCCTGTCTAAAGCATTTGGATCCCGGCCTCTATCGGCGAAACCTCAAACCAAATCGGCCTGGAGTTCCTAAGATCGCTGGCTGGTGATGCAAAAGTAAGGCGGCTTTTGCATGGAGGCCAATCTCGGATCATGAATAAATCGAATATGGTTTGGACAAGTCTGAGACAAATTATGATCAGTTTTATCAGTATTTTGGAATGATAAAGCCCCAAACTTGCTAACAAACACGAACATCTAGTCCCCATCCACAAACTGTTGAACGAAAGCTGTGCCAGTACTGCTGTAACTAGCACATATAACTAGTAACTAGTGGTAGTACTAATTAAGATCGAGCAGTAGTAATGACCGCATACAGAAATAAGTAAAGGCTACAGTTGAATCAAGTTTATTGCCGAACTTCAGATGCTCAGAAGGGGATAAAAGAAGAAAAAAAGACAACTGCCCATAGGCATTATAGGCAACCTGAAACCAGAAGACGCTATTGCTCCCAATCACTGTATATACATGGAGGAGATACGCGTACAGCTGTGACAATTGTACAGCGCCAATTGAGGCGGTGTGCCTAGTGCACATCTCAGCAAGACCTCCAAGTATCAGATAGCGCTTGGCTTATGGGCTGGGAATATTCAGCCACTGTACTCATGGACCATCTCATCTCCTCGCTGGCATGACACTGGAGGTAGTTAGCAGCAGTCTGCGCAAACAAGACCAATGTTGCATCACCATCTCATTGGATTCTTGTTGGTTCATGCTTAAGCGAGCAGTTCCACCCAGTATTTGATACCCAGGTGACAAAAAGAGCTTCCCCAGCACCCTAATGTGCTGCAGAACATTTTTCTCGGCTGTTATTCATGTGCTCATCTTTCACTAAGACTGAAGCATCATCAAAACCAGCTATAGGCACAAGCTCATTTAGGTCGAGGAATTTTCTCCGGATACTTCTACTCTCATTGACAGGAACAATTGATTTCTCTATGCACTGCTGCTGTGCTTTATTTACTTCATTGTCTTCTTCCTCTCGATCTTGACTTGTTGAGAGCTCCATATCATTTAATGCATCAGAACCAGCATCCGGATCTGATGCATTGCATTTCTCTGACTTTCCAAATTCTGTATTTGCACCAAGAGTATCAAGCTGTTGATAGTTAATACGTGGACGGGTGGAGCGCTTACTGCGTCTGATGCCAATTTGGATTTCATCAATAGATTTCAACTTGGTCGCTTGTGGGATGAGAAGTGGAGATCTTTTGTACCATTGGAGCTCTTCTGTGCCTTCATTAGCACTCAAAGAATGATCCACTTCATCAGCACCATCATTGGCAACTTGTTCCAACTGAAACTCATCATCATTTTCAGAAAGGCTTGCCTTGTGCCATTTTCTTCTTCTAAGATATTCTTCATCATAGACTGCTTCACCCATGATATCATCATCACTGTCAAAATCTAGGTCAATATCTGATAAGGCCTCAACATAGTCTTTTGTGTACCTTTGAGATCTTTTTCTCTGCCTGTAGCTACATCAGCACAACACAAGTTAATAGTCTAATCTGTTCTAGAAAAGAAACAGATAAACACCATTAGTTAAGGAGTTACCTGCGATGGAGAGTGTCAGCCTTTCCTTCACCCTTTTTGGCTTTGTAATAGGACTTCGCTGGAGTTTCTCCATAGAATCCTTTGCATAATGGCGAGGGGCCAATCTCAACAGCATTCTCATTTTTCCTGTAAAAAATATAGTACAGAAAGTTGCTTCATGATTTTGCGATTTTTTATAAATTCATAAATAGATGGAACTACGGAGAATAGAAAAATCCACTTACTTTATTGTTTTTATGGCTTCATTTATTGAACGGTCATAATCATCTGCATGATAAATTAAGAAAATCATTAATAAAACTACATTTTTCTTCTATTAATGCAATAATACACAGCTCTCCTATGTGTTTGAGAAAAAAAAATAAGAAAACTAAAAAAATGTATACATACTGGTCTTATTCCAGTATACACTGCAAAATACATTGAATGAACATATAGTTAGAATGCTTTTAGAATGAAATTCTGCACTACTGCATATTAACAAACATGATGTCCCCTTCGAAAAATATCATGACATGGACACTTCGGGGGTGTTTGGTTCCTGGCCACACCTTGCATGTGGCTGCCACAGAGAATTGGTTGTTGTTTGGTTACTGAATAAGCTAAGGCAGCCGCACAATCTAGTAGTTCATTTCTGTGCAAATTTACTCCACAGTTGTGCCAGACTTTTTCTCCACCACATCCTTTGCTGGGGCCACAGCCTGCATGGCTAGCAGTGGCCAGCAATCAAACAACCTCTTAACGTTTAGGCTAAAGAGGATCTTTGGTGACAATGGTGAGCAACTGCAGTAGTGTCGTGACCTTAACACAAGTTTTTGCTAAGTGGATGAAGGCCCTTTTACTATAGGACCATATGGCCCATGGGTTTCTCTATATGTAGTGTAACCATCTCCGTTAATGGAGTGCTCATCTTCTCAAACCTCCAAGTTTAGAATAAATACAGCACTTAGCTACTATTCTGCTGATGAGAAACATATGGGAAAATCTTGCTGAGTTGCTGAAATTTATAAATTGTTGAAATATGATACTACAGATAACATACAAGCAAGGTAGAATAAATACAGCACTTAGCTACTATTCTGCTGATGAGAAACATATGAGAAATGATAGTGAGGCCATATTTAAAGCTGTGTGAATAAGCTTAGCAAGTTCAAATCACAGTATGATTAGGAGACAGTATTGGCATGACAATACCCATGCAGGTTGCAGGAAATGATAAATCACACATCTAATGTAAAGGAATGACTGTATGAACAGAAAACTGTAGCAGCTCATCAGCAGAAATCTGGGAAACCCTGATTTATAGCTAGCTAAATTAATTAATAAAAACATTAACTTGAGCCTTGGGATTACCAAAAGTATAAGTCACACGTTTTCTTTCACGACGAGAGCGGCCAGATGTCAATCCATTCACCGTCAAGTAGCTATCAAGGAGGAGGGCTTCTCTTTGTTGCTTTTTTAGCAACTTCTCCTTCTTCTGCAAGAGTAAATAATGGTAACTTATTACAAGATGAGAATAATAAGGCATCCTATTTGTTGCTAATAATTTTAACTCTCTGGAAGCTGCAGTTGAATACCTTATGAATCTTTTCAATCTCTGGAAGATAATTGAACGTCAGCTTCTTGCCAAGAGAGACTTCTGTCCTGTTCCTACTTGAAAAGAGTTTTTCCTGCTTAAGATAGGCAGAAGACAACTAAATCATCAAACTTTGGCAGTTTCATCAGTAGCAAAATTACTAATACTGTTCTTTGAATCTTTGAAATTCTAATATATTTATCGTCACAAAAACTTTACACTTTACTATAAATAAGCTATTCCAGTGTGACCTGTGCAGACACACTCAGAAAATCAGAAGTGGATTTAGGGAAAACACATTTTGTTCAAAGTAACCCCAACAGCGTCATGTGGCTTGGATACATAAAAGTGAAATACTTAAATTCCAAACTTTGTGCTAACAACCTAACGTATCCCAAGCTAATATGATAGATGTCATGAATTCATTTTTTTATCACAGCATAATTGCAGCATAATAAATATAAAAAAGCTGGACCTACCTAAAAAATATATTAAAAAATAGGAATTCTAAAAAGGAGCATTTTCTACAGATAACCCAAGTGTGATTAGTACTACCTCTGTTCCAAGCTGTAGGTGGTTTTATTTTTGTCATAAGTCAAACATTTCAATAACTTTGACCAAGTTTATAGGAAAAATCACCAACATCTACAAAATCAAATTAGATTCATTAAATCCACCATGAAATATATTGATAGTGCACTTATTTTGGTATTATTGATGTCAACATATTTTTCTATAAACTTGGTCAAAGTTAGATAAGTTTGACTTGGGACAAAACCAAAACAATCTACTATTTGGAACAGAGGAGCCAGTAATCAATAATTAATTAGTCATGATACAAAGTCATAGAAGCACACAAAGAAATGAACACCATGTTTAACATTATTATCACAGGAATCATAATATCTTCTTGTTAGAACATAATGATACTTGTGGGTGGTGATCTATGGACAAAGATGAATCAATCAATTGTTCCATTAACTTATAGACTAGCCAAGAAAATATAAGATGAACTCAGAACTTACTGCAGCTATTTTAAACTCGTCAAAGTTGCAAGCTACAGCCTCCCAATGATAGGAGATAACCGGAACAGTAGAAACTCCCTTTCCTTTAGATTTTTTTGTTGACTCATTCACACGCTCCACTCGTCTAATTTCACGATACAACCGATGCCCAAGGATTGGGTCATCTTCATACCTGTAGTGCAATAGCTGAGTAGAGATGCCCCAGATCACAAAAAATACTGTCTGAATAAAATTACTGTATGCTCACCAGTATGAGATTCCATGTGAATCTCCTCCAATTCTTTCTTTACGGAAGATGGAAAGATGATAACCATGCTTCAAAGAACTATCAATGAAGTTCCGAACGTCCTCTTGCTGCAAAATACGTGTTAGCATCTCAGCGGTTTCTTTTTCTCAAACGCGCACAAGAGCTGCATGTCATTTCATTAAGAAGAAAGCTACCTGGCTCAGTGTATATTTGAAACAGAAGAAACCTACATAAAACATGCTCATGACCAGGGAGAGCAAACAGAGCACATGTCTAAGCCTCTTGTTATTAACCACACAATTCATTCACACAGGAACACAAGACAAGAGGTGCTTATGTTCTCTCCCAAAAAGTGGAATACACAAAATTTTAAAGAATGTTGGATTATGCTTATGTGGTCTCCCAAAAAGTGGAATACACAAATTTTAAAGAATGTTGGATCCAAATTGAATTCACTCACTACCCCACCACTAAAAGAGAGGCAGTCCTGCCTCAAGTTTTGCTATAATATGTTTTGTTTTCCTGTTTTGTTTTTGTTCAATTCACATGAAGGGCTATTGCCTTCTCAGGCTGTCAGACATGTTTTGTCTTCACCAAAAACTCATTTAGAAATTGCTGCCATGGCACCTAAAGCAACTTGGATTATCATTAAACCTTCACGTGCTTCACACTAGCATCATTTTGAATTTAGCAAGCAAAACATCTTCGACAAACTTAAATTAGCTGATATGATGCCTTATTGTAGATTTGTAGGATAATATACAGACAAGGAAATAACAACTTACTAGACATAGATCATTGGTACAATACTAGTTAATCAAGATTCAATATAATATCTGCAGAGACACTGAATGTGACAAGGAAATTGAGGATAATAGACTATAATCAGCTCAGCAGCCATAGAAAAGATGAACCAAATGCAGGGCAGTAGGTCTTATTCCACAAAAGCGAAATACATTACACTTTAGTTCAATTGTAACATTTATAATAGGGAATATTTCACAGAATAATAGGGCGCATACCTCACCGCGTATATCACATATGGCTTTCAGGATCACTAAACGAATTCCTGGCTCAAGTGCCTTGTACAGCTCAGTTTCCGCTCTGAATACGGTGAGCAAAGTCATCATATTTACGATTAAATCTACAGATCCAGCTATGGAACTGCCTGGATACTAACTCACCCGTGTGAGGCAACAATCGGTAGATCGCCTTCTGCAACCTGCAGTTCTAATCTTTATTAGCTCATCAACCAAATGCAGTTTCATCCCTTATGTAAAATTGTTCTTGGTGGGGAACATGTCATATACCCAATGCCACCAGTGCTTCAATTTTTTACATAACACCGCTATCCATGTTCCACGTCCCATGGCCATTCGAGTTACTGGAGGAATTGACTGCAAATGCAATTAAGAAGCACAATGAAACTGATAAGATACTTGAAATTTTGTTCATTACTATGATTTTTAGTTAGTAGTACCTATAATGGACAAAACAAACAGAGTTGTCATAACATAGCATATGTATCCTTAAACACGCTAAACTCCTTTATGAGTGAAGTTGTTCATATGTTCTGTATTCTGTTCCACACAGATATATATACCTTTAGCAAAATTACCAGCACAGCATGGTATATTGCAAGTATGGAGTAGGAAGTGGTGGTGGCAGCATGCACTACTACTACACCAGCAGAAACATTATTTGCCAAGAAATACAGAATGCATAGCCCAAGACACCACAGCATGTCAGCATGTGGTATCATGGTGAGCACCCAGCAGCATAACTTTCCCAAAATCTCCCCAATTCCATAGTCAGTTGAAAGCAGCAGCAAATTTAAAATTCATGATGAACATAAAAATTACCGAGAAAGCTACGAATTCACCTTTAACAGAGGAATATGCACGTCATCCAACATGCCATTGGGTGTTATGATCGCGTCCTCCAGCTCCTCTGCAGTGAACTCCACCGCAATGTTCAGCAATGGCCGGAACACCTGCCGCTCCGAAGCAGATCAACCATATCATACCCAAAATATCAACTCTGAAACATAATCACTAAGCCCGCTCCTAATAGAGACCAGAAGCAGCTGAAGGCTGAAGGGCACGGAAAAACTAGAGCGCTTACGTGGAGGAAGTTGAGGACGGAGGCGAGCTCCCACATGCCGCGCAATCTCCACCGCGGCAGCTCAGCGGGCGACGCCGGCTCCTCCACCAGCGGCGTCACCACGCGGTATTCCGGCGTCTCGTCCCCCGCATTCCCGCTCCGCCTCGGCCGCGGCGGCGGGGGCGGGGGCGTGGGTGTGGGTGTGGGCGGCGCCGCGTTCGGACGGTAGTGGCACGCGCGCGGGAACCGGGCCCTCCTCGGGGTCAGCGCGGCGGGGTCCTCGCGCGCAACCATCCCCTCCGCCGCCGGCTGCTGCTGATCCTGCGGCGGGGAGGCCGCCGCCATCCCTAGGGACCCCGTTGGGATTTGGGACGGGCCGGATCGAGGGTGGGTCGGGGGTCAGGATCAGGGCAGGGCTGGGTCCGGGATGAGGTCTCGGACTCACGGAGAGCGGGCAGACTGAGCAGGTCCCGCCGTGGCAGTGGAAGCCATGGGAGGACTGGAGTGAGGAGGGGAAAGGAAGGTGGAACGGGGAAGAAGACGGGGGTGAAAGCGGGATTTCGTGTGCTGCGAGATCAGCAGGGGTGTTGGGGAACAGATCAACAGAACCGTTACCGCGTTTGTAGGCCAGGGGTAAAAATGAGATTTCGCTGGTTGTGCTGGGTTTTCGCAAGGTTTTAGTTGGTCAATGGTGTCGAGGTCTATGAAAGTTTGAATCCAAAACTCGTGCAATCGGAAGGCTGGCCTTGGATGGATTTGTTCAGGACACAAACACAAAATCACAGCATCGAAGCAAGAACTGATTTATTCATATCCTTCTTCTGATAAACGAATGCGATCTACAGAAATTCCATGGAATACATGAATAGCAGAAACAGTCTTGAGATTCAGATGGGGGAAAAATGAGCGCCTCATCAAAATACATGTTCCGACTGGAATTACAGCTCCAAGCATGAATAAAACTGCGTCTGGAACATGATGGTTTCAAATCAAAAAATAAAAATGAAAAAAATGATCTACAAGCACGGCCATGATTGATCATGGTTCACTTTATTTAGCCGCTATCTGGATTCATCTCGTTCATGAAACCCTTTCATAGCCACTGCCAATCTGCATGTGAAGCCATTCTGAGGTCGACGTGCCCTGGGCGTATTCTCTACTGGTTTGCGTATCAAATGTCAGCCCAGGGGCTGTGTTGTATGTCTCAGCACCATACTGCAAACCATGACAAAAGTAAAGATTAAGTTTAGGAACAGGCACACCGGATTAATGGAGAATGCGAATCGAAATGGAAATCATATGAAAGAAAAAACAGAGATTCATTAAGATACTTCGGTGCTGCATCCTCCTCTGCAAATTTATACTTAAAACTCACAATGCATGATTTCAAACAGAAATGTTACTTTTTTCAAAAAAAAAAAAATCAATAGCCCTCACAAAGCATCACCCAAGTGTTTGGGGAGCAGAACATAAAAGCACACAAATAATGAACAGAGATAGGTAAATCTTGGACTTAACTACGCATTTTAAAAGTTGACTTACATCTTTGACTGGAAATGCTTCAACTCCCTGGTTCGCGTGGGCATTAACCGCCTCAAGCTTCATGGACAGGAACTGCAAGCACAAATTATATAGCGTTAGCTTGAATATGGAGGGGAAAGCAATTCCATAGGAGCAACAGCTGTCAAAAAAAGGCATACCTCAACTTGGCATTGCAACGACTGGATGTAATTAATTATCTCATCAAGTACTGATGCTTTGCCAATAACCTGACCAAGCAAGAAAAGAATCATTTTGTTATTAACCGGAAGAAAGCTCAGGAAGGATTAAAATGAGAAAACATAAACAACACTGGATGCCTGTTGAGATCAAAGTGCACCTTGTTACATCCAGGCACGAGATCTTGGAGAACTTTCATCCGTTCGCTTATTTTCTCACGTCGTGCCTGTCAAAACAACAAGCTCTTTAAGTGGTCAATTTGATGTTGTATATAACCAATAGCAGTAATACTTTTACCGTTTCAGACCACTTTGGATTCATACAATGGCATATTTACAACATGGTATAAAATTCTAGTAACATATAAGAATAGTCAAAACAGAAAATTTACGATCCACTTACCCTTTCTGCAAGACTATGACTATCAGTTGCTTGGCCCCTCCTTGCCCTGACATGGATATAATCTTGTTTTGGTGGCTCTGCTGCTGGAAGGCTTTTACTAACAGCCTTGCCAGCACTTCTTGGGTCAGTTTCAGCCTCTGTTCTTAGACTGCCATTATTATTACTGGACTTATTTGTTTTGGAACGTTTTGCTTCTGGATCTGTCTGCTCATAAAAAGATCAGGGCACACAAGGGTAACAATTAAACTTCAGATCCCCACAAATGCCACAAATATTTGGTCCTTTTTATTTTTAAAAAATGTAACAAAGACTTTCTCATCTCAAAAGTTAAATCAGTTGTTTAAAATGCCAACATTCAACACAGAGCATGATTCATGAACATAAGGGGCAACTGTCATAGCAAGTTAGCAACCACTGAAAAAAAGAATCATAGATCATATATGACCAATAATGATTCACCGACCAATATGCTTAAGTATGATTTCTAACAATGCAACCATGGCAGGCTACTAAATGCAAGCATAAATGCAGATACCAACATCTGGCTAAGCTCATTCTAATTGCAAGCCTTTATAGGTTGTATGCTGATGCACAATACCAAAATTATATAGGAACCATGGAGTGGACCATGCTACCATAGCATTGCCTGTGATTATGAATTCCAGCCAAAACATTGTGTGGGTCAACATTAGTTGGTTAGTAATAAGTATCATAGAGAGCTGATTGAAATTCATTGTTTATCTAGCAACAGCCTTTCATTTATTAGAGTATCACAGAATGCATAGTTCCAACAAATATTACATTAAAAGTGGAGTTACCAAGCACATACCACTCAGCATGGCCAGTTTAAACATTTGCTTCCTAATGCTAGATCACGCCATCATGTGAAGTTGCCAAGCAAAAACTGGCACTCTTAAACATGTGATACCACAATAAGAACAGAGTTTATGTGCAGAGTTTTTTTTTTTTTGCAAACTTGTGTGCACAGTAATTGTGTCATCTTATTGAAACCCTAGTACCTCAAATATAAATTGTACAGCATGATTATAAGGGCCTGTTTGGTTCCCCTTACTATTTTAGCTCCTTTTAGTCAATGTGTTTGGAACTTTAGCTACTAAAGTGACTAAAGTTTACCTAGCTAAAATTTAGTAGGGGGAACCAAACAGGGCCTAAGTATATGACAGTGAATGCACAGAGCTTAACCGCGTTAGGTACTTTTGCTAGTACTCCTGCAATGGATTGGGACTAACGGTTTTTCCCCGCTAAGTAACTGCAGTTCTTTGCATAAATTGGCTCTTGCAAAAATTTAAATACTAGCAAAGCAGGTGTAAAGGTATTGATCAAGCTTCCAGATAATTTTATACAGGATTGGCATCCCCATACATTACAGGACTTCCTAAGCATATTTTGGCCTCTGCCGTTCTAAACTCAAACTGTTCTAATGCATCCAAAATTACTTCAGCTACAAACAGGCTACAGTCGCTACGCCACTAGCTACAGCTGCAGTGGTCATTCAGTAGCTCATTACTAACAAACTGAACAGAGCTAATAAAAAACAGCAACGAGAGTAATATTACCAAATTAGCACAATGTACACTGAGGTCAGCGGTACAGATAAGCAGATCACACCGGCATGCTCTGTTCCACACCAAACCATGATGCTGTCATTTTGCCTTGGAAACCTCCCAATTCCCACCCCTTAAGCCCCATTGGCCCCAAAACGTTAAATGTCACACGGATCACGAGTCAATGCAGGAGAGGACCTACCAAATCCTGGCCGCCGCCGGAAGTAGAGACGATCCGGGACGAGTCTTCCTCGGACGCCAGGGTCTCCCTCGGCCTCCTCCTGACGGCGCTGCCTCCTCCGCGGCCGCCACTGCTCTTCTCCGTGAGAGCGGAGGTCGCCTCCACCTGGCGGCCGCCGCCCGCGGCGAGGTGTGGTGGGCACCAGAGCTCCGCAGCGACTGCTGGGGATGGCTCCATGGGGTCAGGCAGCGAAGCAACTCGCGAGGCGGGTCTAGGGTTTCGGTGGAGCGTGCGACGAGGAGGCTGATGCGAACAGATCAGGGAGTGTGGAGAGTGGAGACTGGAGGAGAGCTCGCAGTGGTCAGTGGCACTGTGCAGTGTGCACACTTGCGGTTGAGAGAGAGTGGGTGATGGAAGGGGGGAGCCTCTCAGAGAAGACTGGTGGAAAGGGTGCCGCGCTCTGCGCACTGCGCAGGACGGCAGGAGTAAAGAAATGGGGCCTCGGGATTTTGCCACGCGGTGATTGGGGAGTAGGGCTGACCCTGACAGAACGAGGTAAAGTAAACGCGCTTTCACCGCAAAGCACGGGATTTGGATGGTTAAGGCCTTGTTTACTTAAAAAATTCAAGATTCTCTATCACATCAAATCTTTAAATACATATAGAAAATATTAAATATAGATAAAAGAAAATAACTAATTACACAGTTTGACTGTAATTTATGAGATAAATCTTTTAAATCTAGTTCGTTTATGATTAGATAATAATTATCAAATACAAACAAATATGACAAAGATAAAAAATTTCTTCAACTAAACAAGGCCTAATTTACCTTGGTGAAAACTAAAGGTGTTCTCTGGAGCGAGAAACATTTAGGCCTTGTTTAGTTCATCTCAAAATAAATAAAAACTTTTTAAGATTCTTTGGGCCTGTTTGGTACAGCTCACAACAGCTTCATGAGCTGTTGTGAGCTGTTTTTTTTGCCAAACACTTATTTTCAAAACAGCTTCATGGGTGAAGCTGTTTTTTCCCTCCTCTCACAAAGACATAAGTTGGATGAAGCTGGAAAAAGTAGCTTATTGCAGCTTCTCTCTCATTTCTCTCTCTCAACTATGCATGAAGTAGTTGGTGAAGCTATTTTGCCAAACATTTTTTCCAAAACAGCTCAGCTTAATGTAGAAAGTCACTCATGAAGATATTTTCTAAAAAAAACAGCTTTACTAGTGAAGTTGAGTTGTGCCAAACAAGCCCTTTATCACATCAAATCTTCCAAAATATATATAAAATATTAAATATAGACGAAAAAACTAATTGCACAATTTGCTTGTAATTTACAAGATAAATCTTATAAGTCTAGTTAGTCCATGATTGGACAATAATTGTAAAATACAAACGAAAGTGCTACAGTAGTCGAAGCCAAAAAAAATCGTGAACTAAACAAGGCCTTAGTTCGTGAATTTTTTTGGTTTTGGCTACTGCAACATTTTCAGTTGTATTTGATAATTATTGTCCAACCATAGACTAACTAGGCTCAAAAGATTCGTCTCGCAAATTACAGTGAAACTATACATTACATTTTTGTTTTCGTCTATATTTAATACTACACATATACGTCCAAATATTTGATGTGATAAAGAACCTTGAAAAAATTTTAGAACTAAACCGGGCCTTAAAATTTTGAATAGCATCCTAGAATCGATGTCAAACAACATAAGGGATAAATGTTTAGGAAAAAATGCTTAAAACCATTTTTTACTAATTAATACCCAAACTGATTCTGATTCTAGTTAGTTTCAAGAATCCAACGAGCTTTGATAGGACAAAACGGCCTTGGCAATTATTTCCTTCAACTTTTCTAGTACCTGTTTTTGGATATATGTAAAACTTCTACGGGAGCTTTAAAGGATGAAACCATAAGCTTTTTTACTATAAGAGATAATTGGAACTAAGAATTAATTGTTTCAAAAATATATGAGATACGTTTATGTTCTCTTAAATCCATATAAAAAGTATTTCAAGTCTGGATTTCAAGCTTTGAGAATGTCCAATAGCACCGCTCCTCACTTCGTTATACCTATATCTAGTTCCTTTGGAAATAAAAGTATGTATTGTGAGGAGCTATTGAAATTTTGAAATACATCAATGTTTTTATTCCTATACCATGAACTGGTCAGTTAGTTAGGTTCATTGTTGCACATTTAGGTGTTTATTTTATTTAATTTATATTATAGAAAGAAATAGCTACTCATTCAATGACAACCTAAGTGATCAATGATAGCAAGGCATCTATGCTATCTTCACCAAACTCAAGGTACCGACTTAAGGCTGTCTCCAATAGGAGACCTATTTGGGAACCCAAACCCAAAATGGGTCTCCAACACAATACATATAGCCTCCAACAGAGTACCCATACAGAAAACCCATTTTGGATATCAGGAGAGGCATAACCCAAATTTGGGTATCCTCTCTCCTTGAGACCTATTTGGAGAGAGTGTTGTCTTTTAGGTCTTGTTGTTGGAGAAGACTAAAAATAGGTATAAAACCTTTTACCTGTAGCGCTACCCAAAGGACAAATGGGTATTGTATTTTGGGTAACAATTGTTGGAGATAGTCTAACCATTCGGAAATACTTAGGCCTTGTTTAGTTCATCTAAAAACCAAAAAAAAAAACTTTTTAAGATTCTCCGTCACATCCAATCTTGCGGCATATGCATGAAGCATCAATTATAAATAAAAATAAAAACTAGTTACACAGTTTGCATGTAAAATCGTGAAAAGAATATTTTAAGTTTGGTTACTCCATGATTGAATAATGCTTGTCAAACAAAAATAAAGTGTTACAGTGTCGTTTTTCAAAAAAAATTAGAAGAGCCTTATATCGGTAAGGCGTGCCGCACGTGTGTTTATATGCGAACATATATATACGTGTTATATATGTTTCAAGTAGAAGTCTATACGAATACATTCAATCGATGACTTATGACTTATATAGTGGTGTAATATGCCATGTCTTACTATAACTGTTCGCTAGAACAAACGGCAGGTACATTCATTTGCTGACAAAATGCTAAACTATAATTGTCGTTTTGGATTTTCATGTCGCAAGTTTGACAAGATTTATATAAAGTACATGCAATATTTGTATCTCCAAATAATTTTGTTAAAAAATATATTAAAAGATCTTTCCGATAATTATGTACCACAAATATTAATAATTTTAATATATATTTAGTCGAAATTATTTCTTAGAAAGTGAGAATGACACTTGTTTTGGGACGAGAGTATGTTCCAAGTGGTTTCCAAAATCGAGTTTTAGTAAATAAGAACCAAGCACTTACTCTGTTATAAATGATATTTTGATTTGGCTTTATACTGAGCCAAAGTTCTCTAACTTTAACTATTTTTTTAGAAAAAATATATTTACCTCTACACATTCAAAAGGATGGCTTATAAAAACATATCTCGTGAAGAATTAAATATATAGTTACTTTGCTAAAGCTCTGTTTGGATCCCGTGAATTCAAAACCAGCATATAAAAAATATCTATCATTTTATTATTAGATTACTTTTAAATTACTCTCATTTCTTGAAAAAATAAATATTTATGACTTCCGTATCACTGTCTCACAGAAGCTTTGAAGATGGAAAGGAGAAGCACGTTATCACGCTTTTTTTTCTCTTCGTTGCTTGTTGATATTACTCAGAGTATCAATCTCACTCTTTAAATAATTATTTATAGAGTCATTTGCATAAAAAATATTTTCTATATCTTTTCACCTTACAATAGTTTCCCAAAATCTCATACACACTCTAGAGAGTTATTTTAGTCTTTTATTTTTAGCTAGTGAGAAATCTGGAATAAAAGATGAATATGATTGGATAATCATTTCGGCAAGCTCTTGGAGGATACATTTTTACTAAAATCTCTAGTCTTAGAAAAGATTTAGAGACTCTCACAAAGTTACTCTAACTCGCTATTTTATTGGGTACCAAAATACTCATAACGTATTAGAAACCTTAGGACATAGTATTGAGTGCACTTCTAGTTATAATATGATGAGTGACAGTGACTTCACTAACTTTGTAGCATGCTCTCTTGAACTAAGGCCTTGTTTTAGATCCAAAAAGTTTTTTGATTTTGATACTGTAGTACTTTCGTTTTTATTGACAAATATTGTCCAATTATAGAGTAACTAGGCTTAAAAGATTTATCTCGCGATTTATAGGCAAATTGTGTAATTAGTTTTTGTTTTCATTTATATTTAATGCTCCATGCATGTGCCACAAGATTCGATGTGACGGGAAATATTGAAAAATTTTGGGGTTTTGGGGTGAACTAGGCCTTGTTAGTTTCCAATTTTTTTTTGTTCGGAGCACTGTATCACTTTCGTTTGTTTGTGACAAATATTGTCCAATTATGGACTAACTAGGCTCAAAAAATTCATCTTACGATTTACAAGTAAACTGTGTAATTAGTTTTTGTTTTTAACTATATTTAATGTTTTCATGCATGTGCCGCAAGATTCGATGTGACGGGGAATCTTGAAAAGTTTTTGGTTTTTTGGGTGAACTAAACAAACAATTCCCTAAAAAAAAACTTTTCATCCATCACATCGAATCTTTAGACACATACATGGAGCACTATATGTAAACGAAAACAAAAACTAATCGCACAGTTTGGTTGTAAAACACGAGATGAATGTTTTAAGCTTAATTAGACCATGATTAGCCATAACTGCTACAGTAACCCCACATATGCTAATGACGAATTAGTTGGGCTTAATAAATTCGTCTCACAGTTTTCAAGCAAGCTATGTAATTTTTTTTATTAATCTATGTTTAGTACTTTAAATATGTGTTGATATATTTGATGTGACACCTAAATACTTTTGGTATTGGAACTAAACAAGGTCTAACACATATGGGGTGAAATAACATTTTTTTAAAAATTATAATAGAGAGAGATAAACAACCATGAGCTGGACAGCTCGTCAACCGAAGCCTGATCAAGAGTTCAAGACTCGAGTCCAACAACAAGAAGCAAGGTCATGATCTCGCTGTTAATAAAACTGTTTTAAGGACCGTCATGCAAAAACTCCATCAACAAAATTTGATTTCCTTTCCATTTCCACCCCAACTATTTCCCCTCCTTCAACCCCACGGAGAAGCGAAACTGACCTTTCCCCCTCCCTGCATCCCACCTCGCGGAGATCTAGTCCTAGGGTTTCGCCAGCGGCGAGGCCTAAGTCATCGGCGGCGAGCCAAACTCCACGAGCGGGGAAAGAGGGGGAAGCAGAGACGAAGGTAGACATGGGGCAGCAGTCGCTGATCTACGCGTTCGTGGCCCGTGGCACGGTCATACTGGCCGAGTACACGGAGTTCACCGGCAACTTCACCACCATCGCCTCCCAGTGCCTCATGAAGCTCCCCGCAAGCAACAACAAGTTCACCTACAACTGCGATGGCCACACCTTCAATTACCTCGTGGAAGACGGATTCAGTGAGTTCTGCCTTCCCGAATGATCCTTTTTATTGCCCGTGCGATTCGTTGCGGAATTTATCCGATCTGCCCGTACCATATGCATGCTTGATTTTGGTTTCCCGTGTAGATCTTACTGATTTGGTTGGTATGCGGGTTAGGTCGTTGATTGCAGTTGGTGGTCGTGTTGGCTGGTGATGTGATGCACTGTGCAGTTCGTGTAGTTCGTGTTGTATGGGTACTTTTGGTAGGTGTGTCCCAGTTGTTCACGGCTTAGTTAAGTGGTGAAGCCCGCCCTCTTTAGATGGTAGCATCCATTGTTTGAGGCTCGAGTTTGAAGTACTTTGAGATAGTCAAGCTCAGGGCATTTGCTCCAGCCGATAGCAGCAGTTCACCCGAGCTGCCAATAAGTTTGCTATTTTTAGTAGATATATTTTTGGTGGTGAGTGGTGACTGCTGTGTGCTTGTTTTTTTGGCCCCTTGTGAGACATGCTTTTCATGCACATTTGTCTGTTTAAGTAATTCCTCCTGATTTAAGAACCAACATATTAGTTGTATAATTGTCTTCTTTTGTGTTTTGTGTTGAATGATGGTTTGAATATATTATTCTTTTTTTATTATGATATGTTGTCACAGTAAGATTCCATAGGCCATCATTTTTATTTTGGCATACATTGTTTAGAGGAGACATTGTCATCAGCGATGATTTCATAAATAATAACCGGATATGACATAGACGTGGCAGGTAATCTGCCCCTGCATTATACTAAGGGTCTGTTGATGCAGCCTACATCATATCAGAATGACTCTTCTAAGAATACTTACACTATTGCAATATTAGTATTTGTCCTGTTCTTTTTTGGTTGTTTGTCTCGCTTTGTTTCATAGCTGGGCCTTTTCCTTGTAACTCCTACTTGATCCATGTATCATTAAGAGGTGAGTCTTACACTCAATATGAAATCAGATCATATTGAGTGCATGTAATGGATTGTTTACCAGTTATAGTCTTTGTAACAGCATCACCTTATTTCTACTGTGCTTAGTAGCATCTTAGATTTACGCTGTTAATCTCATTCGAATACATGATAAGGTGGAGGTCATAGTATTGGACCATTAAACATTAATATATGTTGCTTCACATGCTAAAATGTTGTATGCTGTCACAACTTAAGCCAGCCAATAAGGGCTGATACCAAAAGTTTTACATTACACACATGGTCCATTAGCCTTTTTTTGTACTTTTTTTTAATAAAAGAACTCAAAAGTGTTTGTCTACCACCCTGTCATAAATCACACACTTCTCAAGAAAACTTGGTTTGTGCTGCACTAGTCCCATGTCGGTAAATTTTAAATTCTGGATATTATAAATTTATAGGTCTAATGTCTTACTTTGTTTTGTAGCATACTGTGTTGTTGCTGTTGAATCAGTGGGGCAACAAATTCCCATTGCTTTCATGGATAGGGTTAAGGAGGATTTCACAAAAAGGTATGGTGGTGGGAAAGCTGCTACTGCTGCAGCTAACAGCCTCAACCGAGAGTTCGGGTATGTATCATCAATGTCTTGAACTCTGTGAATATATTGTGCCTCATCAGACTAGTTTTTCCCCCTTAAAACAATATGTACTTTATGCAGATCAAAACTTAAAGAGCACATGCAGTATTGTGTGGATCACCCTGAAGAGGTTAGCAAGCTGGCCAAAGTGAAGGCACAGGTTTCAGAAGTCAAGGGTGTTATGATGGAGAACATTGAAAAGGTATGCTTTGTGGATAGATCAGGCTTTACAATCTAGACTGTTGGTATTGAGGACCACTGTAAGAATGTTTTTTTCCTTCTTTTTTCCAATGCAGGTTCTAGATCGTGGAGAGAAGATTGAGCTGCTTGTTGACAAGACCGAGAATTTGCGCTCACAGGTCTTCATGCACTCATTTATCCTGCTCTGTAGTGCTCCACTGAATATTGTATTGTTTTTTTTTTTGGAGCTGTTAGTGTACATGTTGCCTAGGAGGGCAAGTTAGTTTCCATAGATGTCGGAATATCTGTAGGTTAGAAGGCCAATTAGTTTCCTTAAATGCTGAAATATCTCTAAGCAAGTAAGCAGCATAGTATGTCAAAAACCAAGAATACCATCGTTGACTTGTTAGCACACAGATTTTTTTGGGGGGGGGGGGTTAGAAGAGTGAATGATCTTAAATCTATTTTATTTTTGTGATGCAACTCCTATTTGCATGGTCGATTTGGGGTATGTGAAACAATAGTCAGTTTCTTATAATTTGTCTGGGTTTGCAGGCACAAGATTTCAGGCAGCAAGGAACAAATGTGAGGAGAAAGATGTGGTTACAGAACATGAAAATCAAGCTTATCGTCCTGGGAATAATAATTGCACTTATTCTGATCATTATCCTCTCTGTCTGTCACGGTTTCAAGTGCCATTAAGCGCAGACCAGAATACTGATACATTCAACTGCACCTATTATACTGCTGCTTGGAGCAAGAAAAAGTATGATCTTTTGTTCTTTCGCTAGTGTGCTCTGGCCCGGTCATTGTGCACAGGTGTTCTACATTGTCTTTGATAAATGTTGGATGGTGACTGGGTTAGCTGTGTCAACTGTCAAAACTGTCGTGTATTTTTGGACGCTATGTATGTATAGCCTGGATATGAGTAGACTTACTAAACTTCTCCAGTTGTGACTCAGGAGTCTGCTCCTCTGGACAATAATGTGCATCTTGCATTGACCTCGTTTAGTGCAAAACTGCAATTTGGAAAATATGGGCACGTAATCGATTTTCAAAGTTTCAGGGTCTTGCTATTGACTATACAAGTTCTTTTTTTTTAATAAATATATAAAAGGGGACTTGGTACTCAGGCAAGTTGCTGGCGTCAAATATTGAGCAAAAGTTTGTTAAATCACGGAAGGGCTACTTAACCAAACCCTAAGTCCCTAAGTCAAGCTAGAAGAGCTTGAACTGTTTACATTCTTGGAAACAAAACAAGAAATCGAATGGTACATTACATTCTCGCAAACAGGTCGTGGGCCTTGAAACCCCAGCCGGTCAGCCACCTGGGTGGGGAGGATGATTCATTAAAGTTAATCTGTAATCAAATTGGTGGCCGGTACCCTGTGCTTAGGCAGGTTTTTTCCAACCAGAAATCAACCGGGTAACAAACTGCAGCGTGCCGACCTCAGCTGCGCTGCTGTTCTTCACTTCTTCTCCCTGTCCCCTGCTGTGTGGGTACTCTAATCCATCGCGTTTGATTTCTGTTGCCTGTGCAATGCACTCCCCACTCGCTAGCAGAGTAACAGTAGCAAAAAGCCTCCAGCCCTTCATCAATTTTCCTAGGTGGCCGGTGCAGCCTGCCGCTGCCGCCTGCACGCTCACATGCTGCTGGTATGAGGCTGCAGCAGGAGGCGGATCCCGAGCCCGAGTCCCGGCCGATGTACCGACCGAACGAACTGCGATGGCATTACTGCGAGTACATCATCACCCGCATGACCACCGGACCACGGTGCTGCCACGCTTGAGCTCGCGTCGGGCAAGCGTCATGCGGTCCGCATCTCCGTCCTTGCATTGGCTCCTTGCCAGCACCGTCCGTCCGTCCGTTCTCGTCGTGGCGACCGGGCGCGGGCGGATGAAGCCGTGCGGCTTCTGCTGCAGCAGAACACGGAAGCAGCAGGCGGCCACGCCATCCGATTCCGGACGGCACCGGTGCACCAGATGCCAGCCCCACGGCGCGGCTCGACTGGCCACCGACGATGCCGGCGCCGGACCGGATGGTTCGCGGTGTGCCCAAGCACCTGCAATTCTGCACCGCATTTACCTCCTCAGCAGCGAGGTCATTCTGCTGCTGCACTGCGTACTCGTATAGCCTGGCTCTGGGAGCAGCAGCGAGCTCGAATGCGGTCGTCATTGGCGTCATGCCCGTGCTGCAGCTACAGTGGTAGTACTGTAGTGCAG
>Ga0182004_10000379_pt1 | contig 25744 bp, 17 predicted proteins | sample Sormic07211540_1_FD_120479 | JGI IMG/M metagenome (GOLD analysis project Ga0182004, IMG submission 120479) | Endophyte microbial communities from Sorghum bicolor roots, Mead, Nebraska, USA - 072115-40_1 MetaG | ecosystem: Host-associated > Plants > Roots > Unclassified | place: USA: Nebraska...
ATCGGATTTTGATTTAGATATTTAGTTTAGGAGCTATGACTTTTTAAATTTTGTTGATGAAAGTGGAGAATATATGGATGAGGTGGGCCCTGTAGGATGGACAGCCTCTGTCAACCGCTAGCTAAGATTGGATGCGCGGAAAAGTTAGACGGAAAACTATCGGCACGCGGACGCGAAGAGCCCCCGTCGCCGTCCCCGTCCCTGTGTGTGCTCCACGATCCACTCTTTGGACCAAGGTCGGTGGATTTTGATCAGCAAAAGCCCGATCTATTGATAACAGCATCAATCATAGGATCGGGTTGGGTGTCCTTTCCTGCCTGCTCGCTCACCCCCTCCCTGCCTTTTTAACCAAGATTTTTAAGCTTGGTCGCACTGATCTTGTCCTCGCTTTCCCTAATCAGCTTTTGTTTTTCTGTATAGTAGCAACCGCACCGGCAAAGAAAGGCGGCACTCATCTCGACCCTGATCGGACGGCGTCGGGGCGCGGCCAACCCCGTGTTGACACGCACAGGTGGACAGCAGGACGACGCGGGCCGCCGGCACGATCTCGGCCGGATCCGCGTCCTCTGGAGACTGGGGCCGCCCGCTCGCCCACTTGCCCCGAAAGCCTACGGCAACGCCATTTTTGGCATCCCGCCGGCCGCGCGCGGCCATGTGCGATGCGATGCGCCCGCCTCAGGCAAAGACGCCTACCTACACCGCCTGCCTAAGTAGCCCGTCTCTTCGCGTTGGCGTGGCGAATGTCGATAGCTAGCTAGCTTTCGATCGGTAGGCGAAACGCCGCGCCTGCAGGTAGCCTTTCGCGACACAGCTGCTGGCTCCGCGCGCGCTTGCACTCCCTCTCGCTGTCGCCCACATTTGGCCGGCTGGGCGAGACCGTTCCGGCGCCTGGACTGTGGACATGGATTATTGCTTGTAGCACTCTACTACAGTGCGCACGGGGCCAAGTCCGCTTCTCCGTGTTGCACGGTGCATCTATCGGCGCATGAGAACGAGACAAAGAGAGAGAGAATCCTGAAGTGATATCATCATGAGTCACCTAGCCCGGGCGCGCCGCGCGCGCGTGCCTCTTTTTAGGGTCACCAGGCGCGCCTTTGTGGGTAGTACGCGTCGTAGAACGTATCACGACGGGGACGACGAGCTATTTCCCTTGAGGATAGAAAGAAAGGTGACAGGCAAGGTAGCAGCTAGCAGTAGTGAACGAGACACTGCCACTTTGTACTGCTACTACATCGTAATAATGTATTCCTGCCTTTGCGCTACGCGGGGCACGTCGGCTGCACAGCTCAGCGCAGCAGGAGAGCATGCCTGCTGCCTAGTTCGCGTACGCTTCTATGGGCAGCGCACACGTAACGTACCCGGCCGGCCGATTCTCCATCTATCCCGTCGCGCACGTACGCCTGTCCCTCCCTCGTTACGCTAGCTACGTTGCGATCTTGACCTTGACCGAACAAAATAAAGCTAGCTAGCTTAGCTGCCCACTTTTTGTATTCCGAGGCACATATATATGATATACATTACTACTTGCATGCATGAAACATGCCAATATATATGTGATTGTGAACTATATATATATAATATATTCGCTCGATTCTTGCTCCCGGCCGATCGATGGAGTATTTCCTGTGCCAATTTGCCCTCCCGGAGTATATATAGGTGTAACATGTTTATTACCTGAGAAATTGAGAAGACAGGCACGCACCACGCCACTGCGTATACACGGACGACGTAGACCGATCGGAGCCGCGACGACGACGAACATGTCCTTCGGTCCAGGACTACTCTACCCTAGTGTCCAAACTGGGTGGGTGGGAGGCTAGCTTAGCTAGGGCTACATGCTATAATCCACAGGTTCCTTTCAGGCCATGCATCAATCCATCAACCGCGCGCGCAATCTATATAAAGTTATTCGATGGAATGGTTCTAAAAGAAAGGTTCGTACGTACCTAACATATTTATTGGGCCTTTTCTTTTTTTTTTTCCCCCCGGCCGGTCGTGTTGCATTGCATCCATTCCCAGCCCATTAGAACATTACACCGTCTAATAATGATGGAAGGAAACAAAAACACACACCACATTATCTACAATGTTTTAATCCCGATGCTGGACGACGGCGAAACGAGATCGGTTCGCCACGGACGGATCAGTTGATGTCGAACAGGGTCCGGCATGAAGGCAACAGCAACGTGCGACGTGCGACGCGAGCAGCCATATGAGGCAGGGACGGAGGAGCGGCGAGCCGGCGATCGCTCACCGCACCGGGATGCTTTTGCTGTTGCAGATAGATGGCGAGATCTGAGCACGAGCGGATCCGATGGCCCCCAGGATCACGCGCTGTCCTGGTAATGGCACGCAAGATTCGATGGCTGGCAATCCAAGAGGGATTCTGATGGCACTTGCCGTGGATTTCCGGTCCTGCTTCTGCGCACCGCCAGAGCCTGCGCCTGCCTGCGCTAGATATAGGGAATCCATCCACGCGATCTCTCACTTTTTACCTTTTCGCTAATGCACGGTTAAAAAAGCTAGTGCTAGATTGAGCTTTCTTCTCAAACTTAATTAACAAAGCGCGCCAGCAAATGAACATTATTCATGCTGCTAATTGAACTGATGCGTGAGATTGGAATGATTTGAAAGCATGGTCATACAAAATACAGTTCTTTTCGTGAAACCATCGCCCCGCCCTACTTGAAACGCCGGAGATTATACAAAATGAAGTTTTTTTTTTCTTGAACGTTCTCTTATGTAGTGAAGAGTGTACTTTAATTAGTACCATCGCCCTGCTCTAGAGCCCGTACTCCAAACATTGAGATTACATAAGAGAAACCATCGCGCCTCAATCGCGGCCTCTACTTTAATTTGAGTATCTCAATAAATTAAGGTCCCTAATTTACTAATGACAAGTGAGGTCCATTTGTCATTGGCATTTTTAAATTTTGTTATTTCCTTTGTCTTCTCCTTCCATATCGCCCTCACACTCTAGGATTGGCGGCTGTGCATATGTGTGGGGTGGTCGGAGGTCATTGACGGGTAGTTGGACCGTTTGGGTGATTGGTGGCCGAGAGTGGCGAGGGCAGGGACAACCACCACGAAGAAAAGATCACAAGGGCAACCAGTGGACGAGGAGGTCGTGCTTGCAAAGACCGGTCGCTCAAAGGGCAAGCTCGCTGGGACAAAGATTGGGGAGGGCGCGGTCACAGGACATTGGCTAAATCTTGGGTGACCGGTCTTAGGAAGATTGTTGTTCCTAGAGTTTTGGCTAGGAGCTTAGATCCAATGAGAAAGAAGGGAGGGGGAAGGGGGTGTGGCGATTTTCACCTATCGAGAGGGAGATGACAGCAACCAGAGTCGAATTTAGGGCCGATGTTGATGAAGGCTACGCTACACATGATTGAGAAGAAGCACACATGTGAGGGGAGATGAAGTTGCTACAACTGAAAAATAGAGGATATAGGGGAAGCTCTAGGGCATGAAGGCCTAGGGGGCAGATTTGAGGATTTTGTTTTTATTTTAAAGGACCTGAGTAAAAACTTGCTTGAACTTTTTTACCCCAAGTTCTCAAAATAGGATCGGAGCAGCCCAAAACAAAAATTAAGTAGCCAAGATTTTTTTTTGCTAGCGTACTTGATCACTTATTTCATTGTGTGGAAAACAAAGGTTGTAAAACATATTAATAAGAATAGTACGGCTCATACTCCTGCACAAGCTAATAATTTTAGGAGATACGAAATGTAATTGTTAGAGATGCATAGGTAAATGCGGGGCCACAATAAAATTGCTTAGCTTTATTCTCTCACATTGATTTAAATTCTAAATATATGCATACACACACACGCAAAGTCTTGAATTAATTCATTTCCCCATGTTACTCTAGTGCGGAAAACTGTTAATCAGACTGTTATTATGTGCTCTGAGCTAAGTCGGAATCTTAAAACTGAAGGAGACGGGTGCTACAACTGTAACGTTATTCTTCCAGCCGAGCTGAAGGAGACACTACTGTACCAGCAGAACCACCGTTGGGTGCGTGCTTGCCCGCTCGGCTTCCACTCGTTCGCTCATCCCTCGCGGCGCTGGGGCTTGACACGTGGCACGAGCTGCCCCAAGCATCGCTCAAAAAAAAAAAACTCCCGAGAAAATAGCGTTCTTGTGGGACCTCATCATCTGGATTCCGGAGATGGATGGAATGACGGATACGAACAATACAAGCTGTGGATTGGCTTGTCTGCGATCGTAGATATTGTAGCTTCTTGTGATGAGTGCTTACAAAGTTGCAAATACTGTCTTGTCAAAAATAAAAGGTTTCAAAACTGAATTTGTTGCTGAAACACTTTACATGATGGTTAGCTTGGGGATTGCCAAAGGAGAATGCCTCCAGCATTGACGAGGGAGGAAGGAGAACGACCAGAGGTACAGTGCTAGCAGGCCAACCTTTTGATCGTGGTACCGGGCTCCTCGTACTCTACTTTCACACCTAAACGCTAAACCACACGCGAGCTATTAGTACTAGTAGTAGTAGTAGTAGTACGTCCTTGCTGTCTACTAGCTGCACAGAAAGCAGTGTCCGGTGCTGTGGGCCTGTGGTGCACCGGCTTGTCAATAGCTGTGTTCGTAGGCTCGTGGCGACCTCTGGTTGGTCAGTTTCGCAGCTTGTCGCTCTTCCACACATGCGCAATTTCGGCTCTTTCGTCTTCACGTTCTCCAACCGGCGAATTAAACAGCGTGTTACGGTCTTGCGGATGGAGAAATCAAGTGCTTTCCTTGCCCCTCTTACAATGTGCGTTGGGCTAGTCTTAATGTATATTTTATGATAATATTATGCACATTAATATGGTACCACATAAGTATCTTTCTAATTTAGTAGGATTTTAAATGAAGGAGTTTCATCAGTTGAGAGAGGAGTTTTATTTTAAAAAACTTATATGGTTCGGTTATCTATTGGTAACTGTGCCACGAAACTATATATTGATACCGACCTTAGAGCAACTCCAGCACTAACCCAAAAACAGAGCTCTTAGAGCATCTCTAAGAGAAGTAAAATTATATTCTAAACTATAAGATTTATAAGATTTAGTTATTGTGTAAAATAAAAAACTCAGTTAAAGCATAGAGTTCCACAACAGCCTTTGTATAGGATAGTTAATGAGAACAACATGCTATATATGACAAGCGAAAATTTAGGAATAACAAACTTGCTATTTTAGCAAATCAGATAGCATACTTGTTGGACTTTAATTTTTGCTTTAAAAATATAAAAATAGCATAGATAACATGGATAACATATATGTTGGAGTTACTCTTACTTCTTATTTGGGTATTCTCCATATTTTTTGGGTTCTATTTTTTTTACTCGTGCTCCAGAAGTAGAACCCAAATTTAAACCCCGAAATTCATCCCAATAGACAATGACAATAGGGCCCGCTCGTCATCCTCTCTTTGTCTTCTTCTTTCTCCTGTTGGGCGGCAGAGGCAGACGGCTATGGGCCTCTGTGGCTTCGCAAGCCCCTCCTCCTCCACCATGACGTGGATAGACCAGGGAGGAGGTGGCCAGACAGGCACGCTCGTGCGGAGGCAGACGACACGGATCTGTCATGAAGCCTCTCTCTCGGCATAGATCTGACAAGATTGCTGAATCCCTGGCCATCTGCTCGTATGGGCAGTCGCCGAGGCTCCTCCCTCCCTGACTTGCCGCTCGGCTGCCAGGGCGGCCGTGCCATGTGGAAGGAGATCCGCTTGGGAAGAAGGAGCTCACGGCGGGTGGGGAAGTAGAGAGGGAGCCACAACGATGTTTGTTAAAGAGCCAAAGACACACAATTGTAGTTTGTTTTTAGGTTTTACCAATACACGCTAGCTTCCTTACATATGGAAAGTAGCTATGTGATTCATTTATCGGAATATGGTACAGTTAGGTCTTGTTTAGATTTAGATATTCATATCTATTTCAATCCATATATATTGAGGTAGAAAATTAACAGATTTTCTCTTCAACTCACTCCAACAAAAATAGAATGGTGTAAATTTAAGAGAAATGCTATTCAACAACCTGAGTGTTAGACACTCGATTCTCCTCACTCGCGCGCCCTCTTTCTCCGGCCTCTTCCCTTCTTTTCCAAATTCGACGGCCTTATAAGGAGAAATTGGGGGAGACAGGCTAGCCAAGCGGTGGAGACAGCGACAGGGCGATGTTCAGGTCTTGACGACGATGGAGACAGTTGGATCAAGTCAGGGCGGGATACCCATGGATGGAGCTTGTCATGGAAGAAGGGGGAAGGGAATGGGAAGAAAAAGGCTGCCGCCGCCGAGCTAAGGTTTCATCGGAGCTCGATGGCCGCAGCCATGCGGTGGGAGTGAGGCCGAGGAGGAAGAACTATGAAAAAAACGAGTGCTTAGAACCAGTAAAACTCTCGGCTAGATACTTCCAAATTTAACAAGTCCTCAACACAAGTGGCATACGGACATCACCGCATGAGTAAGCTAATGACGTCCTCCATTTCAGCTACGGGCATAGAGGCACGCCAACTCTCCCACGTGTAAGAAGTAACAACACAGGAGGGTCGCAAAGCGTCTCCAGCGGCCCGATAAAAATCTTCGGAGATGGACTAAGGCGAGCAGATCGCGTGTTGTCTTTCTTGGTTCTGTTCAGGGTCGGCGTTGGTTGCTCGGCAATTTGGGATCACGGGATATGGGGTTTGACAAGTATCGAGTGCAACTGCAACCGGCGCATACATATTTTAGAAACCTGTTTGTTCTTCCTCCCCCACCCCCCTCTGCTTGTGAAAGTGCAAGGAAGTTGCACGGTTTGTGTTGCCAAGTGTGTGTGTGTGTGTGGGGGGGGGGAGGGGATGCACGAGGCAAGGACAAGAGTAACAATGCTTTCGACTAATGTGGCAAAGCGGAACGGGGTGGCGAAGGATGCACTAGCCAGCGCTAGCACACATTTTTCCACGCACAGCACAGAACGAACGGCGGAGCGCGCTCTGCTGGCCGGCCACGGCTCGGGCCGTTGGCAACGACCCGCCGGGCACCACTGCACACCAGCTCTCAGGCCGGCGCCACCGGCAGGCACGTTGCGCGACCCGCGAGCTAGCCGGGGCTTGGCGTGAAGCGTCGCGCGTCGCCATCCGGGCGAACCTGCCGCGTAGCGTGGCCGTAGCCCCGCCAACTTCCAGAAAAATGAACCGAAGAAGAAACAGTAGCTGCTCAGCAGGCAACCACTCCGCCACCCAACTCTTCCCCTCCTCGCTGTCCGTCCCACCTGTCACTCGTGGCCCGCCGATGTGTCCTCCGCGCGCGCGCGGGGTGGCACGATCCACACGCTCGCGCGCGGAGGAAGCGCCGCGCCGCCGCGACCGCGCTGGAAAGGGCGAGGCGGATCGGGTGAATCACGCGCCGCCCCCGGCTCAGCGCTCTGCACTGCACAGCTGCAAAGCGGCAGCGGCGGCAGGAGGATTCGCAGCGTGGCAGGGCGAACGTTGCGGCGTTGCAGTGCGTGGGGACAAGGCTCTATTCCGGGGTCTTTGGAAGCTGCTCGGCAGCGCCAGCGTGGCTTGGATCCTTCTGTGCTGCGCGCTAATCGGGCATTTGTCTCGCACGCACACGCACAGCGCTAGCTAGCGTCGTATGCTCAGAGCCAGACGCTGCATATATGCCAGGAACGGAATTTTATCGTTTGTTTTATCAAAGGTATAAGAGATTAAGAGAGTTGGATTGATGCACGCACATTCCTACTCCGTATTAGCTACTTCTGTCATCTTCTCAGGCCATGTACGTGTATCATTAAGAGAGTCAATTCGGCACTTGATGAAACTCGTGCAGAAGCCGTTCAAAACCAGGGTGGTGGTTACCCGAATTGAAGCTACTGCTCTACGCAGGAACTGTAGTATACTAGTATATATACAAAGATCAGGGTCTGTGAGCTCTACAAAACAGTGAATATAGAGAAGCACTACTCATCAAAGTCACTGCCTACAGAGAATTACTAGTATCAGACGAAACCATATCAAATAGGCCTTTTAAATCACTGAAGAAACGGTGAAGGAATGGCCCCCAAATGATTGTCGGTGGCGGCGCACACGCATGATACGCTCTTGGAACTTGCGAGCATCTACGCCATACGTCTGATCTGTTCGAAGTAAGAAATGCAGCTAACCAATTTGATGACCCGTTTTCTTTCTTCCATTTCTTCCTTCTCCCATTAAACCTACTACGTACTAAAATTGAAGACCATGATCAGTAGCACTAGTACCACGTCGCTACACAAAAGTATTTAATCAATGGGAAATTTCTATTCCAGTTAGCCAGCAGCAAGCCACAGCCCCAATTCAGACAAGGAATTCCTCTGTACGTCACCTCGTTCCAGCAATCTGATCTGTGCGTCGACTCGAGAAAATGTTGTGTTACTTATACACAAGAAAGATCTTGATAAGTACAGACGGATAAACCACATCATATTCACCATTTTGTATTGCTGACAGTGTGTGCCACAAGGGAACCACTTGCAGATGAGAACATACACAAAACAAAATTAACAATACATTTCCCTCGATAAAATTTCGTTTTCAACGTTTTTTTTTGTTTGTGAAATGCCCAAATGGAGTGCGCATATGTCACGGAGGGGCCCCTCACGAGGGCAAAGGTATTTGTCCTCCCCATGCTAGTGGCAGTGGGGGTGTGTGCGGTGAGCAGAGGCTGGCCGCTGAGCCTGTGGCCCGATCGAGCACCAGCACCCCCGCTCCGCGCCCTACAAATACCCCGCCCCCGCCGCTCCTCTTCTTATCGTGTGACCTCCGCAATCCTCAGTTGAAGCGCCTGCGCTGACGCCTTCCACTTCCACTGCGGCGGGAGCCTTCTCCTCCGCTTAGCCTTAGCGCCCAGCCAAAGGACAAGTCTGCGGGCGAGCGCGATAGATAGACCGAGCGAAACCGATCCGAGACACCATCAAAACGAGCGGAAAAATCAGTCCAGACGCGCGTTAGAGTCGCCAAAGCTTATCGCTCCACTCCACTCCCCTCCCCGCCGCAACCCGCAGCCTTTGGTTCCGGTTATATAACGCGGCTGCGTGCTCTGCTTCCTCCGGTTTGCTCTGCATCCTCCTGTGCTCGTCCACAAGATTAACAAGCAAGCCACGCGAAATATAAACACACGCGCTCTAGAACCTGTAGCTAGCTGCACCAACGTAGACGCTAGCGCCGTCACTCGTAGTCGTGCCGCTTTTTTGTGGTAATCTGCAGCACTTGCTGAGACAGGTAGCTTTGCTTGCTATAGGCTAGTGTCACTTGCCCAGGACAAGCAGGGGAGACATGGCACTGACAGTGTTCGAGACCACCGAGCAGCAGCTCCTCCCGTGCCAGCAGGCCGTCGAGCAGGGCGCTGGAGATGGTGGCAACGGCAAGGCCGCAGCTGCTGGCGCCGAGAAGGCTGCTGCCGTCATGCTCAAGGAGACGGACCACGGCGGCGACGGCGACCGGCCGGAGAGGGACGACATATGGAACATGATCCAGGCGCAGAAGCCGGCGCCGCCTGCCGTGCCCAGGCAGGCGCAGGCGCAGGCGCCGTACGTGCACCCGCTCGTGCGCCGCTCGTCCAGCCTGCTGACGCAGAAGAGCCTGGAGATCTGCACCGAGAGCCTCGGCTCGGAGACAGGCTCGGACGGCTTCTCCGACACCGACGGCTCCGCCACCGACCGCTCGTGCCCGGGCTCCGACGACGAGCGCGGCGGGGAGGAGGTGGCACCGCGCGCGACACCGCCCAGGGCGTTCCCGCCGCCGCTGCCGTCGCTGGCGCGCCGCAAGGTGGAGTCCACCATGGAGATGCGGCAGGAACGCCAGGACGGCCGCCTGCTCGTCAGGGTCGTCCCCGTGGCGTCGTCCACGCTGTTCCGCGCGCAGCGCCGCGGCGGGCGCCTGCTCCTGTCGTTCGCGGACACGGCCGCGCCCCCCGCCCCCGCCTCGGACGAGGTGGACAGGAGCCGCGCCCAGCCGGAGACCGAGCCGCAGCAGGCCGACGAGGAGGACGAGGAGGATGAGGTCGAGGTCGTGGACAGGGGAACCGTCGTCGAGGTGAAGGTGAGCGCGCAGCCGCAGGCGCGCAGCGGGAGCGGCCCGCGGGTGCACCGCTCCGCGCTCGTCATCAACAAGTTCGTGGGCGCCGAGCCGGTCACACCCTGCGAGATCGACGACAGCGCCACAGCCCCGAAGCGCTCCACTGGGTCCACCACCACGGCGGTCGCGGCCCTGGCAGCGGCCTCGGCGCTGAGCGCGACCGCCGCGCCGCCGAACAATGGCGACGACGCCGTCCCCGGCGCCACGTGCGGCGAGAACAAACTCCTGATGACGGCGAAGCGGCACAGCAGCAAGGAGGAGCTGATGAAGCACATGCGCCGGTGCAGCGGGCAGCTCAGCCCGTCGCTTTTCGTTTGGGAGGGGTGCATCGCGACCTCCTCCTGAACGCCGCGCCGCACTCTCCGGGCGGGTCCACGCGGCCGCCATCGCCGATCAGTTCCATTCCATGCATGCTTTCAACGAGTGCTATCTGTTTGTTTGCAGCAGCCGCTGCTGGTGTAACGTCGTCGTCCGTAACGTAATGCTGTCGTTGTTACTAGTAAGTGATGATCGTCACGTGATTGGTTTAGCCGTGTATGTGTGTGAGATCAGGTGAGGAGGGACAGAGAGGTAGCCCAATTGGTTTGGCATGTCACCTTGCATGCCCTGCTTGTTGTATCTACTACTACTACTAGTGCCATTTGCATTTGCATGCTGCTGCTACTACTAGTGACCGTTGTTTATGAATAATATGAACTCTCTATGACCTAATGACTGTGTTTTCTTATCGAGTCGGTGCATGATTCTCTTTTAGTTATGGAGTCTGTGTTTTTTAAATTTGTACAAGTCAAACTAGCTTAACTTTGATCAAGTCTATAGTAAGCAGTATGAACATTTATATATTCAACTAGATTTACTAAAAAAGTTATTTTGTAACTAATTTAATGATACTTATCTTGTGTCACAATAAATGTTAATATTTTTTTATGACTTTGATCGAGCTTTAAATTATTTGACTTTTGAATTTTCTTTTTAGATGGAGGGAGTACTGTGGAACATCTATCTCTGAGTCCATAGTTATCCTGATCTCCTCAGGAGATTCTTGAAAATATTTTTATTTTTTTAAAATGGCGCAAGGAATCTCCACATACGTATACATGAGCAATTGGGATAATGGGAATGAGCATGGACGCAGCGGGATAATCTGCAGCGCGGAGATCTGAAGATAAGCATATCAACAATATAATGCCATCAATTCAGTTGAAATGTTTTTCATCCTGTTATCAATTGATGTATCTACATTCTTTAATACATATTTAGTTAAAACCTTAGCTTAAGTACATCATCAAAAAAAGTGCATCATCTTCTATTGTAGACCATGCCATGGTCATAAATCTTGGCTCTAGTTTTGACCTTATTAGTTGCCGCAAATTTTTCATCTAGATTGTAAATTGATTTTTTAGTGTTTACTATAATTTTTATTTTAAAATACCATTTTATATTTTATTAAAGATACATATTCTATGAATGCTTAGTTAATATAATGACATAACAGTGGTAATTTTCTCTACCAAAGTATTATGCCTACATTAGTATTTTCCATTAAATATAGTTCTTACAATTAAGTTATTGGTGTAGATATATTGTAATATTTTGACAAAACATATAAATTTACCTGAAGCAACAACTTACATAAGGTATTGTCACGAAGTATTAACATAATTCAAAATTAACTACCAGTGTCATTGATATTTGATTCTTTAAGGGGACAATATTTATAATTACTTCCCTCCGTTTGTGTTTACTTGTCACCAATCTTTTACTGTAGCAAATTTGACTATCTGTTTTTTCTGCTACATAATCTTAGATACTTCAATGTATATAACACTAATGAAGTATGTTTAATAAAGAATCATATATGTGAAAACTTGATGTATCTAAAAATCTTTTGTAGAAAAAACGTATGGTCAAAATTGCTACAGTAAAAGTTTGGTGACAAGTAAATAAAAACGGAGGTAGTACTAAACTATAAAAATATACATTTACCACTCTTGCATGCATGTATACTTGGTCTTTGTGGTGGCAAATATCGTATATGTTTATTACTTTGAACTAGCTTTATATATTGACCGTGGTAGACGTGGGCATTTTAAAATATATTTGGATGAACTTTAGGATTATAATGGTATATGTTAGTAACTTAGAAGTAAATTTGAGGAGATATTTTAGATTAATAATAGCAAAGATGGGCTATTTTGATGCCAATTTAGGGGTCACTTTAGGTTATCTATTATAATGTCAGACATGAAAAATTTCTAGCTAGGTTTAGAGGGTCACTTTATATTATTTTTCATACTATTATTGGTGGATAATTTAGATGATGTTTTCGAGATCACTTTATTTTTTATAATTGTATAGGTGGGTAGTTTAGGTGTGGGGATCACTTTATGTTATTCATAATAAAATAAAAATATGGAGTCAATGCTGATTAGAGTTTACTGAATTCATGGCGAGATGGCTTGTTACTATTTATGTTTTTAGTGCATTCAGGACCTTTAATTAGTAATAGTGTGAGACCGCTGGAAGCTTTGATTTGCAGTTGATGACCGTAAAGTTCTATAGACACTACTGAAATTGAGGCAGACAAAAATGATTCTGAATGCTGGCATCCCCAAAAGCCGTTGCTTGGCCGACCAAACAAAACTGATTATCATGTCAGAAAGTAACCAAAAAAGGGTGTAGGGAACATCATTGTGTCTTCCCTAGTTCTTAGTCTTGAAATGGTCACATATAACTTCAGCCCACCAAAGATTATTCATTTTGAACCCACTAATTAAAGACTCAAATCAAGATGCCAAACTCACCAATGCACTACGTTTTCAGTGCCTCTCAGGAACAGTTTATCAGAGCGGAAGGGGAACCAGAATCGGAATCGGAATCGGAATGGGGATCGATCGGGATGCTGCGAGGGAGTGGAATGGAATGGAATGTCCCCCGCAGGTGCCACCCTACGAGCCGTCCAAAAACCATGTCGAAATTACGCCGCCAAAGGGCCACGAAAATCGATCCGGGACCAAAGCCTGAAAACCCAGAGGAATAAAGGGCTTATTGGCGTGATGAGAGATGGCGATCTTTTCATGTCGATTTCGGACTGCAAGTTAGGGAGTGGGGGGTGACGCTCATCTGCATGCGCGCGCGCCCGGCTCGCGCTCTCAGTTAGCCGCTACGCGATCCATGTGTGCGAGTGTATGCCTGCATGCGAGATTCTGACGCCGATGGAAGAGTTATCTGGAACTTGACGATGGCAGCAGCCGGCCCAATCTTTTCTCTGGAGATGACAGCAAAAAGATCTGAATTCGGATGCTTCACGAGGCTGTCACTCACTCCCGCTCCCTGGTAATGCGATCGAGTACATACTCCAATCCGGCCGTGAGCTTACACTACAATGACACTGCCCATTCGCCCTGTTCATGTCCATTTCAAGCATTTCTAAAGCAAGTTCCGAGACATACATATATGCCGGCCGTGACAACTTGCATTCGCATGGCGCTTTCGAATTTCGATCCGGAGCAGGACGAGCCTATCGAGCACGATATATTCCATTTCCATTTCCCATGCAATATATAATTTACATTATTGCAGTTGCAGGGTAGCTAGGCACAGCAATTAGCATGGCTCTGTCTGTAATATATAAATGGATAGGCTGTGTGTGAGCCATGGTTTTTGTTTTGCTAGTTTTGAGGTCAAAGGTTCCTGGCTCATGTACGCTTGCTGCCCACAGATTGCACTAATATTAGTATAATTGACCTTTTAATCACGTACATCAACTATGGCCACCCTGAATTCGGAAAAAAAGCTAGTTATGGTATGTATAAACTATGAAACCTTTCCTTTGCAGGGCTAATTGGAAGGGAATATAGCTGAAAGAGATGGAACGACAAACGGGAAAGATTGCGTAAGGGCTAAGTGACGGCTTTCGACGGCGAGCTTTTGGAATTGGAGAGCAACATCACTACATCAGAGCAATGGATGGTGATAACGAACTCCTACTCGAAACAGTACAGCAGCAGGAATGATTTTGCAAAGCTGTTTTTGGAAACAAAGGCATGCAAGTGAGTACTGACATGGTGGGCGGCCATCAGTAACAGATGCACATGATCACCTCACCTAGTCCTATCCAGAACAGAGCCCCAGCCCCGACTGCACATGCTATAAAAGTGTTGAGGGACAGGATCTAACATCTAAGAGGGCACGATTTTGCATGTACTAAACATGTCTTAGTCGTAGCGTGGAGTTAACCAGCTAGACGCGACATCATGATCAATTGTTCAGCCTGAAAAAGGCCAATTTTCTGAACATTGCCAATACCTTTCTGTCATCGTTATTAACAAACAAGAGAATAACTAATAAAATTCTAAAATAAAAGGTAAAATTGGATGTGAAAGATAATGTTCTTCTCGAGAACAAAAATTAAAGAATTTTTTAAAAAATGCACTAGAAGAAGGTAGGACAGGTTTGTGGGAATCAGCCTAGGAGCAATATTCAGTAGTGCATGCCCCATTACCCTGCAATAACAACAGTGTGGTTGTGTACGAGCCAAAACTAGCACCTGCCCATGGGAAAGGCACCGGGGGCCGGGGCCAAAAGGCGATCCAAAAGAAGAAGCTGTGGAGCGTTGTAAAGCAAAGCAGGCGGAACAAAAAGGAGAAAAGGCTTATGCCTGCTAATGTGACGGGAAAAGGAGGAACCTTATGCCTCCGATGCTGGCCACCTGCTTTTTTTTCTTTTCTTTTTTTTTTTTGCCAAATTCCAGCCGAATAACACACTGTCCCATACTGCTCATGATAAAGAACCATTTCGGCAGTACTCTTCTATACCTCTTCCTTCACAGTCACAGGTGACGATGTAGACAGTGGCGGGCGCAGGATTTGAGAGCTGGGTATTCAAAAAAAAAAACTTAACAACTAAATTGCTTTAATTTTTTTAACAACCAAATGGCTCGTATTCGATATGTATAGTGCCATATATGATATATACTGTATATAATTCATGCTACTGAAGGAGTTTGAGAATATTTTTACGTAATTCACCTTTGCACGAGTGTGATAGGAGGTAATACTTTTTGTTTTTCTTGTATATACTAATACACATATGTATAATTACTATATATAAAAAAAATTGCCAAAAAATTTGGGTATTCAACTGAATACCAATGAACACAATTGTGCCCGCCACTGAATGTAGAGTGCACAGTAGGTTTGACATTCTCTCGTATTGTACAGTGTTGATTTGGGGACGTCCGTATTGTATGTAACCCAGGCGATCAGACCCCAAATGGAATCCTTTTTATGCATGGTACCCAAGAGGAACATGACTCTCTGAGAGCTGAATAGCTGATCGTCCAACACCTGTGCGGCTGTGCGTCACTTTGCCTTATTGCACCAGGACAAATCCAACTGGAAATGCAATCTGTCTCTGTTCGGAACAAACACTACTGAAAACACGCAGCATCGATCAGAGCAAGACGGACGGGCGGGTATCATAATCATCAGCAACCAAACGAAGCAAAGCTCCTTTGATCACGTCGTCTTTATCCGTGCCTCGTTCACGCGGCTAATGGAATGGCAAAGCTTTATCATGCATTTCCGCGATTGTCCCGGCCGGCATTGGGGGGAATAAGATCCATCCACGGATGGGATCGTGGATATGTAGTCAGTGTCTGGCCACCAATCTTTGCTGTGGTTGGCCGTGGCCGTGAGCTGCCGGACTACCGATTTCTGTACCGGGCGCCGGGCGGCGAATAATCAAAAGCTATCGGTGTTCCGCGTAGGAGAGTGTGCAGATTTGGGCCATCGCCGGCAGCCTTTCTCTCGGCTGCTGGCTGATGCACCCGTGGCCCCCGTTGATCTCCCAAGGGTCTCACAATTATGGTAATGGCGGCCTTTCGGGCAGCTGCTTTTGCGTTGTGCCAAAAGATGCTAGCAGTCGCGGGGTGCTATAAACAGTAAATCTCCACCCCGTTGTCCAAGATGTTCCACTCTCCCTCCCCTTCCCTTTGTTTTAGAGTATCCCCTGACGGCTCTCCAATAATCTATTTTCAATGCATACGAGTAGTCCAATATTATTTTTGTAAATATTAATATTAGGAGAGTTATCATGGCAATACCCTAATATCTCTCTCTCGCCATAATCATATAAAAGCTGGGTCTATAGGAATGTATCGGAGAAAATATAGCTAAGAATCGATGGTTGTGATGGTCCCCATACAGTAACCCCCTTTATTTAAAGAGATACAAGAAAAATACTGGTGACTTAAAAAAAAGGAGATATTGAAATTAGAGCAAGAAAAAATATAGTTGTCCCCTAATATGACAGTTTTATAGGAATAAGACAAGGTATTATATTTCTAGGTAGAGAGTGTATTTCTAAATATCTAATTGGCTGCCTTAATTTTAAAGATAAAGTCCTGCTTTTTTTTTCTTTATTAAACGTGCCTGCTTGTGCGTACTTCTTTATGTGGAAGTGTGATTCGTGCTGAAATTTCAACACATGCTCAACCGAAGTGCACCCGCATGAAAGTTCATTATAAAAATATCGAACTAAAAAAAGGTCAAGTTCATCTTTCATTATAACTAGGAGGATTCCCCGTACATTGCCGCGGGTATAAAGAATAAATATAAAACGTGTATCGTCTAGTTGGACAGCTTATATGTTAGAAATAGGTGACTTGTTGATATGAATATTACAATTACATGAGCTAGCGAATTTTAGTTGTGTATCATAGTGGATTGCCTAGTTAGATAGCTTCCAAGTTGAGAGAAATAGGTATTGAGGTGTGATCGTGGATTCTCTAATTGGATGGCTTGCATGTTGAGAGAAATAGGTAATAAGGTTTGCTTTATAGGAGTATAAGATTTGGTAATGCAACTCAGCTTGAGTCACACCCACAAAGGTTTCCAGGAACCAATTACACAACAAATGAAATAACCAAACTTCTACATGTTCTTTTTCCCCTTGAGACGAAAGCTTTAACTCTGGCTTAATATTCCATAACATTACTAAAACATAATCGACCTACTCCCTTTGTCCCTAAGCAAGCTTAGGATAGATTAGTATGACATACTATCCTTCCTTAACTGGAGTAGTATCGGTGATAGAAAACCAAGTATAGCATTTGTTAAACATAAACACATCTAACTATAGAAAGTCAATACATGATTGAGATAGGAGGGGTATAGTAAATGTATAGAGACTTCAAGAAAAAACAAATGGACAAGTGACTACTCAACCTTCTAGAGATTGATTTATCTATATACGAATTCTTAAGCTAAAAATCTATTTGTTCAGTAACAGAAGGAATAGTATATAAGAAATACCAAGCAAAATAAAAAACCATACAACCAGGAGGTCACCCCAACAATAACTAGGTCCTGTTTGGTTTGTGTTGGTAAAGTTTAACTCTCGTCACATCAAATATTTGGACACATGGATAGAGTATTAAATATAAAATATTTATGAAACTAAAAACATAGTTAGAGATTAATTTGTGAAACAAACCTTTTGAGCTTAATTAGGTTATGATTGGATACTAATTGTTAAATAAAACAAAAAAGCTACAATACATGTTAACCTTTAGCACCTTCAATCAAATACCCCCTAACACAACTCGCTGAGGATCGCATCAGTGAGCACAACTAAACTATAGGAGCACGTACTACAACCCCGGCCGGCAACTGGGAGTAAGCTTTTTATAAAGTATCGATTCACTTCTATTTGTTGAAGTACTTTAAAGCTAGGTTAACGATCCTATTTTCCCATAAACAAACGCATAAGCACATCATTTTCCATTAACTCGATCAGCCTTTAAATTAAAGCTATACCAGTGGCATAAGTCCATGACCTCGCCCTAGTGCGGCCTACCTCGCCCCCGAGCCCACCATCTTTCCGAAAGCAGATTGAGAACGGGAAAATGCAACAAGGTTGAACGCCCACTTGCTCGTCACGCAGCTTACCGGCACCTGACATGTGTGAGCAAAGCTGCAAATCATTCGACACTACGGGAGAAAAAGCTTTGAAATAATTCGCACCTTTTCTTCCTCTTTTGCATGCATGTGGTGCGATTTCCGGTGATCTCTCCATCGATCTCCTATAGCAAGCTAGCCAACCAACTCGTGCTGGACGACCGGTTGCTTGCTCACATCACCCTCGTGCTCGTGCATTGGTCTCGTGGAAGGTGGAATGGAATGCGCGGGCGGCAGGCGGCTGCAGGTTCGTGGACTCGCGCGCGGGGCTGGGCCACGGGGCCCTCCCCGCGTGTGAGCGTGACACCAACAGCACCAGCACCCCGGAGACTGCGCGGGCGGCGGGCGGGGCGCACCCGGCAGGGAGACCGGTGACGCGAGGCGGAGCCAACCGTGGATCGCGCCCGTGCGCGGGTCGGTGTCCGTGTTTTCTTTATCAATTCTAATTCTAACACGTCCGCGCGAGGGAGGGAGGGAGGGCCCCGGCGTGACGAAAGCGCGCGAGCGATGGCTTGATGGCTTCTTGGCTTTGCGTCTGCGGGAGGCCCACAGAGGGACGGTGGTGTGGCTGCTGCTGGCCGGGGGCACACCGGGAGAAGGCGACGCATGGCCTGTGTTTGTGTGTGCCTGTCTCGCTCGCACAAAAGGGCTTTAATAATTCAGGAGGAGAAGGACGGCGTCTAAGCATGGGCGCTCCAGCATCCAGAGGGCAGTTAACAGACTGTCATCGGGTTGGACGTATGGGGGGCTGCGTGGCGCAGGTGCGTCGCCTCCTTGGCCCCGGTGCTGGCTGAGATAAAAGGAAGGGAGCCGGCGGCCGAGACAGCAGCGCGGCAGATGATAACGTTTCTAGACGAAAGAGTTGGCCAACTTGGCAACTTGTGATGTACGCACGCATGGACATGGACACCAACGTCACCACATTTCTCTAGTTTTAGGAGTCCTATATACTTGTGGGCTGTGGCACAGCTTAATCATGCACAAGGGTATGTGGACCGTGTATGGATGGCGAACAAATCAATCATTTTCGTTTGTTGTATGAGACCTTCAAAAGGAGAAATACGGATTCAGGTGTTGTTGGTCTTGGGGACTGAGACTCTGGGGTCGTCTGCTGTCTGCCTGTCTCTTAACCTCTCTGGAGACCCATCTTTTTTAAGAGGAAATGAATCCGAAGAATTGAACTGTAGTGCTTGGGTTAAGCAAGCCCACAGTATCAACAATGTTAATTCTGCTGCTCGCTTCGGCTTGTGCTGCGGCTATACCTAATCCAACGTCGGGTTGGGCCAAAAGACCTGGCGTTTTTTTGGTCGGTCCATCTCCAAGCCCGACCCGAGTTTAATGTTGGGTCAGATTTTTTTTTTGGCCCAAGCTCACCCGACGAACGTGTTGAGTCGGGTTGAATTATTTCTCGGATTTTCGTGTGAAATTAAGTCTTATAGATAGATTTTTTTTAAAAAAAAATGTCAAAATACTAGACTAAAAAATTGCAGCCTGTACTGACTCAAAGATAGTTACGAGTCGAAACCATGGCCTGAACCTATCCAATGTTTTAGTCGAGTCAGATTAGTGTGAACCTATCCAAGGGTTATCGGCAGTTGCATCCCTACTGCTGTTCATACTGATACTGTTAGGCTGTTAGCTATACCTTCCGCGCCTGCAGCTATCTGTTGATTACAGCCTTTTTTTTATGCAGATCTTGAGTCTTGACAATGGTAGTGTAATGTTCCTGTATGGGCTTTCGAGGATTCAAGTCCAAGCACGCGGCCAACAGGTAACGACAAGTTGATTTTCCTCTTATAACAGTTTTGAATTGCAGTCAGTCGAATGCAGATACTAACCGAGCACCTTCCTGTTCATCGTCAAGAGTACATCGACCTTTCCTGGTACATGGCTTTTCGGAATATCGCACGGGCAATTTTCATTCATAAATCATGTCAGCCGCCAGACTATTCTCTACATCGGCATCTAGTGAAAAGTGCATCAATGATGACAAACCATGTATATATATCAGCATTACTTACATTAAAATGATACAAAACAGTAAAGAGACGAGCCTGTCAACATTCACTTCAGTAGGTTCTTTTCCAACGGAAAATTTGTACTTCTTTCCAGTAAAATCTTCAGACTGATGAGTACATCACCCAAATCACTCTAGGTAGCAATACGGGTAAAATCTGTTCTGTTCACTGACGACACTAGAGCTCATCAGCCCAGCGGGCATAATTGAACCTCACAACCTTGAGGGCCAGCGCAACATGGAAGGGTTGCAGTTTGAATCTGGTGACACCAAAGATCGCTACCAGATGTTCTTTGATTGCTGACACTAATATCATTCCTCTCAATTGCGCTTTACTGGCCTTTGGACATAAGATTTGTTTGGATCTTCAGTCTTTAATTTTGGGGGTTTGATTTCACCTTTCCGTCCCTGCAGAAAGGAATTTCAGATACAAATTCATGAATAGGAACATACTACTTGCCATATGCACTAACCTTCTTTCCTGTCTTCATGAAATCCCTCCAGCTGGAGACCTACAAACCCAAAATCCATTGTATTAGGCAGTTGGTACGTTTGAGCAAAGATGGTACGTTTGAGCAAAGATAGCTGCACTATATACAGATCACAGGGAATGAACTTTATAGTGTAAGTGCAACCTTAGTGAGAATGTGGAAAAAATCACAGTAACTGAAGTCATGAATGCATCTCTGAATATATGTGATGTGCCCTAATCCTTCCACCTTGCATTATTGCCTTGGGATACCAAATAACAAGGACGCTAACCACCTCATGCTTTGAAGAGTCAGAAATGGCAAGTAGTATGTTCTAGAAAAGTACTCCCTCTGGTAAAAAATACTTGACACATTTGACTTTCCAGTCTTCAATGCATATGTTTGACCACTAATTTCTTCTAGAATATTTCTGAAAATCATTTGAACTTAAGAGATTTTGCGTATTTTCAATACAGATCCACACATATAACCAACATGTTTCCAAAGTCCAAACAAAATAGTGGAACAGTTATTTGATGTTCGTAATTTTTAAGGTTTGACCAAATCTAGCTCTAAACAACATGTGTTTGTGGCCAGAGGGAGTAGGCCACAAAAATCCAGATACTCAAGGTAGCATTTGAGGTAGTATCAGCTACTATGCAAAATATCTACGAGCAGTACTGTGTTATGCATCATGATCCTTCTCCTTTCCAGCTTTTGGTACATTTTTCAGTACGAGTACATAGACCTAATTTCGTACTGACATGTCAACAGAAAGCGAGCATAGCTAACATTGTGAAATTTCTACATAGAATAGACTGCAAACATACCCGCTGGTCTCTGGTCTCCTCCCACTTCTCTTCATGCTCTCTCTTCCTCTTCCACATCTCTTTTGTTTCCTCCTCGTCCTTCTTAAGTCTTCCTTCTTCCTCAGATATCTGTGCAACGCCCACATGAATATAGCTCATCCGACAATCCCAAATGATAACATTAGGGGAAAAAATACTCTACCCTCATTTGCATTTTTCTCCGACGCCATTCTTTGTCCGTCAAAATTTCACGTACTTTAATTATTAACTGCTGCTGAAATTCGTCCGATCGTTCAAACTGCTCTTCATATTTTCCCTGCATATATGCAAGCAAATCATTAGGGGTTCTGAAATGTGGAAGATGCATGAAATCCAATAAGATATATCAAAGACTTCACAGAACTGAACTATTATCATAATATTTTGTTAATATCCAACTACTGGGACATGCAGATGATGTTTGCAAAATGAAACAGCTACTGTGCATTCATTAGAGATTTCAACAAATGAAGTTTCAGATAGATGGAATATTTTTCTTTATGGATAGATGTTTTTCTCAAGTTTTGCAAAGTCCAATCAAAAGTCACATCACCTTCCATAAAATTCTCTTACCTCATCTACAAGAGATTTTATCTTGGACGCACTATCTTTCTTCAGCTCCTTTTTCCGCTTTGCCCTCAATTCTTCTGTATTTTTCAACACAAACGAACATAAAATTTTGTTTAGTTCATGGTAGCTGTACTTCAGTTAACTAAATCATTGTTGTCAATAAGGTATACAAAAAAGATCAATTCACACCTTTTGCAGCAGTAACTTGGTCAAGAATGTAGCCTCTTTCCTGTGGATCAAGCAGGAGCTGTTGTGCTTTTGCCAGAGCTATACCATCAAGTGAATATATATCAACGACCAAGGAAAAGAGCTATACCATTCAAACATGGTCACTTTCAGTGGTGCTATGACAGATTTAACTACAGAAGTCCAGATCTTACAAGCAGAGGTAGTGCAAAAGGTCCAAGATAATCTTTAGAAAACCATAAGTCATACAGGAATACTCAAAATGAGCAATCCTAGGTTAACACCTTATTAGCACTACTATCTTAATGAGCAAAACTAAAAAATGCACAGATCCCATTTCTAAGATCATTTCTTTGTTGTTTAATTCTTTGAATAGTTAATCTGTGCCTTACTGTGGATATCTGATAACATCCAATTAAATCCATCTCCAGTTCTTTTCTATTATGAATTACGAACTCATGCCCCTTTCCGAACATGAAAATTTAAAAGCCTATTCATGCTGATGCTATCCATTTCAAAGTTATTTATTTATTCCGATTTGAAGGATATATAGAATTACCAACCAGCATATGTTCCTTGATGGTTTATAAATCGTACATATCATATTTCAAAAATAAATCCATATATGCCGTACAGCAATGTAATGTGATACCATTTCACAACATGACAATATAATGAATTACTGTAGCACTTTGCTTCTCATGTGCTCCAGTAGTTTCGTTACTGGCTCATTTCAGTACCTGCAAAAGCTTCTTGTGCCTGAGGATGCTTGCATTTATCAGGATGGACCAACAATGATAACTGCAGAAAGCACGTCAGACAAAAAAAAATTAGATCTACACAAAAAATGAATCAAATGGAAGACTTTATAAATATCAAATCAATGCCTTTATACCTTCCTGTATTGCTTTTTCACCTCATCTGGTGATGAATCAAAAGACAACTTAAGATGCTCGAAGGGGTTTAACTTGAAGCAACCAAGTATCCTGATAAATTTAGGATGTGTCAGGATAGGGAACTATTGTTGAGAAGAATATAACCTAGCATGAAATTTCAATTGATCCATTTCTTTCAATTGAAAATATCCCTAGTTCCCACGTAACAAACTTCTAATCTTTGTTGCAAAGAAATACCACTATATAATATAATTCAACTTATAAGAAACATCATTGTATAAGTTGGAGGTTCATGTATAACTCCTTCTTCAATACTTGGTGTTACTTTTTTTTTCTGAAAACAGGGTAGTCTCACTCAGCATGGAAGATTTCTAAACATGGATTGCAAGAATAATATTATAAGACTACTTAACTCTATGATAGCAATTCACAAAAAAAAATGTTTATATATGACAGTTAGAAAAGTTTCACATTAAATTCGAACATTAGGTCAGTCATCGAACTGCAAGGTCTAGCTCCTGCCAACCAAACTTGAACAATTCCAATGCTCTGCTACTGATCTCAAGTACCAACGACCGCTCGAAACCGCACATTCTGTGTATTCTATGGCTATACCAGGATTTAATCATTGCATAAGGAAGTGGCAGAAGCTAATTTCCTGTACCAATTTCCATAGCAACAAAATAAATAATAATTTTGGTGCACTTGTGACAACAAAAAACAATTAACCAACAAAACCCACGCGTTTAGGCAACTAGAACAAGCGAACGACTGTACAAACGCAACCTAGGGTTCATTCGAGCTAAAGGGTTCTCCAAAATCTCAGCGAAGATTTGGCGCCCAGCCAATTGCTACATCCACTAGGCCGCACAATAGAGACGAAGAACCCGAAACAAATGGGATCTGAAGCTACATGAGGCGCAACGGTGATTCGCAGCGAAAGGGAACCGCCGTGGAGAAGATGAGAAAGGGAGGGAGGGGAAGAAGACCTGAGCACTTCGTTGTCCCGCTCGGCCTCGCTGACCTCCGCGAGGAAGCTCTTGAGGAGCTGGTCCTCGTCGGCCTCCGACGACCCCATGGAGGTGGTGGAGGGGTCAAGCCGAGTAGGAGAAGACGCGGTGAGGTCGGGGCGGCCTTCGGGGGGAAGACGGGCGAGACGACAGCGTGCAGCGTCTGCGTGACTTGCGTCGCGCGGCGAGGGTGGAACGGAGGGTTCAGATTTGTTGTGCTCCCAAGGTTCCAGGTGCCGGCGTCCCGCACTCCCGCTGTGCGCCGGCGTGTGACAGAGGGTGGCTTCGGCAGAGTGGGCCGGGTATTTTGTGGGCTGTAGCCCATCGTCGCGCTTGGTTTGTTAGAATTTCGCGCTTGAATTCAATCAAAAGGAAAATGTTTATTTTTTTTAGAAAATGAAATATATTAATAATATCTCAGCTTCGGCATTGACTAATGCATATAGCTATTCTTTATTATAAAAAAACACAAAGGTCTACGCAAGCTAAAAATAAAGTTTTAATCCAAGAAGGAAGAAGGAAAAGTTTCCATAAGCAACATCTAAGACGTAATTCTATTAATGAATCTCTAGTCGTATCTCGCAAACACCTCCATCGTGGTTGACATTCTCTAAGTTAAAACAAAGTCTGATTTCTACCCCTCAATGAAGAAATAGTTTTTTTACATCCTCTAACTTTTTAAACCATTTAAATTTGTTTTCTAAATATTAATTTTTATCAATGTGGTGTGATGCCACATTTACACTCTTACATGATACCACATCAAATTATGAGAGAGATAAATCAAACTATTAGGGCCAATTAGACTTTATCTAGAGATTATCTAGAGAATAACAAAAATTGTTTACGAAAGATTATCCATATATTTTTCTAAAAATTGCAACTAAAACCCATAAAAACTAATTTAATCTTAGAAATTTATATAATATTTACTTTACATTCGAAATATATGGAACCACTTTCATTTTTTAAGTCATTTTCTATATTACGATTCCTTGAAGCTATTTAAATATTATATTTTCTTCTCTTGCTTTTTATTTGTTAGTTGATGCTCTTGTTATCTATTATAATTAATCTATGTCGATGATCTAGAGCATGTAGAAGTTCAATTGACTTCAGTGACAACACACGTGTCGTGTAACTAAGGATGAAAACGGAACGGAAATATCCCGAACCGAACCGAACCGCTTTCTATATTTGATCCGATCGAATTCGTATTTTCTTGTCCGACTTTATCGTTTTCGTTTTTGTATTTTAGATGTTTCGTATTTCAAATGTAATAGAAAACGGTTTTGATATTTTTCGACCGTTTTCTACTTTTCTACTTTTAATTTGAAATATTTCGAATTCAAAATTTGGTTTAAACCGAATTTAGTCAACTGTAGGGTCACACAGTCCAATTACAGACTACTCACCATGCATCTGCGTTCTTTCTACTGGTGGCTAGTGCGTTCCTGCTAGCTATTAATTGCTTATTCGACTTATATTTATGTGTGGGCTATTATATTAAATACTAAGACCAAGGATCATGCACTTTTTTATTATTATATGCACTTAAACTTGATCGTTTATATACTTAGTCATGCACTTGGTACTACATATTGGTATTTCGTATTAGGTTTTCGTATATCGACCGTGTTCGACATAAATCCGATCGAATTGGTTCGTTTTCGAAAGTCTCGATATTTCGTA
>Ga0182004_10000380_pt1 | contig 25728 bp, 19 predicted proteins | sample Sormic07211540_1_FD_120479 | JGI IMG/M metagenome (GOLD analysis project Ga0182004, IMG submission 120479) | Endophyte microbial communities from Sorghum bicolor roots, Mead, Nebraska, USA - 072115-40_1 MetaG | ecosystem: Host-associated > Plants > Roots > Unclassified | place: USA: Nebraska...
AACGAGCGGGTGGCCCACTCTTCAGTGACACGCGGCGGAGCGATCAATTCCAATTCCCCTATCCCCGCTGAAATCCGGAGCCTGATCAAGGACGCACAACCTCCCAAGAAATTAACTACTCCTTCCTTTGTCGCCGATCGCGGTGGAGTGGCAGTGCTGCTTCCCCCCCACGGCCCCACCTGCCTGCCCACGAGCCACGGGTGACGCGACGACGAGGCGAGGAGCGAGAGCGCAGCCAGGCACGGCACCAGCGCACAGCAGCACGAGGACCCAGGCCAGACCTGCGCGGGGCGGGGCGCGGGCGGCACGGACTCGGAGACGGACATGGGGAACGCAACATGGCTGTGGTGGTCAGTGGAGTGAACCGGTGAGGAGTGCCAGCCCGGCCACCAGTAACCGCCGAGAAGTGGAGAGCTGGAGAGGAGAGGGACTCGTGGCCTCTCCTCCTGGCCTCATCCACCACTCCATCTCCCTTCCACTTGCAGGCATTGCCTGTTCTGTTCTCCACTCCAGTTCTTGTCTCCGCAGCTCGAGAACGGAGTGGAGGAGCAGCCGTGGAGGGAGATAGGGACCGGAACCGGACGGACAGGGGAAGAAGGGGACGGAGAGTCCCCTCTCCAATTCACAACTCTGCCACGGCCGGAGCCGGAGCCGGAGCCGGCGGAGGAGGAGGAAGGCGCCATCCACTACAGGTAACGTCAACTTTTACCCGGCATTCTGGGAGCCGTTTCTTACGCCCAAGATTGGTCGGCGCAAGCGAAGAGATCTGCGGGGGCAGTGTTGATCCTGGTTAATTTCTTCCTCGCAGGCAAGCGAAGCGAATGCCGCCGTTCTAGACTCGCAGATCTGCTCCGCCGCGCTCTGTTCACCGGGAATTTTGGAGGCTGAGAGCAAAGATTGTAGCAGAAGCTGCCGAGCATGGCCGAGGCGGAGAAGCGCCGTGCCGGGTAGGGCTATCTGATCTCGTAGGCCTTGCACGCGGACCGGCCTGAGCGCTTCCCGTTCGTTCCGCCCCGGCTAGCCGACCGACCGAGTGGTTTTGGTTTCTTGGGTTGGGACTCCGACATCGCAATGGCGTCGTGGGACAACCTCGGGGAGCTCTCCAACATCGCGCAGCTCACGGGTCTGGACGCCGTGAAGCTCATCTCCCTCATCGTCAGGGCGGCGTCCACGGCGCGCCTGCACAAGCGCAACTGCCGCCGCTTCGCGCAGCACCTCAAGCTCATCGGCGGCCTGCTGGAGCAGCTCCGGGTGTCGGAGCTCAGGAAGTACCCGGAGACGCGGGAGCCGCTGGAGCAGCTCGAGGACGCGCTCCGCCGGGGATACCTCCTCGTCAACTCCTGCCAGGACCGATCCTACCTCTACCTCCTCGCCATGGGCTGGAACATCGTCTACCAGTTCCGCAAGGCGCAGAGCGAGATCGACAATTACCTACGCCTCGTCCCGCTCATCACGCTCGTCGACAATGCCCGCATTCGGGTCGGTAATCGGCTTCATCTCTCCCTTTTCCTACCCTAGCCGTTTGTTTACAGTCATCTCACGATATTTTTAGTTGTTTATTATTAGTTTTGCAGTATGCAGTAGGTACCTAGACTGGATGTGGTCCTTGCAGTTGCAGTAGGTACTGATTTCCTATCTGATGATGGGGATATTCTAGTTTAGACACTACTAGATGAAAGGTGATGTGCACCAAGTGGTGTATATGGTGCGTGCTGCCTGGAATATCTTCTTTTGAGGTTCTAGAGTCACTAGGGGTGGTTTTCCTGCATGATCAGATTGGTTTCTTGTTTTCTGTTAGTTGGCCATGAAGCTGGTTGGACCAAGAATCTCTGATGTTTTTGGATACTTTTTTTATGCTGTCGTTTTCATTGTTTCCATACACCTGTTAAGTTGTAGTTTAATTTTTTATAGATAATGCCTGTGAACTTGTAGGTTAAGCTGAACTCAGTATAGTGTAGCCAATTGTTTTGCTCCATGGAAATACCATATTTTTATCTTCCAACATATATCCTCTTATTCTTCATCTTTTTGTTTTCCTAGGATCGGCTTGAGTATATTGAGAGGGACCAATGTGAATATTCTTTTGACGAGGAAGACAAGAAAGTGCAAGATGCTCTGTTAAATCCTGACCCTTGCACGAATCCTACAATAGTGCTCAAGAAGACTCTGTCATGTTCCTATCCAAACTTGCCTTTCAATGAGGCCCTCCGAAAGGAAAGTGAGAAGCTTCAGGTTGAGCTTCAAAGATCACAAAGCAACATGGATCTGGGTTCGTGTGAGGTTATTCAGCACCTGATTGGAGTAACCAAAACTGTGGAATCTACAATTCCAGAGGAAGAAACAAATGCTAAAGCTTCAGAAAAGAAGGGTTCAAACTACAGTGAATCCAAAGGAGATAATGCAAAATCGTTTGATGATGACGACGACTATCCTAAGAAGCAAAAGGATACCTGCAGCACGCAACGGTCAGTAAATTAGATTTGTTAGTTCTGATGAGTGATGACTCTTTCTTTATGATAGGATATTGTCATAGAAGATGGTGCACGTAACCGTTTTCCTCTTGGGATTAACATCAATCTGATCTGTGAATTGGTGTGTGTTGTGAGTGATATGAGATCTGTATACATATCATTGACCATTGCCTTGATGTAATTCTGGTACACTATAATAAACCTGACTCCTGTGCATATCTTTTCTTAAAAGATGAAAGAGAAATTAGGTTATCGTTAACAAATGGAAGTAAAACGGGAAAGAACAGTTCACTCTGCACACCATGCATCTGCTAATACATATATAGTATAAAACATCTGGTAGTTCTGATGATGTATGTCCAATGCAGATTTTCTTCACAAGTTCCATATGGCCATGATCTTGTCTCAAGTAGAGGATCGTACAGCGATGAGTGGCATGCAGATTTACTTGGCTGCTGTTCAGAACCAGCTTTGTGTATGTCTATTAACCTTATCTTTGAACTACAGAAATTTGATTATTATAATTTATTTGCTCTGTTTGGTATAAAGTTTTTCATGCTATTTTGAATTTTGAGGACAGCTTTTCAGTTTTGTATCTAGCTTGGTTTGGTTTCCTTTGTATCGTCAGTTTATAATTGGTCAATCCAGGCATGGGGATTTTACTAACATGATTTTGTTTCCCTTGCATGTGTTCGTTATGATAACATAGGTTTCAAGACCTTGTTCTTCCCCTGTGGAACCTTCTCGAGAATTGCTTCAGTCGCCAAGGACAGGCCAATGTGTAAGAATCTGAAAAGTGAAAATAGTCATTGCCTTAAATATGCCATGTTTTTCTTGTCTAGTAATATGTTAATTCCATCCATGTGTCATTCCATCTTGAGTCCAAAATTTTCTTTAAAGCAAAGTACAATCATACATCCTTTCAAATTGAATGTGATCACACCTTAAAAGCCTGCTTTACACGGTATTTCTGTGTTGTTTTCAGCTTCTGGAGAAGCTTGCAATGATATTATGGCATACTCCCTAATATTGTCCTGCTGCTGTTATACATGCTGTGTAAGGAGAAAGCTTCGCCAAAAGTTGGACATTGCGGTAAATATTTAAGGATATGTTACTAGTAGATTTTGTATTTCTCCTTAAGTAGAAATGCCCATTTCTTAACTTGGCACTGAACTACCTCTGGGATTGACCATACCATATGCAAGTGACTTATTAATTGCTAAAACCAGAATATCCAGAAAAAATAGCTTTTGATTATCTTGATGAAATTAACTTATACAGCACGTCTATTTTACCCACTACTATTGAAGAGGTTTGGCAAAAGATTGTGTACAATCGACAATAGCTTTCTTTATATACTAGCGAACTTATTGAAGCCTTCAGTACCTCAAGTTCTGATGCTTGTGCTTTGGACAGGGAGGCTGCTGTGACGACTTTCTTTCACATCTGCTGTGTTGTTGCTGTGCACTTGTTCAAGAATGGCGGGAAGTTGAGATTCGTGGGGCATATAGTGAGTTTCCTACTTGAATCCTTCTAGTAAACCATGGACTAAATTGGGCCTATTCAGCTTCGGGAAACAGAAGGGCAAGCTGCCTCCCTACCCTGATAATAATAATAAATTGAAAACATTGCAGTAAAATGCTCTGTACCTTCCACAAGTACTTTGCAAGCACTGTTTTTCAACATCGATTCAGTAATATTAATCTCCGAGTGCCTCATTTGTGCAGCCGAAAAGACGAAGGTTACCCCACCGCCATGTCAATATATGGAGCATTGAACAGCTATATGCCCGTATGGGTAGACCTGAACTTCTGTAAAGATATTAACAGAATATCTGATGTCGTACTGCCAGAGTAGTCATACTACACTATTTCTGTGTAGTATTTATGCTTACTGTCTATTGTTCGTCCTGGTACTTCCATGTATATGTTGGGACATAGCAGCATAGTATGTACTTTGTAAACACATCAGTTACAGGCCGGTAGAGCCTAACATCGGTTAACACCGTCAGTTCTTGGCAAGAAAGTTCTTTGTGCGTGTGCCTTTCTACCCTAATAGCAGTTACAAAAAATGAAGAGCTCTAGTCACAAATCGGAAAGATCGATGGAGCCCAGAATTTTAGTATATATGTCTATAGAACAGATGAACATTGCAGAAATGGGACCGTACAAGGGTGATGTATCCCTATGAGATGGAACATCAGGCCTTCATTCTGTGCTTTCGTCCAGCGTGAAGAACTTGTATAATGTCATTGAAGTGTACGCATTCTTGGGAGTGTGAGCATGATTGTCCTAAAGCTACCCATCCTAAGATTATGCCCTCAATCCTAAGATAATTTTCAAATCACTTTAAACACTTAATTGCTGACTCATTGTGAAGGAAAAATTACAGAAAACCTTGTCTCTGATACTCGCTACAGATTCTTGTTCAGTGTTGGTTTTTGCTTTGAACTTAGTTGAAAAAGACAGAAAAGTAAAAAAAGAATTCCATCTTTTCACAGCGCAATATAACACAAACTTCCCTACACACCCAACCTTGCAGCCTCCAGGAGCTCAGGCTTCAGTCAGTGCGCGCACAGGCAAGTGAAGCGATGCGCTAGCTGCTTCCGCCCTTCACCCTTCTCAGGGACAGGTAGGCCAACACCCGGTACCCGATGATCATCGCGACGAGAGCTGCCACCTCGGTGGCACCGTTGTCCATGTGTTTCGTGGTGGTCAGGATGTCCGGCACGGGATCGTACTGCACCTTCAGCAGGAGCCTGTACGTGTGGTAGTTGAAGGACAGGTAGCGCAGCCAGGAGATGAACGGCGGTACCCTCTGCAGACCATCAGAGTAAAATGAGGGCAATGCACGGAACAGAAATATTCAGTGGTTCAAGCCACAGAAATTTTCATGTGTGGTAGCTACTTCAGAGCTGAGTTATGTAGTGCACTAACCTTTACAAAGAAGCCTCCTGCTAGCATGAATGTCATGACTGTAACTGAAGCTAGAGTTGTTGCCTTCTTGATATCCAGTAGGGTAGCTCCAATTACCAATCCTAGTCCCTGCACATCACTTTTTGTTGAAATTCTACTATTTATCGAAATAATCATTGTTGATATATTTTTCAGTGCATCCTAACATTAACAGATAAGTTCGGTTTAAAATTCTAACATTAATCATTAGAGAGCATCCTCACGTTCAATTTCTGTCTCTCATTCATCGCTTTTCCTTTCCATCCCACAACTAAAGGTGTTAAAAATGGTTTATATTCAGTTTCTCACAATCTTGTGCGTGAAATCAAATACCTATTCTAATGATGTTGACTATAAATATGGCACAGGATTGAGGTTGATCAGGTGCTCTTGAGTTCTTCACTTACAACCAATGCAAGTCACACTGTAAGTCTGTAACTAGTTAACCGTCACTAACTTTCTTTTAGAAAATTAAATATGCAAGCATCACGTTACTCATCAGGTTTCTCCTTTTACAAAGGGTAAAAACAAGAGACTGGAACAATGTTGCATAAGGAGACTCGCTCTGAATTTAGTACCTGAGCAGCAATTATGCTGAGAAAGACAGTCAACACGCTAAGAAAGAAATGTGTGGCAGTTGCTTTGAGGCCTGCCATGAAGTAGACGATCACCATAAATATGACAGGGAGGAAAAGGTCAAGTGGAAGATCACTTGTCGTTCTCGCCAAGAAGTATGCACTGAGCTTGTACATGTCAACTGCACGCTCCTTGTTCAACATTGCCCTCTCTTGAGGGAATGTGAAGATTGCAGTAAACACAGGAAAGAAACCCCAAAACACAGCAATGAAAAACAGTAGGCCAGCCTGCACACACAAATGGCATTGTTTTACACTAAGATATATTGACTAGTCATATGGTAATTAATGTAACCAGTTAGTCACTGGAATAAAAAGGCTGGTTGTGTGTGCATACCTGATCCTCTAGACCTTTTAGTGTGCTGGGATCAGAGCGCCACCACAGTAAACCTAAGATAATTGATGTAGCTATGACCTGGGTGATTCTCATCCAACTCAGATAATCATGTCGTCGTTCCTTGATCCCTCTACAAAAGAGGATGGAATATTGCTGCCACCAGGATGTGCCCCACTCTCGCTTTGATGATGTTATAGTTGCCTTCAGATCATCACAAATAGGCAGTGGTGCTAGAAGCTTCTTCTTCTCCTTAAAAGCCACTCTAGTCTCATAGGCATCTACCAAATACTGCAGAACATCATAAATAAATTATTCAATACAGTTAAAAACCAATTCATACATCATAACATCAGCACATTGATTTCATGCTTCACCTCATGAACATCTTGTGCTGATGGCCTGTGGTCATTCTTGGAATTATTATTCTCCAAATTGTGATTTTCCATATGCACCTTGTCATCTAATTCTGAAGGGACTGAGACATCATTAGTGTTTCCATTGGCAAGATCCAGTAGAAACTCTGCAGGGTTCATTGCAATAAGTGGGGTGCATCCAATGGACTGGAAGTACGGCATGGCTTCAGATGCCTTCCCAAAGTATAGCAAACTTCCTTTGCCCAGGAGGATAAGCTTGTCGAACTTATGAAATAGCCTGCTAGATGGTTGGTGAATTGTGGTGATTACCGTCTTCCCATCCTGCAGAAATCAACCAAATTAAATACGAACTGAACTGATGGCATCTTATGTGACGTTAGCTGTTACTTCCACATCACCTCAGCTATGTCATGAAGAAGTTGGACAATCCTTAGAGCTGTAGTTGAATCCAGCCCAGATGTTGGCTCATCCAGGAACAGTAAAGATGGATTGATTAAGATCTCATTTCCAATGCAAACTCTTTTCCTTTCACCCCCTGAAACCCCACGTATAAACGATCCTCCAATCATTGTGTCCTGGCACCTTTGAGCGCATAAAATTAAGCTGCCTCGTAAGAACAGTATTAAAGATGCAAAAATGCAGAAAATATAAGATGTGCAGTCTACCTTTCAAGGCCAAGCTCATATATGATGTCCATCGCCCGCTCTTTCTTTTGTTGTTGTGTCATTGTTCTTGGGAGACGAAGTAGTGCCGCGTAAGTCAATGTCTCCTTCACGGTAAGATGGGTAAAGAGAACATCATCTTGAGTTACAAATCCTATCCTGCAAGCAAATAAGAGTCCAGCAATATGTCAACATGCGTAGTCACAAGTCACAACCTACGAAGCAACAGTTATCACACTGCAGGACACTGTTTACAGAAGTCAGCACAGTACGGCCCTGGATCAAAGAAAAACATTACTAAGGAGAAATTGTCTATGTGCTGCCACAAACTTCCAGGTTCATTTATATTACCCTTTAACCTTCCCAAATTCCCTCTTTTGGAGAAAAGAAACTTGTCACCTCCATTAATCGTCTCTCAAGGCCTCAACTCCTACACTCTACAGAGAACTTAAAAAGCCCCAAAACTATTTCATGTCATTGATCGATATAACACTTTAGCTCCCTCATCTTGTCTCAACAGTTTTTGAAGACATCGTGAGGCTTCCTTCAGAGAATTGTACATGCCACCTGACAATTATTAGATGTTACATCTCGCATTCTAAATAGCAAATTAAGTGCTGATTTTACCTAATTGATTTTTGCAACCGGAAGTAGCGAAAACAGACGTATAGTTAAGAATTAGTGGATCTACTAAACTGATGTCCTATCTTGGTGTCTCCCTAAGGACCCTGCTGAAGAGTGAAAATCAGGGCCTTATCAACAGCTACAACGAAAACGACTAGGATTGGACAGAAGTAGAAACCGTTAGCACCACATAAAAACATTCCCCCTAGAGTACCTGTTAATACGAATAACAGAAACGTCCTTGTAAGTTGTAACCTGTCAAGCATCATTCATAGGAACGATGGTTCCCAGAATCTGACTTTTCAGGAGACGTTGACATCTGAACACACAGACTTATTAACAGGCTCGAGGGCTCAGCCTCTAACCAGAGTTTGCTACGGAAATCTGTCGAACAGGTCGCAGGCACGCGGCCACGCGGGATTGGCAACATACCACACGCTGCTCTGCTAGCCAAGAGATCACTGATTAGTTAGTGGCTCTTACTCATTGGATCTGCGAAGAATCAACCCTGGATCTCAACCGCTGAATCCATGACCATGAAGGAGTTGTGATTGGGGCACCCACGGTCCACTGACCACCCATCATACAGAATTACAGATGGTAATGGCGACAGGCGAGTCGCAGCCGAAACATGAGACTGAGAGGGCGCGGGTTGTCCGGTCGTGTGGCGTGTAGCCGTGTAGGGGACACGAACACGAGGGAGCACCACAGCATCGGTAGTCGCCGGAGGACCGCCGCACCGTGCTACGGACAATTCATTCGGCGGAAGCCGTCTGTGATTCTGGCGAAGGGGTCGCTGCCGGCGAGGCGCCGACGAAGGGAACAGCAGGCCCATGTGGCCGTGTATAGAGGCCTGGGCCGTTAAAAAAAAAAACTGGCCTCGTAGCCCGAGACCCGGTTTTGGCCCAGTACTTATGCTGGCCTAGAGGAGGCGAGAACGACAAGGGAGAACACTGTCAGGTCAATGTCACCCGTACCGGACACTGTACAGACAACAGAGCGACGACTCATGAGTCATGCACTCACAGCGAAAGTTGCATGAACAGTGAACCAAGGACAATTTGAAGCCATATCACATGGATGGTGAACAGTTAACAAAACAAGCAGGATAACCGTGAACAGCCATGGCCATCTAGCTAGCTAGGCTATGCTTTTATCAGCCGGTAGAAAGACACGCGTGCATGCTGCATGCATGGTGTCCACCTGTAGCAGCAAGGAACACCTCATCGGCGACCGATGGGCCCACTTAACTTACCGAAAGCTACTGACCACACAATTTAATTAGGCGCGCGCCCATCAGCTAAACAATAATGAGTAACTCTGCCCCAGAGAAATTAATTAACCAATTATTATTAATGAGCCCGGCCGGCGAGTTAAATCAACGACCGGGAGTCGTGTCATGGAGGACACGGCAGAGGTTACCTGCGCTTGAGGGACTTGCTGTAGGGCTCGTCGTTGTAGGAGATGCTGCCCTCGACGGCGCCGCTGCCGGCTCTCCCGCCCAGGATGCTCAGCAGCGTCGTCTTGCCGCTGCCGGACGGGCCCATCAGCGCCAGCACCTCGCCGGGGGACGCCGACCCGGATATCCCTCCAAGGATCTCCCGCGGCGAGCCTTTCCCCGCCACCCTGTACTTCACCTCCGCAAACTGCATGCATGCATGCACGCCGCCGGCGGCTAAGATAAATGGTGATACGATCGAACGAAGCTTTTTCCTGCAGCGTGCATGCATGCATCCATGGTGTGTGTTATTTTCTGGCTGTTTCAGCTCGGTTTTACCTTGAGGTATATCGGCAAGGTCGGCTCCGTCATCAGCTTCTTCCGCCGTGTGCCGGCCTCGATGTCCATCGCTGCCGCCCGACATGCATGCAACCGTTGTGACGTTAGAGTCTAGTTAGCTTGGATGGACTGATCGATATAGATTAGGAGTGGCACAGGTTTTATATATATATATATATATGCATGAATGAGATGGTGCGTACGGCTGTCGTCGTCGTCGCTGAAGGGCGGCGGCGGGTCGGGGGAGCACATGTGCTGGAGCGGCGAGGTGAAGCCGGTGAAGGTGAAGGAGAAGCCGAGGCTGGCGCTGGAGGCGCGGCTGAGCGCGGCGCCGCTGCTGACGAGGTCCTCGACGTCGAGCTTCAGCTGCGCGCTCCGGGACTTGCGGATGTGGGTCCTGTTGTTGCCGCCGCCGACCGACGCGGAGCGCCGCTTCCTCCCGAAGCTGGGCTTGCGCGACAGGCTGGTGGCGTCCGCCGGCATGCTCAGCACCGTCTCCGCCGACGGCGTCCGGCTCAGCGACTGCAACGGCGCCAGCTGCTCCGACTTGGTCCGCCCGATCCCTCCTCCTCCGCCGCCGCCGGCACCGGCGCCCGCGGCGGCGTCCATCGTCGGCTTCTCCATTATCGACTCCATCGTACGTAGCTGCTGCCTGATGTGTCTACGTGCGTGCGCGCGCGCGCACGGCTACATACAACTAGAACTGTAGCTTTTACACGGGCGGGGGCGATATATACGTCTGCGCGCGCGCGACTGCCAGGGACAGACGACAGACCCGCGCGAGCGACTAGACACAGGCAGGTAGGCAGGCAGAGCGCGAGGAGGAGGCGATCCATCGAGCTGTGGCGGTGGCGAGAGCGACGGCGGAGACGACGGAGGGGCAGGGGCTCGCCAGCGCGGCGCGAGCGCGACGGCGGGGTGGCCCGCGGCCCGCGCGCATTGATGGCGCGCGGGAAAGTGGGGGTGTGGCGCGCGCGCCCCCGGGCTGCCACCCTCCACACACGCCGGCCTCACGACGACGTATCGCGCAGGGCATTGCATTGCGCTTGCGCTTGCGCGCGGCGGTGGCGGGTCCGGTCCGGTCCGGTCCAGCGATCGATAGGGATCGGGCTGCCGTGCCGCCGCGCTCTCCCGGCCCTCTCCATCGCCTCCGCCATCCAGCCGGCCACCTGGCGGGTTCCTGGCTTCAAATCAATCGGCCGGGGGGGCATCCGGCCCCTTGTTCCATTCCCTCGCTCGCTGTGCACCGTCTGCTCGGGATGGCTCGTCCTCTCGCCGGCTGGAGTCCTCATCTTTAAATTTGGACCTGCGTAGATATTATTTGCGCATTCAATCATTTTGTTTGCCTATTAATTATGTATGTACTATTGGTTTTTTGTTTGGTTACACTGCTGACTGCTGCTGATGTGGAGTATGTCGTTGGCGAAGTCAATGCGAACAGTTCAGAATGCAGGGAGGGACGAAATTTCGCATAGATTCGTTCGATTTTCAGCATCGCAACACAAAGGTAGGGGCGTACTGGAGTATATTTGTCCACCTTTGTGTTGCGATCTTGCACAATAAACAAATAGAGTACTGTATTAATTAGTCAAAGGATCTTCCACAGGGGGAAAAAAAATCTGAGGGGATTCATTTCGTCCACCGCTGTCCACACTCTGTGGCATCATGCACGGTAATTAATTGCACGGGCCTACGGAGGGGAACTCCGTCTGAGCTCCGATCCGATGGCTCACGACACCCGAGCACTGCATATAGTAGTACAGACCACCGCGACGACGACAAAGACACGACACGTAGCCGGGCACGGCGCCTCTTCGTCTCCGTCCTGCTTTCCGATTTCCATTTTCACACAAGACACAGCAGTCGCCCAGCACAGCACAGTACCAGTCAATCGCTCGGTGCATCCGTCACGCAAACGGCGAAAGATGGACTGACGCCGAGTGCCCATGGCTAGTTGGTGTCGCTGATAGAACCGAGCACTGTTGCCACGGCGCTTCCTCTCGCCCCCGCCCGGCGTCCAGGGCACCTTCTTTCGCCGACGCGTCAACGAGCTCCCGCTATCCTCCGGTGAGAGGTGTTCTGGTCATCCTACATGTCATGGTGTTATTTGGTTTAGTCTCTTTTAATCCACCAAACTAATTAACCAGAAGAAGTGACTAAAATTTAAACTACTAGAGAATTCACAAGTTCTCCTAGGGTATATTTCTTTCTCTACCATTTTGCTAGTTTAGCTGCTAAAAATTAGTAGGTTTAAACTAAACAGACCCTTAGACCTTCCACTGCGTGAAGCTTCACTAGTATTGTTTGGAACGTCATCATGTCATAGACAGTACCACCTTTACTTACAATAGCATGAGCATCACTTACTTATGTAGCTGGAGTTGTTAGACCCACAATACTAGACTAAAAAATTAAACTCAGCTTCAACATGCGCCGACATACAGTGTTCAAGTATCACTAGTGATGCCCAGAAACCAAAAAGTGATTTCAAGCATCACTTTGTCATTATACTGCAAAAGGCCTAAGTGTCCACCTATGTGTTTCAGTTTCATGTTATGAATCCGTAGGTGTTTATAGTGACCTGCAGATATACTAGTATCCATGCTTGACGTGAAGCATACATGAATTTTGAAGACTGAAAACATGTTGCGGTGAGAAAAATGTTCACTTGGGAGGAGAGAGGGAGAAAAGTTGGTGTCAGTGCATACATTCAATTTTGCTCTGCTAAAATAGACTGACAAATTTTTCATTCCATATGTGGAACATAACTTTACCTGTAAGGCTAATGATGGTGTAGGTCTGTGTTGTTGTTGTTGTTGTTGTTGTTGTTGTCGTCGTCGTCTTTAACAACGTCAAGAACGGTGAAGCTAACCGAGCACAGCTGGAACAAGATCTACACATGAGATCAGTAGTGGGTTTTAGATGCCATGTAGGAAGCGATGTGTTAAACTTTGTTTTTCGCTAGAGTGTGGAAGCAACATTTGTGAGACCCTACGATAATAGAAAAGAAAAAGGTGACACTCGACAATAACTGCTTCATGACACATACCTAATTTTCTCTTTGTTCACAAGCAAGCAATGTAGCAACGAAAACATTTTTTATGACATGAACATTGATGAATGAAGATGCATTGAGGTACAAGCATTGCGCCTTGTGAAAACAACACTTCAATCTTCTCTTCTTTTGAAGCATTATTTTTTTCACGTATTATGGCCGCTCAAAGGTTCTCTTCATAGCTAGGCTGTTCTCCACTTATTCACCTCTCAGGGCTTCCTAACTCGATACTATGCTATCATGTGGCCTCAAACTCCACGTCTATCTTCTACATAAATATCATATCGAACGGTGGCCTCACATTGCTTCAAAAGGCCTATAAAGGTATCGAGGACCTCGTTGCAATGTACTCTACACAAAGGAAAGCGAGCCTTTGGCGTGTGCTATCAAGCCGGACTGTTAGATACCTAGGTGGGCGTTGGGTCTGCCCAATTAACTAGGAGAGTACCCACAAAGAAATAGAGGGACAACTATATAGGAGAAAATGACATGAATCAGAAGGTTGTATCCTCTTCTTCCTCTCTCTCTCTATAATCCCCTCCCCTGATGCTCTCCATCTAACCCCCTTCTCTAGTTGTTGCTGCCATCAAGTCTTACCTTTAATTTTAAGAGTATGTAGTGAGATTTGGCTTTGAATCCATAATGTGTTGAAGTTAATTTGTGTATTCAATGAGACAATCAAGCAGGTTCATAATAGTCGTCTGATAAAAAGTTTAGGCACCTAGTAGCGTGTGTATTGCAAAAGAGATATAGGCATATAGCATATTTTTAAGGAATCGAACAATCAAATGCATCGAATCCTTGCATGCCAAGCCACACATGTATGACACTAATGCTTACTATTGAGCTAGAGCGAAGAGCACATGTGAGCATTGACTTGTATTATGAAAAACATCAGCCTAGAAATTCTCTGACTAAGTAGCATGTAACTTTTGCTTAGACTAAAACTATTGTTAGCTTACGCTGATGCTGCCCTTATTTGTTGCAACCTCTTCTCTACTTGGGCTAGAGTGACGCCAAACCAAGCTCTTCCTTGTTGAGCAACTTGAGCTAGATTCCTTTGGAGATGAGTGGAGCTATTGATTGGAATAACAAGGATAAGAGAGGAGAGGTTCCTACTCTATCAAAGTCATGGCATGTAGATCCAATGAGAGAGCACCAGAAAAAATCATAAAAAACAATTTGGCAAACATTTACGTTTTTTTGGCTAACTTCTCAAAGCAACTAGTCATAACCCGGCTTCTAGGTAAGTTACAAATACGTTAAAGAGATTTGTTAGCAAAGATGTAAATAGTCATATATGATTTCATAGGAAATCAATCTCAAAATAATCTTAGCATAAACCACTAAGTTAGAGGAAGCCTTATTCCAACAAATGCTAAAAAAATGCTATGTCACCCTTTGAAGTGCAAAAGATTCCAATAGACTCCCTCATCATAGAGATGGGTAGTTAGCGCTCTAAGTTGGTAAAAGAAGTTATATCTTCTCATAGTTAACAAGATTTATATCTTATCTATATAAATATATGATCATTATATGCTCAGCGGTGGCATGAAGGACAACCGGGCACAGAGGAGCACCCCTTGACATGGGAGGCGGTGGCGCGTAGCACAAGCGTCCGCGACGGAGAGGGCAGGGGCAGATGGAAGAAGGATGTGGCAAAAACTAGTACGTATACAACAATAGAGATAATGATTGATATTCTTACATTAGTATTGAATCTACATAAGAATATGTGTATAACATGAGATACTGTCAAACTCCACTAAAGTTTACTCTAGACTAAAAAATACCATATTCTTAGAAAATTATTGGAAGTGTTTTGAAAAAAGTAACAATTAAGTTGTAGAGTTGATGGTTGCATAGTAAGTGTATAAATTACTATATCCATTTAAAAAAAATAATATTATCTGAGAAGTCTAATAATTTCAAATTTGACCAAATTTATGTAAAAGATTGCTAACATTTTTATGCCAAATAAATTATCATTATATTAATTATGAAATATATTTTTTAAGGTTAAATTTATATAAATTTGGCTTATCCAAAATCTAGATTTGTTTTTTTTTTGCGATGGAGAGAGTAGGCATTTGCAACCTTTTTTTCCTTTTATATATACAAGAAAAGAAAAGAAAAAGAAAAAGAAAAAGTAAAACCCAGCCGTAGCCGGCCAGCAGGCTGCAGGTAGACGAAGGAACGGGCTACCCCCATTCCCCCCACTTCTCCAGATCCCCCTCCGCAATCCACCTTCGCGCGTCTAGCACGGCGCCGGTGCCGAAGCCGGCGACCGTGGCCATGCAGTCGCCGGAGCCCTCCTCCTCCTCCCCGGTCCTCCTCAATATAGGTCCGTGCCTTCTCCTTGCCTGATCCACCGCCACCTTTACCGTTCAGGGTGCGAATCAGAGGATCTCTGGTCTTACCATTTTATTCACGGTGATGCAGGGGGAAAGAAGTACGCAACCACCGTGGAGACACTGACGCAGCGGGAGCCCGACTCCATGCTCGCCGCCATGTTCAGCGGGCGGCACACGCTCCCGCAGCACCCAACCACGGTACGCCCGCTGGTTCTTGCAACTCCTGTGGGCTGTGGCCTCAGCGGATGGGTTGAATGGTTTTTGCCATTGTGTCTAGGGGAAGGGGATGGTGTTCGTGGACAGGGACGGGAAGCACTTCCGGCACGTGCTCAATTGGCTCAGGGACGGTGCTATCCCCGTGCTGTCGGAGTCCGATTACCAGCAACTGCTGCGAGAGGCAGAGTACTACCAGTTGCTCGTAAATAAAATAACTCTCAATTGCCTCTCGTTTTCTTACAGTTCTGATCTCATTCAACTGTTGTTCATAATGCGATGGTTTCTGCTCTAGGGTTTAGCTGATTACATAAATGAGAGGCTTGGTTGGAAGAAAGCCGACAATTCAGAGGCTGAATTGACACGAAAGGACGTGATCAAGTGCATACAGGCGCAAAGAGTCAGATTTCGTGGCGTGAATTTGTCTGGCCTTGATCTGTCTAAACTTGTAAGATCTTGGTAGAATTTCTCCTGTCCTACCCACATTATTAACTATTGTTTCTTTGCCATTCTAGCTGTTGTTAAGCCTGGACATGCTGTTACTCTGATTTCTACCACTCTGCTAGCTTATCTTTGTGTGGTGTTCATGAACAATTTGACAGTGTTTAATTCTGTTTTCAAAATTTCTGTAGTTTACGACTTGCACTCTGAAAATATGTTTTTTTTTTTCAATACTCTGCAGGACTTATCAGAGGTGGACTTCAGTTATGCATGCATTAAGAACACTGATTTTTCATGTGCTAACCTTTACAAAGCAAAATTTGGGGTAAATCAGTTACACCGAAATCCTTCACTGTTGTTTGACATCTTCTTAGCAGTAGCAGGCTGTAGAAACTATGCTAGTTTACTTCTTTGTGACTGTATAAATGTTTCAAGTCTGTCAGATTTCTCAAAAGAGCTTCTTATTTAGTTTCTGGCTAAGATTTTTTCTATACAAAATGAAAAATTTTACTGATAACGCCGTACCTCTATATTCTTATCAGCAGGTGGAAGCTTTGTCTTCGTCTTTCCAAAACGCAAATTTGCGTGAGTAAGAAACCATTCTTACCAGCAACTACTTGGCCTGTCTCTCTCAATTTTTTTTGCTGGAAATTTGGCATTCATGTTCACCACTTTCGGATAACAGGTGTGAGTTTGTTGGAGCGAATCTTCAAGAATCTATTCTGGATGGAGCAAACCTTCGAAGTGCCAACTTGCAAGGTAGCAATGCTCATATTGATCCTGTTTCTTCATTTCTTGGTTCCTGACAACTGTACTGTTGTTGGATATCTTTGTCAATTGTACTATGTCTCTAGCACGGTGTATGAAATTTGATACTTCTGTATTCTTGCAAGAACCATCCTTGAGTTGCTATAAGCCTAAGCGATATTGCCTCTTAAGTTTTAGCAGTAAGTGATGATAAAAAGAAAATTTTATGCTCTGTTTATTTTGCAGATGCATCCTTAACACGATGCAGCTTCATTGAAACAGATCTCCATTCTGCCCATTTACAGGTATGCAAACCATTGTGCATGCAACTCAACATATCGTGTTCCTGTTTACATATACTATATTCCATGTCAAAATCATCATGTACAGTGGAATAAATCATAGTGTATCTTTATTTTTGCTCTGTTGTTGGATGTTAGTGCTAGTGCTACTATGTTTATGTATCAGCATCCAAAATGTAGCAGCAGAATCCAGTGCTTGCTGAAATGCACACAAGAGACATGTCTGTTTGTTTTCCTTCATAGGGATATTGGCATATTGCTGTATTATTTATCTAGATTGGTGCAACTGAAAGATTCATATCAACTGGCTTTTAGTAAGCCGTAAACCATAAATCTTGAAATCTGATTATTATCCGTGCATCTTATTGCCCATTCAAATGGATTTTCAGACTGCTAACCTTACACAAGCCAACTTAAGAGGAGCTAATCTTGAAGCAGCCAATCTCAAGGTAAATTGAAACTGTCATGTCACACAATTTCCTAGGAATGTTGAGTTTTTTGCCTTTTAGAACTGAAGCAAGTTTGTGACAGTATAATTTCTAACCCTCACGGTGAAGATTTAGCCTATCGTGCTCACACTCTTTAGCATGGTAAAAAATATCCATGTAGTTCAAAACTATCTTCGCTTCCTTTTACATTATCTATTTCACACCACATGAATAATATTGGAGTATGTTATCTAACAAAGGAGCAGCATCCTTTTAGCAAATTTGTTATTTTTATTACACACATCTATGTGCTACTCCCTTGTTACCTTTTTTTTTGGCATAGGATCTGTGAGTCGAGTGTGTTTTGGGCAAAGCATTAATCGGTTCTTGGACTTTAATCATTTTTGTGAGTTCTTTAATTAATATGGGGCAGCAAGAGACATATGCATACTAGCCATATCAACAGATAAGCATGCAACAATTTACGTAAGTGACACTTTGAATGCACTTCTCGTTACTGTCTATAACCATTCAATATAATGTTACATGGAAGTCATTTTTTGTTACTGAAACATGCAGTCGCGAGCATTAAGACCACTAGACCAGTCCTTATTTGCAGTTGTACTGATCCTCATTACTTTTTTTTAGCGAAACATACTTTTTAAGCATGTGCTGAAGCTCATTCTTATTTTCAGGGTGCTAAGTTGTCTGGTACAAACTTGCAAGACGCAAATCTTCAGAGAGCTTACTTGCGAGAAGTTGATTTGCGTGACACTGTATGTTCCTGCGTCCTGTCCCATTTACTAAGGATCTTGGGTCCTGTTTACAGTCTACCTCACGTTCTGTGCAAATAGTTTCTACACATCTCATGATATCAACATATAGATGTCAAAGGATGAATTTTAATTGTGTTTACTTTGGTCAACAGCAATTGACTGGTGCTAAGCTCGGAGGTGCAAATCTACTTGGAGCTATCAGATGATCTACAGTTTGTCGGTGTAGCTTCATACTGTGTATACTGTACTGTACAATTTCATTGGAGGTAATGCCTGAGGCATGATCATCTGTGCAATACTGGTCTCAGTCACGATTGAGAACACAAATATTCCCTCTGGTCCAAAATAAATCAATTCATAGAATCAACCCAAGTCAAACTATCTTAAGTTTGACCAACATTATAGGAAAGGGTAACAGTATCTGTGACACCAAATAAGTACATTATGAAATAGATTTCATGATGTATGTATTGATACTAATTAGGTGTCATAAATATTGGTGCTTTTTTTTTGTAATTATCAAACTTAAAATAGTTTGGCTTAGGACAACTCTAGAAGTTGATTCAATTTTGTGATGTTGGGAGCATATCAGAGAAAAGTATTGGCTCAATCCTGTCAAGCACACCATCTATGGAGTTCTTTGTAGACTGTCCTCTGATTGGAAGTTTAGCAATCTTAGCTGTTAGCGATCAGAGCTGAAACCATCAGTCTGCTGTCCACCAGTGGAGTATAAAGGTATGGCTGTTCTTAAATCTGAAGTAAGCCGCAGGCACATTTACTGGGTCACGATTGCAAGTGGACAGATGTACCTGTATCGTTGTTGCTTCCATCATGGTGTCATTATCATGTAGAGGTGGTATGCACACTATTTTGATAGGTGGTCATGTGTATTACAGTACGCTGGCTCGGATCAGGCCATGTCACCATAGTATATTAGTACGGTGAATATCACTTTCCTGCGTCAGCAGCAAATGCTAAACGACTACCCGTATCTGTATTCACTATTAGGCATTGACGCACTCCTTGCGCCAACAGCTCGAAGGGAGCGTCCTGCGCCATTTACATCCTCTTCATGTCCACCGGATCCGGAGTTCATCTGCGTTTGAATGCGTCTTTTCGTGACCCGACTCGATGCACGTTCTCGAATTTTTTGGTTTAGCTACTTTATTATTTTCTATAGACTAATTAGATTAAATTATAGATAAACTGTATAATTAATTGTTTTTTATATACTTTAATGCTTCGTGTATGTGATGAAAAATCTTTTAGGAACTAAACAAGCCCTTTATGGAATGTATATGAGGGCGAGATCATCCACCGCGTGGGCAATAATAATGCGCGGACTATTCAGCTCGGGCCTTATTAGATCTAAAATTCAAAAAACTTTTTAAGATTTTTCATCATATCGAATCTTATAATATATATATGGAGCATTAAATATAGATAAAAAAATAAAATCTTTTAAGTTTAATTAGTTTATGATTAGACAATAATTATCAAATGCTACAGTACTTAAAAACTGTTAGTAAGGAAACTAAGGCCGTATTTACCTCCTAAGAAATTTTGCAATCGAATTTTACGGCACATGTATGGAGCATTAAATACAGATTAAAAACTAATTATATAATTTTTCTGTAATTTATGAGATGAATCTTTTGATTCTAGTTAGCCTATAATTGGCAACATTTATCAAATACAAACAAAAATTCTACAGTTTCCATTTTAGAAAAAAGTAACTAAACATGGCCAGCAAGGCCTCGATGCACCGCGGCGGGTCACGGCCCAAACGGACACGCACGGGAACGGGACACGGCCCGCACAGCTTTTGAGCTCGGGCCGGGAGGGTGAGGAGCCGCCGCCGCCGCTCCAAATCACTCCCATCAGCCGCGCGAGTGCCGAGTGCCGACTGCCGAGTGGTGGAAGGGAGGACGTGGCAGGCGGGCGCAGGGGACGCGTGCAGCGGAGCACGGGGCGAGGTGGCGAGCTGCATGTGCATGTGCTCATGCACGCAGCACGCCCAGCCACGCACCAACGAATAGGCGCACGCGCACGTCCCGATGGAGGACCGCGCAGAAGGACGACGACGCATCCAGCAGTGCGCACCCGCGCGCGCCCCGGCCAGCCATGGACGACAACGACATGGGTGTCGAGAGCCAGCGGGAGTTGATGACGGCCGCGCCGGCGGCGAGACCCGGCACGGGAAGCGGCGGCGGGCGGAAGCACCTCTCCTCCATCGCCAACCGCGTGCTCCGGCAGTGTTCACTGTGCGTGCGCTGTTCGTCTTCTCCATCTTTATTCGTTTGCTATCGTAGTGGACCACGTCAATCACAAGTTCAGAACCTTTAGTCTTTTTTCAGTTGCGCCAAGCAAAGTCCTTAATTTGTGTATAGTTTGTCTGAATGTCAATTGGGTGCAATTATTTGTATGCCCACCCCAAAATGGGCACACAGGGAGGGTAAACACTCAGTATAGGTATAGTACTTAGGACCAAATTTCCATGCTCTGGTCCGAACTCAAATCTGGTTGTTCTAGGTTTAATTTGGAATATATATACTTTGGACATTTGGTGATCTGAACTTCCCAAGCTTTATGATGTGTCAGTACTCATACTTGTCTGTTGCAGGTTCAGTTCAGGTGCAGTATTTTGATTTAGGAAAGTTCGGATGCAGTATGATTTGTGGAGAGTGGAAACAGACATGAATGAAATATAGGGACCCATGCCATGACTATACTATATGCATCTTGTATTGACAGCTTAATAATGCCTAAGCCAAAAACTTGTAATCCAATTCTCATTTCCATCAGTTTAGAAGGTGTTGTACCTGTCACGTCCTTCAAAATTGACTGGGTATATTTTTCAGCTTGGCCTTTTTGCTTGCTTTATTTATTAGTACTAATTGTCCAGCAAATGTACAGTGTCACATGTGCAAATCTAGTCGAGCTTCCAATCTGATCTTCTCGTGTAGCATCCTGAACCATATAATTTATTGACATGTTTTATCTGGGTTTGTCTCTCTCTAGACATCCTTTTGGCTATTAGCGTGGAGTAACTGACATATTCTTTTCTTAAGTGAAAAAAAAACTTAAAATGCTCTTTACTTACTTCAAAATCTTGGCAACTAATATGTTAATGCCACACAGGACATTGGACAGGAGTGTCGATGATTTGGTGGCAGACTTCGAGTTGGGCTTAAAGACTGCAGCAGTCGGCAACTATTCAAGAAAACTAGTTGAGTTTTGCAGTCTTCAGGCCCTGCAAATTATCACATCACATGATATTGGGGAGAAGATAAATGATGGTTCCCTAAGTCGGTTCACCTTCGATATGATGCTAGCTTGGGAAACCCCTACTCCATCGGATCAACAGGTCACCATGGTTGGTGATTAAGCATATGTATGTCACACATGAAAAATGCTCGAGTCCTGAACTGAATGACATGTGCTAAATTTTACAGGAGAGCATAGCGAAAGAAAGGGAAGATAGAAAGGAGCCACTGGGAGAAAATGAAGCTGTGATGGGAGATGAGACGTCACTGTTCTATTCAGATATCATGCCTCTTCTTGTAAGCATGTCAAAGAAATTACTGATTACCAGTTTATTATGGTCAATTTGCTCTAAGCAGATATCAATTGGTTACCCAGGTGAATGAAGAGCCAAGTGTTGGGGAAGAAGCTTACGTATGGTTTGGATCTGTATTCCCTTTGGCTTGTGACGTGGTTAATGCTCGATTCACATATGAAGCTCTCACTGCTACCACAGCTAACAGGCTGCATTATCCTGCTTATGACAGATTCCTGAAAGAAATGGATAAGTATGCTGCCTGTTCCATGATTGGACCAAATATTCTTCATTTGTCGACATAACTGTCAAATGTATTAAGAATTACATACTCTAATATCTTTTAGGTCCTTCAAGTTCTTTCAAGATTTGCCAACTCCTACCGGAATTGAATTCGCTGAAGATGAATTCATTTTGCACATGGAGGGCACAGCAGGAACACAAAGGGTAGTGAGGCACATTGGAACCACTAGTTGGCCAGGTAATCAATCTGATCACTTTGTTTCTGGTTGCTTCCATTTCTCATATTCTAGTAATCTGAATTACCAATTCCCTTCATTAGTAAATAACATATAACCTTAGTCAATGTTTTGGTGTTTTTGGTTTTCTAGGCCGAGCTACTCTGACGAACAAGGCACTATATTTTGAGGCTTCCGGAAAAATTTCATACGAATCTGCTATCAAGGTTGATCTTTCAGACACTGGAATAGAACACCAAATTAGCACTGCTTCAACAGGCCCTTTTGGTGTGCCTTTGTTTGACAAGGCCATTGTGTTTGAGTCACTGTGAGTTCCATCTTACATAGAACCTTTCGGTGTCCATACGAAGAGCTTAGACTTAACGATCAACTAGACCTGAACCATTCATCTGTGCAGATCAGAACCTCTGGTTTTGGAGTTCCCCGAGATGACTAGCTCAACAAGGCGCGACATGTGGCTTACTCTGATAAGAGAAGTACTCTTTATCCACCGTTTTATATCAATGTACAACATAGTATCCCCCATTCACAAATGGGAGGTACACTCTAGAGTCATATTGGGAGTAATAAGGCTCCACGCTGCAAGAGAGATGCTACGGATGTCACCACCGCCCGCTTCTAGCTTTTTAGTGTTCTCACTGTATGATGACATGCCTAAAGGTGATTTTGTGCTTGAGCAACTAGCAAGCAATCTGAAACAGACCTCCACTATTACCCGATTGAGTGCATCCTATGTATTCAAGGGTTTAAGCAAATCTTATGTCACGCCTTTGAGTGCGGAGCTAGCCAAAGACCAGGAAGCAGACTCCAGTAGCCACGAGCAGCCCCTGGCAACCCTGGAAAACAAGATCGGTCAAGTGAAAGAAGAAGCCAGGGAAGTCACCGCTGCCAATGCTGCCATTGAGGGGATGAAGGATGAAGGCATCTCCGATAGTCTTCTTACATTGGTGGTACGTTCAATTCCTTACTTTTTGCTTGGTATCTTCGTTGCTCTTCTTGTGCTGTCTTAAATTAAACCATCATCCTATTCCTGTCCCTTCTATGCAGGGGTTGGTCGGTCCCATCGGCAAATTGCGCCCAGTGATCCAGCAGATAACCTCGTGGGAGCGGCCACTTGTTACTGGCACTATCCTTGTTGTAGCTTTGCTAACCATATACAAGTAAGCCTACACACCTCACTAAAGCTGATCATCTTGGCCATGTGTCTGAATAAACTGGAATCACAGAAAATGGAATTAGGAAACATAAAGTGGATCTTTTCCCTCGTGTGCAGTGAATGGTTCAATTACGTGTTAGCTGCATCCCTGATAATGGCTGTTGGGGTGATGGTTTGGGCAAGACAAAGAAAGATAGGCATGATATGCTCGGAAGTGATCATCGTCGATACTTCTTCAGACAAGACAACAATGGAGAGCATAGTGGATGCACAACAAAGCCTGAAGAAAGTGCACGAGTACATCAGGACAGCAAACGTTGCCATCCTCAGGCTGTGGTCGATAGCACTAGCAAGGTCGCCAAAGGTAGTACCCATGTAGTTGACAGACAACAGTTGTGGTTGTTTGATCCTTCAGTCATTCGGGTTATTGCGCTCAACGCCTAATGTGGAGCTAGGAAGTAACATTCCACGCTGTTCTGTTTGCGCTTTGCATGTGCAGCACACAGAGACGATGATTTGGATGCTGACCGGGGCTGCGGTGGTGGTGGCCGTGATCCCGTTCAAGTACATTCTGATCGGGCTGATGGCCGGCAGCTTCGCCGCGAACACGAGGGTCGCGAGGGCCCTGTTGAACCCACAGGGCGGCCGGCGGTGGAGGGAGTGGTGGGAGTCCATACCCGCCGTCCCCGTTCGTACAGTTCACAGTTGACAAGAGCGAGCTGAGGCGAAACCAGTCAAAACTCGGTTCTCCCGCCAAGTGTTTCTTGTGTGTTGTACTCTGTACTAGTACTAGTCTACAACTCTGTGCATGCATGCTTTGCAGAACTGCAGTGAAATGGTGTGCACTGACCTTCAAAAAAAAAAAAAATGGTGTGCACTGCAGTCTGCAGTACAGAGAAGAAACTTGTTAGAAGATGCTGTTCAGGAAGAATAAGTCATCAAGAAGATGTGAGCGGAGGATAAACTTTTGGTAGTGAACGATATGTTTTACAGACGTGTTCACTTGTGCCTTCACCCCTTAGGGCAAGCACCATGGCGCCATCTGACATACTTCGTGAGCACGAGTGTGTGGGTGCTGCCGGACGAGAGGCGCTAGTTGATCTGCTAACCCAGCTTTGCATGTCCAGGTTATCGGGCTCCGCCTGAATCTTTCCGAAACCCTGCTACGTTCTGAATTCATGGATGTGGATCATAGGTTTCCTGAAAGAATAGGCTAAGAGCCCAACACAGTCCGGGCCATGGAAGTTGGAACCCTGTTTCTTTATCAAGATCCAGTTTCTTTTCTTTATCAAGAGTTTTCCGGTAGGAACAGTTGAGAATTGAGACTCGCCTTCGCTCGCTTGTCTTATGAGTCGTATTTTTTTTGCTAGCCGATAGTTTTTTTTTTCTTATAATAAATCAGCGAATAATACTCTCAGCAATATTTTTTTAGACGAGCGAACAAATAGGTACGTACATGTAGCAGAGAGACATTTCTTCATGCCTGCAACACAACTGAGAGTTTGTGAACATCAAAGCGTGCACAGATGACAGATCCACCTCATCTCTGACAGAATAAACCCCTCTTATATTATTCCATAACTATACGACTATATATATAAATATACAGCGCGGGATCCAGCTCAGCTATACTAGATCATGTCCGGCTGCTACAACTTCAAGCTGATGGTAACATGTAAACAGTGAAGAGTATACGATTGAGAATTCGAGATGATCGATTAGGGCCTTGTTTAGATGCAAAAACTTTTTGGATTTTAATACCATAGCATTTTCATTTTTATTTGACAAACATTGTCCAATCATGGAGTAACTAGGCTTAAAAGATTCGTCTCGCGATTTACGTGTAATTAGTTTTTATTTTTATCTATATTTAATATTCCATGTATGTGCCGCAAGATTCGATGTGATGGAGAATTAAGTCTCGCTATAACTGATGCAGCCGATCCTCGAATATGACGAGATCACGGCCGGCACGCAGCGCTGAAGGCTGAACGAGCTTGTTTGGTTGGATCAGTACTGGTGGGGCCAGAGGAAGGCGGAACAGGCTGAGCTAGCTTGCGTGCCAACAAGGCTCGAATGGCCGTAGAGGTGAAAGTTCACAGATCCAGCCCTCCTTGTTGGCACGCATTCTTCAGGCTGCATGAGTTGGGTTGGGTGTGCACCGCACAATGGCTTGCGTTGCAAGCGTTTCTGTTCCACAAAGGATGTGACGTGCTGTGCATGCATGGTAGCGCTCAGGTATGGATTCAGATTCAGTTGAATTTACTCAAGGAAGTTACAACGTAACTTTACTCTCTCCATCTACCCTCCAACTAAGATCCAAGGGCTACCATCGCTTGCAGGCCAAAAGGAGCCAAGACTTGGAACTTTGTTCCCCGTGCGTC
>Ga0182004_10000381_pt1 | contig 25709 bp, 25 predicted proteins | sample Sormic07211540_1_FD_120479 | JGI IMG/M metagenome (GOLD analysis project Ga0182004, IMG submission 120479) | Endophyte microbial communities from Sorghum bicolor roots, Mead, Nebraska, USA - 072115-40_1 MetaG | ecosystem: Host-associated > Plants > Roots > Unclassified | place: USA: Nebraska...
TGACCGATTCGCTCGACGGCATTTCCGTCTTCGAGGCTGCGACCGTCGATGGCCGCGCGTGCGTACGGATGGCCTGGTTATACGCATTGGTGAGGGTACCCCTTGTTGATACCCTCGACAAGAAACAAGACAAAAGATGAAATGATTAAACTACACCTATGAAACGTAGTGGAGGCCTCCATCAGTTACCTTTCTTTAACTCAATTTTTATTTATTTCTTTGTTCCTCAAGCCTGTCCAGTGTACTGTGCTCTGCCACTGCTTTGGACCTCATGTCATTTGTTCATTTATTTTGGGAACAAAATTTGAATTGCAAACGTGCGATTATTTTGGAACGGATGGAGTATTTACTACTAGCTAGTACAAGATAGACCTTGCATCTTATTATTTCCTACTACTGCTAGGTAGAAACATAGCAAGCTTGTAACAGTTAACACCATAACTTTATTACGACATTTCAGATGTTTCAAGTGCATCTATCTATTGGCTCAAGATATTCAATAACTCCCAAGCAGCTTCTTGATGTCCTTCTGCAGATATGCAAAATAAAGGTAGTCTTGTAAGATCAGACGATCGAGGAAGTTCGACGAGTATGTATAGCACAAGATGCACCAGTCCGAACTCTCACCTGGATGCTGAGTGGGTAAGTGGTTGGAGCATACCGCTCAATGACATGCCCCTTTTTGTCAACCAAGAACTTGGCGAAGTTCCACTTGATGTTCTCACCGAAGGGACCGGTTTTGCTGGATTTCAGAAACTTGTAGATGGGTGCAGCATCTTCGCCGTTGACGTCAACCTTACGGGGAAAAATAAAGGAAAAGTGTTAAAACTTTGTAACCTTAGAATTACTCCTACATGATGATCAGTCGCTGTTCATTTCAGGTTGGACATGCAAAAGAGTAGAAATTGAAGAAGTTTTGTGCGCACAAATTTATTACCTTGTCAAAAATTGGAAACTTGGCCGTGAAGCGAGTGCAAACAAACTGGACGATCTCCTCACTCGTGGCAGGCTCTTGCCCACCGAACTGGTTGCATGGGAACGCAAGGATCTCAAAACCTGAAGAAGGTCACACCAATTACAGCAATATTAATTTATAGCATACTATGAATCATAACTGAACCAATCTACGACATGAGGAACTGGGCATCAAAAAAACAGAGAGAGAAATTCAGTATCTCAAATAAATGCGACTCACCCTGGTCCTTGTACATCTCGTATAGCTGGGTAAGCTCCGTGTAGTTAGAATTGGTCAGGCCACTGTAATAATCATTACAGACAAGTGATCTTTTAATTCAAAAAACCAAAGCTAATAAACATTCATAGGACTTGCTACATCTGCATCTGAGGATGGCAATGGGCCACATCATATCCCACGGGCCATTTCATAATCTGATTCTATTTTTTTCAGGCCTTAATATTTGTATAGGCCAAAATTGTCAGCCCGTTCTCAGGCCAAAATAGAAAAAAACAGTGTATGGTACTTCAAAAATATGTACAAACGTTTATTTATCTGTCCAATTCTGAACAATTTGTCTGCTTATATATATCATACTAATATCTCGTTCAGTGCGTATATTCCCTACAGCATGTAGCATCTTTTGGTGTTTAGCACATGAATATGTGACTATGTGAGGCGAGTGTATACGAAGCTCAACTTCCTATACTTGAACGAGCTGAAAAAGGTGGATGAGCTTATAGACCCGATTACAGAACATTGGGACATTTCTCTGCTGCAGCAAATCTTTACAGAGGAGGATGTCCAAATGAATGGATCCATACCAGTACACCAGGAGATGGATGATGTTGTTGGATGGCATTTTGATGCGAAAGGACAATTCTCCGTTAAGTCAGCGTATAAAGTTCAGAGAAACTGCGAGTTCAGAGAACAAAAATGTCTGAACAGGGCTGGTACTGGTAGTAGCACCGGAGGAGCAGACTTCTGGAATAAAATATGGAAACTGGAATGCCCACCGAAAGTGAAACATTTCTTATGGAGGATGAGTCACAATACTCTAGCTGTCAAAAGGATGTTGAAACGAAGGGGGGTGAAGACTGATACTTTGTGCAGTATGTGCAACAGGCTCGACGAGGATGGGGCGCATCTGTTTTTTAAATGCAAAGAAGCTAAAACTGCATGGCGTGAACTGAACCTAGAAAGGATCAGATGTGCACTACTTGAAGCCGGATCAGCCAGAGGGGTGATGGAAACAATCCTGAGACTACAAGAAGAAGAGCAACTTACAGTGATTTTGCTGTTGTGGATGTGGTGGGATGAGAGAAATAAGAGAAGGGAAAATGGAAGAAACCGTACACCTGCAGAGGTCGCTTATATGGCGGCAGCGCATGCTGAAAACTATATGAAAAAACCAGAAGGTGGGCTGTTGTCGGACAACTGTCAGATACCCAGATGGAAGAAGCCCTCTGATGGATGTTTCAAACTGAACTCTTATAGTCTGATGGAGCCTTTCATAAAGAGAGCAAGAATGGCGGATGGGGCTATGTGATAAGAGATGATCAAGGCCAAGTGCTTAAAGCAGGCGCGGGTTCTGAAGGTTTCCTGTTAAATGCTTTCCATGCAGAAATCCTAGGTTGTGCAGCTGGAATGCAGGAAGCATCTCGATTGGGGATTGCGAACTTGTGCATTGAGACAGATGCTTCTCTTGTCAAAGATGCATTGGAGTCCGACGACTACCGTTTGTCTGCGATCGGTGGGATTTTAACAGATATGAAATTCCTGTTAGCTACAGACCTCAGGTCTAGTAGTATTAATGTTTGTAATTGAGTCTGTAATAGTGTAGCCCATGCTTTGGCTGCTCTCGGGTGTAAGTTCCCTAGTAGACAGTGTGTCACTTGGGAGGGTGTCCCTCAGGAGATTGAGGGTTTAGTGATCAGCGATTTGGCTGACACTAATGAGTAATAAAGAGCACCTTGAATCAAAAAAAAAAATTCTGCGAAGAGACGGTTTCAAAAAATATATATATATCTGAGAAAGGCCCCGTCCTACATTTCAGCCCGCTGTCAAGCATCTTTGGTATTTACTATTAATGTATACGAAGCTCAACTTCCCATATTTGAATGAATTAGAAAAGGCAAAAGAATATGATCATCTGTTTTCTAGCTTAAATTCTGCTAAACGTAAAGCGGGAATAGCGTCCTACATTTCAATCGCTCCAATATTATATATGCTGACAGAGGGAACAATAATATGATTGTCATGCACCATACCACTTTGATGCAACGTTGACGATGAGGAGAACCTTGCCCTTGTAGGTGCTCAGGTGCACATCTTTGCCGCTTGCATCCTACACACGCAATATATACGATAATGCACACGATTCACACACAGTAGGAGTAGGAGTGTAGGACACGGTACCCTGGCGTGCATTAGTTTTCAAACAAAAGGGAACTGAGGAGGATAATAGCAGCCAGAACCTTGACGATGAAGTCGTGGAGGGAGCTGGCGGCAGCCATGATGGATTGCTGAGTAAACTCACACAGCTCGAGCTCACCGGCCAGAGACCTGAGGATGCCACCTGACCTGGGAGATGCAGATGCAGATGCGTGGGGAGGCATCGGGGATGCGACCCCATTTTATAGCGGAGCAGGAGCAGGGGTTTACGCTGCGCCGCGGCTCTGCTGTATGCACGCGCTTGGCATCTTTCTCGTATGCAACGAAGTTGCTCTCGCCTTGTGTTGCGGCCATCTGAGGCACGCAGCTTGACGAGATTCTTGGTCGGTACAAGGAGATGGGCCACAGGAAAGTTGTACGTAGAGCATAAACCCCAGCATCTTCCTCCTGGCCAGCATTGTAGTTAACGCCAAGCACGGGTTCATTAGCTTTGGTCCATGTTCAGAATAGAAGATCAAAAAGGTCAAAAATATGTTCGATGACTACCTTCCATGTTTCCATGGACAACACGACAACTGGGGAAAAAAAAACACTGTTCTAGAACTAGAAGCGTATATATGATGGACAGAGTTAATTATTGGTACACAATCAAAATGGTACGAATGCTTATATATGCACTTTTTTTTATACTCTCGCATCATAGTTTTGACGCTTTCAAACATAAAAACAACAGGTTTTGGAGACAGTGGAGTTAGTAAGTTCGGAATCGCATCATAGTTTTGAGTTTTGACGCTTTCAAACATGAAAACAACAGGTTTTGGAGACAGCGGAGTTAGTAAGTTCAGAAATGGTCGAAGGGAAAATTAAGGTCCGAGTCCTCTGGGACATTGAATTCAGCGATGGATAAAAACTAGCTCAAAATCGGTAAAAAGAACTAGAACTCGGGTATATTTCTACTTCCACTTGTCAAAGACCAATGCAAATAGTTTCTAGACATGGTTGCCATGTCACTTATTACATAGCATTAGCTACCTGGCAACAAAAGCTTGACCGATGCCAGGAGAATGGAAGGTGCCTCATCCATCAAAGTGCCCTATTGTCCTATTGGAACAAGCGTACAATTGTTTTCTCAGGTACCATCCGCCATGCAAAAATCATTTCTCCAGTGTGGAGAGGACCTAATGACCATATGAAAAATTATTTGGTTTATTTACGGGTGCACTAGAATCATTAAGTTGGCATCACAGGAAACCACCAGAACTCCGGATGTGGCAACCTGAATGCTTTAAAGAAACATAATGAACATGGGGTTATCAATCAGAAGGACCGATCATTTTCTCTGGGACAACAAGTTCATGGAATTCTTGCTCCGTTAATACTCCAAGGTCTAATGCAGCTTTCTGGGGAAAAGATAAAATAAAGAAAGGATTAGTGTATAATAACATGGAAGAAGTTTAAAGAATGTAAAATCAATGAAAATTACAATTCCCATGATTAGGTTATACTCTATGAGGATATGAATAGACGAGGGAATGGAGAATGAACTTATATCACATGATTAATGTCCTGATTCAAGTTTTCGATATCTAATGCCTTAAGAATTGAATGGTTCAGGCAACTGGGCTGGGCCAAGATATCAACGTGCGCAAGTCACCTAAGCTAAGATAATGCATTATTCAAGTTTTCGATAACTAATGTCTTAAGAATTGAATGGTTCAGGCAACTGGGCCAAGATATCAACGTGCCCAAGTCACCTAAGCTAAGATAATGCATTATACACTACAGAGCAATGCCAAGGCAAAGTGAAATAAGTAAAGCACCTTCAACGTGGTTCCTTCTTTGTGGGCTTTCTTAGCAACAGCTGCAGCATTGTCATAGCCAATTTTCTGCATTCATTCCAAAAGTAAGCATGACTCGCTACTTTTTACAACTACAAACAGAGATTTAAAAAAAGGCAAATTTGCAGTTTACTTACAGGGTTCAAAGATGTCACCAACATCAGAGACTGGACAAAAAAGGAAGAGAAATAAGTATTGCACTTTATACACATATCTTATGCGAGCACTCAGTAGTTATGTGATGGACTGTTACCTCATGCAAAAGTTGTGAAATTCTCTTATGGTTTGCTTGAATTCCCCTGACACAATTTTTCTCGAAGGACACAGATGCATCCCCTAACAACCTCAATGACTGATGAAAAAAGGAATGATTAAAGACACTTGCAGTTAAAATTTAGGAGGTTAAAGTTACCAACTCACATTAACATTATGTAACTAAAACAATAAGAGGGTATATGAGGCTAGAAAAAGTTCTTATAGTAAATTAAGCATATTGAAGTACGATAATAGAAAGCATACTCGAAGCAATCCGGCTGCTATCATTGGCTTAAAAACATTCAGTTCAAAATGCCCATTTGCACCACCAACTGTAACACCAACATGATTACCCATAACCTGCAATGCGACATCCAAATGACAGTTATTTGAAATTATTAAAATTCAGAGAGTCAAGTGCATATGCTAGAGTATAAATAATGCAAAAAGAAATAGAATGTCAAGACAAAAATATGGTTCAGCAGCAGCCCATCAGGTACCAAGATTTTGGCTTATTTGCAGAAAGTAAAGGTGGAGGGCACCTCATATAACCATATTTCATTTGTCAGACATGCTAGTATCATTCATTTTTACCAACTCAATTGTTTGTTATTAGTCGCTATTCAGATGCTCTTGCTACTTATCGAACATTTAGTTTTAAAAATATAGTAAAAGGCACTGCATCAGACAAATTTAATGACTCAGATATATGTATTTCTACAGGAAATGACAACAACTGCTCCCTAAAAATGTTTCTGACTAAGCAAACTGGAAGGTAGTTATGAGGTCCAGATCACCTTAACCATTAAACATCATAATAGATGAATATGTAGTTCTCACTAGGATTATGAGTTTGATACGGGTTATGAGAACCATAAAATAAATATATATGACTAAATAAATGGTATACCAATGGGACATAAATGCTTTTCAAATAAAGGAAAAGCTGTTCATCAAGAACATAAAGCAACAAGAAATGTTTGTCAAAATACAATATGGAGATTTGATTATTTTCAGAAGAGAAAACAAACATTATTTGTGTACCTGAGCACAAACCATTGTCAGAGCTTCGCACTGGGTTGGATTAACTTTTCCCTGAAAAGTACAAGTTGAAAAAGAAGCTTCGGAATGATATCTTCTGTTGATAAACATATGAAAACCATAACATGATATGATATAGTAACAGTCTGCTTACAGGCATAATGCTGCTCCCAGGCTCATTTTCTGGTAGGATTAGTTCACCAAGACCACATCGAGGACCACTGTGATTGTGTTGGAAATATTTAGTGCATGCCCCCAGAATGCTAGAAAAAATCATTTATAAAAATAGAAGATTGGGATAGTGACCTTCCTAGCAAGCGTATGTCATTTGCTATCTTCATAAGAGATGCAGAAATTGTATTTACCGCGCCACTGCTCTCGACAAAAGCGTCATGCGCTGCCTACTTATAAGAAAAAACTGATGAGAACATACAGTGATGAGATAATAGAGAGTCTGAATAATACAAAATTAGAAAAAGAAAAGTTAGCGAGACAATAAAACCAAAAGCCATACTAAGTACAGTATACAAGCAAGAAGTGGTTGGATTTTGCTTCTATAAAGAACAAAGCCTAACAACTAGAATCAAATAAAATAACTGAAAGTGACATATACATCTTAATATTTCATCTGCTCAACTTGGGAACAGATGATATTTGCGTCCTTTGGTTTCAGTTCGCAAATACTTGTTTTTTTCATTTTCTGAGGCAGCATATTCAAAAATGCACTTTTGACTGCTAAGCACTAATAAATTCCTTGTTTTACACGCATGGAGCTAAGGTAGCATGGAATAAATGGAGAAGATGATAAGGATCTCCCACAGATCATCTTCCATTGCAAATACCTAATATCTGTGTTTAGTGGACGAATATGTCTGCAGGCAGTAATAGCCTCAGACACTGCAATTAAAATGTCATGTAATATCCAATAAAATTGTGTGAAACCTTCGGTGCCTAGTGGCAGATCAGAGTATAACATTTATGTGTGCATTGTTACTAACCAAAGCTTCAAACTTGTTCTCTGCTGTCACAAAGGGTAGGTTTGTTTCCTCAGCCACTGCAGCAGCTATTTTGACATCAAATCTGAAAAGATAGATTGAAATTTAAGTATTTAAATAAATGAAAGGAACGCCTTAGGTAAAGCATGGAATTAACACTCTGTTTCAAAGTTATCCTAAATCAAGTACCATAAGATTAGTAATGATTAACCATATAAAAGGAAAAAAACAATTTGGGTTGGATACTCAAATCTTCATGTCTCACTTCATTTAATCCAGAAGTAGACATGAGGTCAAACTGGAAAAACAAACTAGATAGTAATGAAACTAATTGGAATGAACAGATTAATCTGGGTTATTGTCATGGCTCATGACACTCTGGATGACAGGGTTACATGGATTCTCTTCCCAAGGCAAATGGCGATAGACTACTAGGTAACTCAAGAAGTAAATTTAAATATATATTTTTGCATAAATATCTAAAAAACTAAAGTAGTTGATTAAGTCCATTTTTTGACACCCTCAACTCTTGCTTTTGTCTAACTTTGGCACATCAACTATCAAAACCGTTCAATTTTGACACCCAAAGCAGTTCTGAGTGGTTTTCAGATGACTCTGGTCAAAATGAAATGGTTTTTGATGGTTGAGGTGCCAAACTGAAATGGTTTTGATAGTTGAGGTGTCAAAGGTAAACGGTTTTATCGTTGTGGGTTAAAATTAGACAAATGCCAGAGTTGAGGGGCCATAAACGGACTTAATCCAAAACCAAATTAAAATTCATCGATCAAATGTATCAATGTAAACAAATTATCTCAAACATTAATTGACAATTACCCTTTCTTAGTGTTCAAGCCAGTTCCAACTGCAGTTCCACCTTGAGCAAGCTGCTCAGCAAGGTAATTATCAGTAGTGCTAATTTGTAAAGAAAACAAACATTAGCAGTATAGTACCTGGTACATCCGAGGTAATGTACAATTAATACGGTCAATTCCATATTTGACCTGCATAGAGTCATAAACAGTTACTAAGTCTACCTGTTACTCTTAAGTGCATATAGTAATAAACAAGACAATAAAAGATGCTGGAATAAATCCTACCTGTGTAGTGTAACCACTGAATTCTTGGCCAAGAGTCAACGGGGTGGCATCTTGGGTATGTGTACGTCCAATTTTAATTATGTCTTTAAACTCAACAGTCTGCACAGTCAGGTTAGCAAATTCATTAAAACAAAATTTACTATATAACAATACAGAAATATAATGTTACATATAGCTACTGGCACTGGCAACCATAGGTTAACATGTCAAGGAAACCAACATTAGTTTAATCAGCTATTCAGCTAAAAGTCAACACACATATTATGTGGGGTTCATTGTGCTAGTTTAAAAAAAGTCGACCTGCAGGGGAAGGACCACCCCTGCTGCATTGATTAAAAACAAACTTCTCATGTGCAAGGCAAAAAACACCCAGAAGGCCAGCTGCCCTGGACTTACCACCAAGTGCCCAGGACACGTGCCTGCGGCAATGTGTGGTTACACGTATAACTCGGGAACACAGCCGACGAGGAGTGTTTTTTAACCCAGGCCTGTTTAAATTCGTTTCCACCAGGAGTAGAACCAAGAAACTGAGTTGCAACTAAGGCTCCTGTGACCAACTAGGCTACAGACCCATTCGCTTCATTATACTAGTTTCACTGAGCTCATTGTTCAATCTTTTCAGTCAATTTGTAATCTAAGTGCTGAGATCACTAATAACAAGCTTATCTACCATTACCCTTATTTTTGTACACCATTTACTGCTCTACTGTGCGTCCACATCATCATCTATTTGTGCCCATTCGATTGCCTATCTACGGCAATGCCCTCTTCTACTGCCCATGCATGCCTACTGCCGCAAAAAAATTATACTACTACTGTTTTTTTACTAAAAACACAGGGAGGGCCGAGGGCAAAGTCGTCAGTCCATTGTTGCGTGCGTGCGTGCGGAGACCAGGGTCAGCTGTATGATGCAAGCAGCACAGGCAGGGCTCGCAGACCAGATACTTATTTTTGTACACCATTTACTGCTCTACTGTGTGTCCACATCATCATCTATTTGTGCCCATTCGATTGCCAATCTACGGCAATGGCCTCTTCTACTGTCCATGCATGCCTACTGCATACTACTACTGTTTTTTTTACTAAAAACACAGGGAGGGAGGGCCGAGGACAAAGTCGTCAGTCCGTTGTTGCGTGCGTGTGCGGAGACCAGGGTCAGCTGTATGAAGCAAGCAGCACAGGCAGGGCTCGCAGACCAGATACAGATCCATATCCAAAACCCAGCGTCCAGCTGCCAAGCCATGACTGCGGCTCGCAGATCGGTGCAGTCCATGGATGGATGGAGATGGATTCATGGATAGATAGATAGATAGATGATTTATAGATAGAAGACGGCGATGGCAGGCAGTGGCTGCATCTGGATTGGCGTCCATGGGCTGGGCGGGCGGGCAGGCTGCATCAGCGTGACCTCACTAGTGCTGGCCCGGTCGCCTCGGTCGCCACATGGCCCTTGTGCTGCGACTTGTGGAGCCCACCCTAGTGTCCATGTGTCCCGCCCCGCTGGCCCCCACCCCTTCGGGTCACCTGCCTCTCTTACTTGGCACGCAGCGCCCCCATGTGGCCCCACGCCCAGCCCCGCCTGGTGCCGCCTCTACACAGAGGCGCCATGCAGTGCCATGCGCCGGCTTCTCTGCCGGCCCGCCCCCACCTGCCCGCCTGCCTTCATTGCGCACACTGAAAGACTGCTGCCTGGCCTGCAGTGCTCCATCTGCATGCCTTGCCAACTGTCTATATATACCGGGCCAGGGAGCCTCACAAAGCACACACACCAGGCACCAAGACCCAGACAAGGATTGCATTACTAGCATCCATCGCCGCCAGTCGATCGCCATATCAATCGATCTGCGGACAGACGGAGGGACGAAGCTGGTCCAGATGGATCATCAGTTGCCGCCGGTTGCTATGGAGGTGGCGGCGATGCAGCGACAGCGACAGCGACAACAGCAGCAGTTTGTCAACCACCTGCAGGTCCACCAGCAGCAAGGTACGCACCACCAGCCACCGCCGCCGCAGCAGCAGCAGCAGCAGTGGCGGCGGCGGCAGGGCTGCCGGTCGCCGCAGATGCTTCCGACTGCGCCAGTCGCGCAAGGGGTGCATGAAGGGCAAGGGTGGGCCGGACAACCAGCAGTGCCCGTACCGCGGCGTCCGCCAGCGGACCTGGGGCAAGTGGGTGGCCGAGATCCGCAAGCCCAACCGCGGCACGCGCCTCTGGCTCGGCACCTTCGGCAGCGCGCTCGAGGCCGCGCGCGCCTACGACAACATGGCCAGTCAGATCTATGGCGACCATGCGCTCCTCAACTTGCAGCTGCCTCCTCCAGCGGTTGCAGCGGCGGCGGCAGGCAGAGGAGGACCAGCGGTCATGGTGTCGTCTCCGTCCCCTAACACTGTGGTTGCTGGCCCTGGTGCTGGTGCTGCTGCTGGGCACAACCGCCACCACCAGTACCTCCAGCAGCAGCAGAAGCAGGCCGCCATGGCGGCAGCGCCTATGATGATGATGCCGTACTACTACAGCTACTCCGCCGGCGCGTCGTCGTCCAACTCCGGCTCCTTTTCCAACTACTCCAGCTCGTCGCCGGTGACCACGGCGGCCGTGGCGGCCTCGCCCACCTACAACTACAACAACCACCAGACATTCCACATGGACCACCGCCCTCGTCATGCGGCGGCCGTGCCGCAAGCGCAGGGCTGCCACATCGATGACACCACCACCACCACCACAATGGAGATGCAGCGTCACCAGCAGATCATCCGCGAGCTGGCAGCGGCGCTTCTGCACCAGGAGCCAGACGATTTCATGACGCGGCTGCCCGAGGCGGAGGACTTCGGCCTGCAAGGCTTCCAGGAGGTGCCCCCCGAGGTGTTCGACGAAGCCGCCCGCAGCATCTGGGACCACACAGCGGCTGCCTGGTCGACCCCCACCATGATGATAGACTCCACTGCCGGCGCCGCGCAGCACCAGCAGTAGGTCGTTGTTCCTCTCTGACTCTCGCGTTGATCGATGACGCCGGCGCGCGCCCTGCACCAGCTACTTCATTCCAAGCTTGTGCGTGGTGAAGTGATTCAACGCGCGCACGATGCATGACACCCAGTGGTTCATGAGTACATATAGAACTGTATGCACATGTCAGATGGTTACTCTGCTATAGACTGCTACTATATACTCTGTATTATATAGTTTTGTTTTCTCAGTTATGTTTCAGGTTTGTAAAATATATACTGTAGTATTGGTGTCTTAAACATATACTCTATCCTAGCTATATAGTCTCTGTGGGTTTGTATGTGTGGTATATGCATGGGCGGCTAGCTAGTTTGTTCCATTCCATCCTAGAATTTACATAAAAGAAAAAGTAAACTATGAATCATAAAACACATTACCCTGAAATCAATTTATAACAACAAAACATGGATAGCAGGAACTTAAAAAAAAGAACATAAAAATAAATCACCCACTAACCCACTCTACAAATTAAAAATATGCCTTGGAGAAAAAAAAGGAAGAAGAATGAATTTTATAAGAGATGTTTATACATATTACCATTAGCATGTACAAATTGATATGAAGTGGTCACCAGGGTATGGGTTACCTCATTAGCACCTAATTATCAATACAAACTTCAATTGGGAAAAGAATTAAGCGACTCTAACGGACTGCTACAGAACTTAAATAGAGTTAGGAGCCACTATGCAGTTCTTGTACAAGCAATGCCCTAGACGATTTTCTAAGTTTCTAATGTTTCAACTTCAATCTGAATCCCTAATCAGCAGGTGCATATAATCAATAGGCGCAAATTCGCAGTAGGCTAATATAATATTAATGGGTCATGATATAATTATACAAAAGGCACTTAACAAGAATAGTACAAAAAGGGTCACAATAAAATTATAAAAGGCATTTGACAAGCATAGTAAAATAGTTCCCATGGAAGGAAATGAGAAATTAATACTTTTGAATGAAGTGAATCATGCAACTGTTGCAAACTTGGGATAAACCTCGAATTTATCTCAACGGCCGCTGCTATATGCATTACCTGGCAATGTCAACAGCATGAATAATAAACATCTGCAGCAGTAATAGTAATACTGAAATAAAAAATTTAAAAATAGTTAAAGCTTACAGTGGGAAATGTATCATTTGAAGATTGTGACCTATTCACATGATCATTTGGGTGCACAAACTTCTCACCGCGCTTGTGTCCAAGGATCTCGGCTGCCCTATTTGCAATTACCTAAATTGGGAAAAGATATCATAAACAATATGGCACAGCTGGCAAAAACATGCTAAGTACACAATAACATTCACAGACCATTAGCTTAACACGAAAAGTAAATACTGTTTTGCATACAGACAATCAGCAGCGTGGTGCACAGATGGAGGTAGGTTCAGTTTGCCCACTGTTTGGACAGTGAAGCTTAACTTTTCACACTTCAGCAGGGATTACCATTCTAATCAACAGCCATACTACTTTAGAATTGACACTTTTGGTGAAAGATTTGAAGTAAAAATATTGGATGTATAGGACACCAACCTCATTGGCATTCATGTTGCTTTGCGTGCCACTGCCAGTTTGCCAGATAACAAGTGGGAAGTGATCATCCAACTTTCCCTCTGCGACCTCCTCAGCTGCCTGCATTATGGCCTTCCCTATTGTTGGATCCAGACCATACTCCATATTCACCTTCAAAAGAAAAAGGAAAAGGTATCCATACATAAATGATACTTACAAGTAGCCTACAAACTACCAAAGTGAAAAATTGAAAGTATATAGAAAAGTTCGAGCTGACACCAATAATTGTGTCTAATGTGATCTACAGAGCAATCTGAAATTGGTTAAAAGCAAAGTGAGAAGCTCCTATCTAATATGGAATTTATCTGAAATTAGAAAATAGTCTTGTGACATTTAATATGTCAAACAAACTATAAGTTGTAACTAGCATATCCCATTTCTGATCTTGTAATAAGTCAAACAAACAGATACTTGGTGGCTCACAACAAACAGGAAAATCCAGAGTAGTGATCTTATATACTCCAAAATACAATCATAACCACTGAATAATATAGCTGATGGAATTTGGGGCTTGGGCACATCGCGCATTGCTTAATACAACCATTCCTTCCATTGAGTGAATACAAAAATTGCTTTACAGCTTGTAGTGGCCACAAAGGATAATCAACGAAATGCATTTATCCACCCACCACGCGCTGAAAACAACCAAAAAAAAACAGTTTCACATTGTACCTTAGCGGCGCATTTTTTTAGCACGCCAAAAGCGCGGATGATGGGCACGGGCATCCTCTCGCGCTCCCCGCCAATGTCGAAGTTCTGCAGCGACCTCTGCGTCTGCGCGCCCCACAGCCTGCCCGAAACAGAACACAACACCATCAGATCAACCGCAGCATCTTAGTTGCCGGCGACACCAGCAGATCGAAACAACGGGCAACAAATTAGATCAACGGGACAACGCTGCTATGCAGCTATGGGGGCGAGGGGGAAACCACGCACTTGTCGTTGGGGACTTGGATGGGACCGAAGGTGTCGCGCTCCTCGCGGAAGCCGGTGGAGATCGGGCGGGTCAGCGCCGGCCGGAGTAGCAGCGCGGCCGCGGCAGCGGAGGCCGACGGCGAGCCGGACACGCCCGCGAGGCGGCGCAGAGCCATCGCCATCTCGGGTGTTTCTCTGGTAGTGCTAGGTCTGCGCGTCGCCGCGGCGGCTGGAGAATGGGAAGAAAGAGAGCACCCGAGCAGGGCAGGTGGTGGACCGGGATTCCGGGAGAGAGGAGCAGGGAAGAGGGAACCAGGGAGGTTTTAATGGGCTGATCTCACGCGTGCATTCTGCATCGGGTGGTGGCAGGTGGTTGATGGGCTGCCTTGCTGTAAAAGTTGGTCTGATTGGCTTTGCTCAGGGGACGCTTTTTTTTTTGGCTTGCTGAACGGCTGATCGCTTGTGTTATTGTGCTATTACGCAGACCCAATAGAACAACTAAGAAGTTTAAAAAACTACTACGAGCTTCCTCACAAAATAAATACACATATCCTGTGACGAATCTAAGATTTTTAGATCAGAGTGCCCAAAAAAATTATGTACATATCGGTAAAATCATTTAGCAAATCAGTAACAATTATAAAATTTACAATGTAATTCAACATATATAAGCTAAATAACATGATAAGTTTTAAATTTGAAGATTAAGTTGAAAAATATCCACAAATTATTAAAAAGTGATGCAATATCTCTATCTCTCTTCATAACTACACAATTATTAAAAACACAATACCAAACAATTAAAAAAATTGCAAGTGCAAAGATTGAATCCTCATGGCCGCGTGGGTAGGACCTGGGCTTCCCTTTCGTCGGCCGTATGGGCCTGAAACCAGGAAGGTCCATTATCTCTTGGACTCTCCGCTCTCGGCAAGGTGGGTGTGACAAATAATGATAAAATTAAAAAGAAAATCTATCACAAAAAAATGAAAACAAAATATGTACTAGAAATATATAGTTTTATGTGGTTCCTATGTTACTTGGCAATGATGGAAACTATCTCATATACTCCCTCCTTTTCAAAGTATAAGATATTTGGATTTTCTAAATATATTATTTTTAATATATGTTGAGAGATGATGTAGTATCTAAGTTTATAGCAAAAATTATGTACTTAGAAAAATTAAAAAATCTTATAATTCAAAATAAAGAGAGTGTACTTTTTATGGTTGGGATTATCCTTAGAGCATGACTAATAGTGCAAGGGAGAATACCATGTGACCACTATAAAAGATCATGATTCCTTGTAAGCCACTGGAAAAGTTCAACGGACTTCAGCGCCACTGTTCCAATTTTTTTCTGCCCTCCAAACCACCGCCGTTAGATTAGGCTCTAGCGGTGTCAAACTGTGGATGTAAAAAGTCAAAAATACCCTTAAATGTAAATATGTTATTATTTTTTTGAGTATCTTAACGATTTCAAATGAAAAAACTTAAAACTAGAATATTGTAGATCTTGTTGAGATCTACAATTTTTATATAAAAATTAATTTTATTTAATTTAGCAAAAAACTAAGTAGCATAATAAGCTAAATTTTAGCAAAACGACACGCTGGTGTCAGTCTCACAAGAGCGATCGCTATAGTAGCGTCCCATGGAGCGAATTGCACTGAATGGACGTGTATCCATGAACCATCAATGCAACCATATGAAAGCTTTATTATCATTGAAAAAATAATAGAAGAAGGTTTTACCACAAATAAATCCAACTTGGTCACTTGGTAGGTAAACACCACGACGGAGTAGGTAAGACATTTTGCAAAACATATCATATACTCTTATAAAGCTAAATCTTACTAGATGAATTTTCTCTTCATATAAGATGTCCACGTCATTTCTCATGACCCACTAAGTGTCGGCGTCTAAACTCGTGGTCTAGGCACTAACAAGTATAAGTCTGCGTGACTACCCAAGCTTGGATGGTGATGCAAGTGAGACACAGAGGGTTTATACTGGTTCGGGCCAAGAATGCCCTACGTCCAGTGTAGTTGTGGATTCTGTATAACCTTGCACCCAAAGGTGCTTGTAGTAGGGGGTACAAGCTGGTTGCGAGAGAGGGCTAAGTCCCAGGTCTCGGTTTAGTGGTGGAGAGAGTGGTGATCGCTGCTCTGTGAAAGAGTGTGGCGGTAGTGTGTGTGATCCTTCTGAACCTGATCCTAGCTATGAGCCCTGGCTCCCCTTTTATAGCCTCAAAAGGAGACAGGGATTTACACGGGTAGATTTCTTCTGTTGAATGGTGAAGCCACAGTCCCGACCCTGTTGAAGCTGGTCCATCCCGTCCTTGAGAGATGGTTGACAGCATAGCTGCTCCTGTAGAGGGTTGCCGAGCCCTGTAGGGGTCATGGGGGTCGGATCGCCGGTACTGCTGAACATCCCGTCAATAGTGGGAAAAGACCTCAAATAGTGGTGGTGATTAACCTCCCCATTCTCTTTCTACTGTGAGGCAGTACGCCACAGTGAAAGAGGTAAGGATGCATAGTGAAAGAGGTAAGGCCACAGTGACCAGGGTGGTTGGAACAGTCGGCACCCTGCCCTGCTGCGGTATGGGAGTCATCGCGCTTGTCACTTCGGGGGTACGGGCGCCGTATGGTGGAAGTCTTGTTGACCTGGTGGAGCGGGGTCTGGTGCCTGAGCCCAGAAGGGGTCGGGCGAGGCGATGTCTGCGTCCGAGGTCCTGAGGGGTCGGGCGAGTCGGAACTTGCGTCCGAGGCCCGGAGGGGTCGGGCGAGTCGGAACTTGCGTCCGAGGTCCGGAGGGGTCGGGCGAGTCGGAACTTGCGTCCGAGGCCCGGAGGGGTCGGGCGAGTTGGGGCCCGTGCCCCGGTGATTGCGGTTAGCTTGCTTGGTCTTTTGCGTCTTTTATTGCTCTGATTTGGGTATCCCTTTTTATGGTACCCAACACTAAGGTCTTGTTTGATACATCTCAACTTCACTAGTAAAGTTATTTTTTAGAAAATAGCTTCATGAGCAACTTTCTAGATGAAGCTATGCTATTTTGAAAAAAGTGTTTGGTAAAATAGTTTTACCAATTACTTTTTTCATAGATGAGAGAGAGAAATGAACTAAGAACATATCTAGGACACAGGCACCAGACAATAATTTTCTTTTATAATAAATCAGCTAACAATACTTTTTATTATAGTTTATCAGCCAAACATACCATCCTGCAACTTATCTAGGACACGGCCACGAGGCGTGCGCGTCTATCAGCTCCGGCGACACCTCCATCCTGCGCGATCAAGGACAGAACATGGGCATCGGAGCATGAGAAGGACTTTTTCCAGCATTTATTTGTCATAACCGCACCTAGTTAACAAGTATTCTCTCTATCTTAAATTATAAGATATTTAACTTTTTCAACCTTAAGTTTGACCACTCATTTATTTAAAAAATTATATAAACATAGTTAAATTTAAGCTATTTTAAAGAAATTTTATTAATAAACTAAGCCATGATAAAAAGATGATATTTTGTATGATTTTTTAAATAAAACGAGTGGTTAAAAAAAATCAAAATTGATGATAAAATAATCAAACATCTTATAATTTGAGATGGATTGTGTACTTGTGTATTCTAAATACAAGAAGTTTTAGTTTTTCTAGATATATCACTTTTAATTGTTATGATTTGGAAGGAAGGGGTAGCATAGAACATCATCACAATGCAGAAGTAGAATTCATAGTTCAGAGCTTTAAGAGATGATGAATGATGGCTGATGCACTTAAAATATAAGGTTAACTGGACCCCACACCCCAGTCATTATATCCGGCACGTTACATGGCAAGCATATCAGGTCATCTCCAGATAAAAGCTGAAGCTAGAAGAGTAGCGATCGATAAGCCAACTCGGTCTGCTTGGTTCATTTATCATGGACTGGAGTTACGAGCTGCAAGTTTTTTTCCCCCTTCTCTTGGGTTGAGATCATAGAACTCTGATGCAGCTGAAACTTCAGCAAGGATTCCTTCCATCTGTACACCGTACCGCCCCTCCGTCTGGGGTCTCAGCTCAGAGCTTCGACAGGGCAATGTCCATCACTTCAACGAAGAAATCTGCATCTTCCTTGGTGAAGCATAGAGGGGGAGTGATCCTGAAGACGTTCCCATAAAACCCGCCTTTGCCGACCAAGACTCCCATATCTGCATATCCGTCCACAATCATCAGAGGAAAAAACAACACCGATCACTTGCATAGTAGTCATAACTCTGCAGGCAACTCCATCTGATAATTCCGATCAATTTTTGAGGTCACCTTACCTTTCATATGTTCCATGGCATGGCAGATCTCATCTTTCGCCGGTGTCTTGAGCTGCCGGTCGGTGACGAGCTCGACACCGAGCATGAAACCTGTTCCCCTCACGTCGCCGATGACTGCGTGAATGAACAAACAGGAAAGAAAAAAAAGGATCATCATATCAGGCCGAGGTTGTGGTCAGAAAGAACATCGAATCTGTCGAATTCCTGAACAAATTAAAAATCCAGCTGGGGTCAGAAAAATGTCAGGTGCACGCACTGTCGTGCTTCTCCTGGAGACCACGAAGGCGATCCTTGAGGTAGGAGCCGACGACGAAGGCGTTCTCCTGGAGCTTCTCCTTCTCGAGCACCTTGAGGACGGCGAGCCCGCCGGCGGTGCACAGCGGGTTGCCGCCGAACGTGTTGAAGTAGCAGCGCCGGGTCAGCACCTGTGCGATCTCCGGCGTCGTCACCACGGCGCCGAGAGGGATGCCGTTGCCGATGCCCTGAAAAAAATTCAGGCGTTCGGAGAACGTACGCGCCGCCGCCGCCGCCACGTTTGTCATGTTCAGGAGGCGTCGTTGATGGCACGGCACGGGAAAATTAGAATGACGTGTACGTACCTTTGCCATGGTCACGATGTCGGGGACCACGCCGTGGGTCTCGAACCCCCAGAAGTGGCTGCCGACGCGGGCGAATCCCGCCTGGACCTCGTCGGCGATGCAGAGCCCGCCGGCCTTCCGGACCTTGTCGTACGCCAGCGGCAGGTACCCCGGTGACACCTCCACGATTCCACCCACACCCTGTACAGTACAGTAGGATTCCATTCCACAAAGTCATGACGACGTACGTCGTCCAGTCGCAGCGAGAGGAACAGAACAGCTGCTGTCTGTGCGTCAGTACTCGATCAGTAGTGTTAGAGTGTACCTGGATGGCTTCGGATATGAAGCCGGCGACATGGCCGGTGGTGCCGAACTCGATGATCTCCTGCACGTCCCGGACGTACTTGTCGGCGTCGGAGCCGAAGGCGCCTCTGTAGGGGTCAGGGTTCACGGCGTGGTGCACGCCGCTCTACTTGCGCAGCGAACGAACATCACATGCATGATCAGATCAGAGAAGTTGCGGACGCATTGCGTTCATTTTACCTGGATGACGTTGAACTTCCAGTTCTTCTGCGCGGTGGCTCCCATGGTGCCGGCCGCGTTCCCGTGGTAGGAGTTGCGGAGGGAGATGATGTCGTGGGAGCCGGTGTACAGCCGCGCCATCAGGATGGCGAGCTCGTTCGCCTCCGTGCCGGAGTTGGTGAAGAAGACGACCTATGGTATTTATACGCAAGACCAATATAATAACGGCATGGGGAAAAAAAATGAGTGTCAGTCATTGGTTGCTCGACGGCTGAAACAAACAGAACGTGCACAAGACGCGGTCAGCTAGCAACGCGTGCCTTAAGATCTCCGGGCAGCTTGGATGCCAGCGCCTCGGCGAAATCGGCGATGGCGTGGTTGAGGTAGAGCACGGTGGAGTGCTGCAGTCGCTTGGCCTGCGCGGTGATCGCGTCCACGACGTCGGGGTGGCAGTGGCCGCAGCACACGGTGGCGATGCCCGCGAACGCGTCCAGGTAGCGCCGCCCGTGCTCGTCGTACAGGTACTGCCTCTTCCCCTCCACGATGTTCAGCTGCAACAGGACAACAATGCAAACGATCGATTACCAATGTTTTCTACTGTGGCGGCTCTTTTTCCCTCTGCGTGCAGAGATCAAGAACCAGTTCGTTCAAAACAAAAAGAGAAGGAACAAAAGAAAAAAAAAACAGATAAGTGGCCGGCATGGAGGCCCCAGATGCATCTATTCGATCCATCGACGTACAGGGTTGGAGTAGAAGTGGAAGAGGGACGGGCTGAGGTACTCGGCGCGCTTGCGGGCGATGTCGGCGGCGCTGGGCCCGTCGTAGGGCAGCGGGACGTGGTCGAACGCCGGCATTCTCGGCGCCGCCGTATCGGCCGGGGCCGCGGCGGCGAGACGGGAGAACCTCCTCACCAAACTCCTAGCCGCCCCCAGCTGCATCATCGCCTCGCCACTCGCGATTGGGTTAATAATTAGTTAATTCCCCTTCTCCTCCTCCCTCAAATTATGCCTTAACTACTAATTGCGATCAGTTTTTTTTTTCTTGGTGTTGGGAGGGCAGGTGTGACCGTGCGGGGAGTAATCAGGAGGACGACGGGAGGTGTTTATATGGGCCTTGCAATGCAATGGAAAGCTGCACAAAAAGATTTGGTGCGCTAAACTGCCAAGTTTACACGTCGACATGCTTCGAAAAGCTCTCAAGCCTCAAATGTCAAATGATAAAATCTCAGACGGAAAATCCGCCAAGGATTTTGCAAAAATCAAGGGACGACGGGAATTTCCAGAATCAGAAGGTGCTATAGTTACTCTAGGCAATTAGGCAACGCACAGCTAGTCCCAAGAATCTGGACTCTTTCCTTTTTGAGCTGTAACTGTGCGGCTACCGTACGTCGTGCTCGAGCAGATAGAACAGAAGACGGGGGCTCAACCAGTGCGTGCCCAACGATATCCCCGTACCCTGGTTCATTGCACCTGGACAGAGTTACTGTGCACAAACTGAACCCTGATTCCCTGAAGCAGGCTTTAAGGTGTTTTTACAGTATGTTTGTTGTTCTTCTCTGAACGGTTAAACTGAACCACCCTAAAGAAGGTTATACGTTTGTTTTTCTTAATCATTTTTAGCAAGTTTGATGTTTCCCTCCCTGTATATATTTAGTGGTCTAATAATCACATACTGTAAAACAGACATTATATTCCTCTCAATCTGCAACTAAGTTGGGTCACATACTGTAAAACAGACATTATATTCCTCTCAATCTGCAACTAAGTTGGGTTATGTTATTTAAGTGCTTCGTCTGCTTGTGGCATGCGGAGTACATGGATATATACGCTGATGATACAGTATTATGTCAAGAAATAAGCAGCTGAAAGGTACGCGATGGTGCGAATCGACGGACACGGCAATGCTTGATGATGCTTGCTTTAGTTTAATTCTTTAAACAAATAGGAAAGGAATGCAATCAGACAATTGGTCTGACAGCGATTAGGGAACACACTATAGCCATCACAGTCAAGCAAATGAGATGAGATTTGGCTGTGATGAGACGGAACACATTTCAATAGGTCTCATCCCATTCTTGTTTTTATGCAATGAGATAATAGTGCTTCTGTGCACCATATTGATGATGCGTACTTCTGGATTGATATGAGCAGATTTGCTCCTCCAGTCTGTTTAGGAAAACTCTTCTAAAGAGTAAGCTGTGCAAAAAAGTTCTGTTCCCAGGATCGTTAACTTTGCGTTAAAAAGCTCGACACCAAATTTCTCTCCTGAACTTTCAGTTTACTCTGTAAATAATCACGAGCAGTCCTCAATCTTCTTACTTATCTTTGTCTTTCTTCACAAAACAAATTTTGCAAGCAACAAGTTGATCGAGAGAATTATTGGTTCAAGGATGCTGCATTATTGGCTCAGGTGTCAGTAGTGTTTACTTGCTTCCAAGTTGGATCCACAATGGAACTCTTATCTGATGACAGAGTAGGTGGTTAGCAATCTTTGTATACTCTTTGGTTGGGGATAGAGATGTGATCAAGAAAGCAACTACTACAGTGCTTGCTCAGACATCACTAAATTTGTTCTAATTAACTTGGTCAGTTTGCATCACGGTATGGTAAGTGGCACAACACTTGAAAGTATAGACAATAGAGTTGGGAAGTTGTGATCAAGCACAAGCAGTAGCTAACATCCTTTAATTTCTCTGATAATTTGGATGCTTCACAAGTAAGTGGGTATTTGGATCTACTAAACTAATATTTAGATGCTAAAATTTGGAAAGGCTGGATCCAAGTAGGTCTAGCTAGTTATTAGTTGCGCTAATTGTTAGCTGGAGGCATGCATCTAACAACATTATCTAGTCATATGCCACAACCCATTCAATAGCAGCTAATAGATTGCCAAAAGATATTTTCCTTCCCACAGTCCCACGCCAACATGTATCCACGTGTCCTCCCTATTAGCAATAGCTAAAGCAGGAAGCACATTATAGATAAACCCATCATTGCATCCGCTTTTTACTTGTTCGATCTAAATAATACCTATTTAATAGTTAACTAGCTAATATAGCTATGAACTATAAGCTGCTACTTGGATCCAAACAGGCCAACTAGCATGTGAAAAGAGGCTATGTTTTGAAAAAAAAATCTAGCATTAACGAAACTTATATTCGAATCTTGTGACATCAAAGATTTACTTGACAAGTACACTAGTTCTTCATAATTCATACCTAACTCACCTCCCATATCAGAATCCTCTTTTGAGGGTACCTAGGGTCTACATACTCGTCAACGATGTTCGCCACATTCATTCCATGTCCTCTTTCTCTTTATTGGTTTGATGTAGGTCACCATGGCCTCACTCATAGTTACTTGATCCATTGAGCATAAGGCTCCTTGCTCGTTGTGCACCACCCCTTAGGCATTATCGTCAACAATGGTAATATGTTTAGCATTAAGTAAGGTGAATGCATTAAGCATGAATGTCGGGTTAGAGATGGAGATGACAGCGTTGTTGCCTAGGCATTTGCATCACCCACCCCATTCCTCACAATAAGGGATGGTCGTCAGCATGTCCATCAATATGAATTATAGGTCAGTGTTGCTTATTGGGTGGCTCTAATTGTAGATGGAGATCATTAGGCTATGTGAGGCTAACGATGTTGGTTGCTTATAAATGGGGCGGTAAGGTGATGGTGCATTGTTGGTCTAATAAGGTAGTCCTAGAACACTAGGGATGGTGACGATAAATGTGACAGTGGAGAGCCACTAGATGGAGGAAAGGGCGAGCGAAGGTGAGAGAGTGTATGTCACGATTTTCTAGGTAACACATAACATTCCCCAAAGGACAATGTATTTCAAAAATGAGGTCATTTGGGATCCTAAGCTAATGGTTGAATGTGATGAAATGGTCAATTGATATTGCAATGGTTAGATGTAGATTATAGTGAAGATGTAGAGGAGTTTGAGTTGGCAAGTCGCTTTAGTGCCACTACTAGGAGCATCTTTAAGTGGGAGGAAATTGGCATTAAGGTAATGTAGAGAAGAGATGGGTTTATTAGATTGGTAGTTAATTGGAGAAGGCCCTATTTGCTGGTCATGATTGATCCTAATTCACCTTTTTTTTGAAAAGGTGTTGAAAGACATATTTTGCTTATTGTACTTATTTAGTTCATTCTAGAATTAATATCAATATTTTTTTAACGGAAGACGATAATGTCTACCATCAATCAAATTAAACAACTATAGTGACTCAGTCTTTCAGAGGTGCTCATACGCCTAACTTCGTACAGGCCATAGAGTGTGTATGCATGTATGTGAGCATCTGCATCTATAATTCCAAAAAGAAACATTCACTGAATTTGCTTATTGAGAAGAGATTGTAAAATCCTGCCATTTGGCACAACTTTTGCTTCAAACGCATGATTGGATGCGGTATATAGATATATTTATATATATATATCTAATATATTAGCATTCCTATATTAAGGAGCTAATTAAATTTCTCTCTCATTCTTTTTAGTTTATCCCTGTATTTCTTTTTCCACGCAGGTTCTATGTTAGCTCGATTGCTACGGCCACTAGTCTCAATAAGGGTTTTTGCAAAACATTATTATTTTGTTGTTTCTGCAAATCAGAACCTAATTATTTATCTCCAGACCACATACATATTGACTCATGCTGTTAAGTATCAGTCCAAATTATATCTTACTTTCAAACTCTTTTTCAAGATAAATCGGAATATGCATATGGCAACATGTATAGTAAACTATTCTTTCGTGTGAGTGAATAAAGTATGAGTGGGAGGCAATTTCATAATCCCCATTTCTAAATCTCTAACCTAAGCCGACTGGACATGACATGGTGACGACACTATTGGTTACCGATGTCTCAAGCTCCTTGCGACACGGGGCACGTAGCACGGGCGCGACGTCTGTGTCTATGCTACGCCTACATGGTGATAGACGAGGGCACACGTTGATCATGAGGTTAGAGACAACAGTTGAGCGGCGGCCTAGCAGACAACAACAAGGAAATACCTAAAGTTTTAATTCTGGCTCCGCTGCTGTGAACAGGTTTCTCAGGTCCTAAAATATAAGTGCGCTAATGACGTGCTAACATGCACATTTCATTATCAAGTACTAGTGCAACTGCTTCTGATCTCTTGCTACCAGTGGCGGATATAAGCCTAGGGCCAATATGGCCATGGCCCTAGGCGTGGAAAAAAAATATTAGAGTATTTCTTTTGTTTTTTCAGCTAAATCTACATATTAGCATTACTTTTGTTTATTAGCATGTGATCGATGTTGGTAATTTATAGTATTAGCCCTAGTCGTAAAAGTTCCTCGGCTCCGCCACTGCTTGCTACTTGAATGTGGACCGTCATCAATAGAACAGACTAGAAGTACATTGAATGTGGACGCAATACATTCTGCATCGCATCCATCCGACCATCTCCATGACCATAATAAGGCAAATCATGCTCATAATAAGCTACCTAGCACCTAATAATAAAGCCAAGGTAACGTCATCTCCACCGGCATCTATCCATCATGCATCTTAACGACAGAGCAAAAAACGGACGCAGCATATCACTTGAGCTCCTTTTTACGTGTCTGCTATCTACTCGATCGATCGATCGTGTCTTCTCCCTTTCTCTTTCCGTGACGCTCCAACTTGATCAGCTAAGTCACAGTATCACAGATGAATAGTACAGGCGTCGCTGCGTGCCGCCTCTGTATTTTCTTAATTTGGCTTGTGCTGCCCATGGCGTCGCTGCGTAGACAATTAACCGACGCACACGCACACGCACACGCACACGCACACGCACGCCGCGATCAGCCAGCGAGACGTCGATGGCGACAAGAGCTGCTGGTTTACTCACTCAGCGCGCGTCTGTCTTTTGCCTTTTTCCTCATAGGCCATGATAAAGACGCACTAAGCTAGCATGACCTCTCTGCCTAGCTCCTCCAAGAAAACAACATATATGTGCTTGTCGAGTCTGATAGGTGATGGAGCCAGGCGCCTGGCCATTTGGCACTAGTATACTCTCTCCGTACTCGAAAAAGAAGGTTGTTTTAGACAAAATTTAGCTTAATCATTAAGAATGTAAATTATGAATAAATTTTTAAGTTGTTGAGTCTAAAAAATAAAAATTATATAAATATATTTATCTTGATAAATACTTTTATAATAATAATAATAATAATAATAATAATAATAATAATAATAATAATAATAATAATAATAATAATAATAA
>Ga0182004_10000382_pt1 | contig 25709 bp, 18 predicted proteins | sample Sormic07211540_1_FD_120479 | JGI IMG/M metagenome (GOLD analysis project Ga0182004, IMG submission 120479) | Endophyte microbial communities from Sorghum bicolor roots, Mead, Nebraska, USA - 072115-40_1 MetaG | ecosystem: Host-associated > Plants > Roots > Unclassified | place: USA: Nebraska...
ACAAGCATCGTCACATAGCCATTCACAAGCATCGTCACATAGCCACCTCACCATATACCTAGCAAATAGCAACATAATAATTTCTGCTGCAACCACTAGTCACAACACCATAATAGTTCATTGGCCATACAAATCACGTAGTAGAGAGTAGTACTTTGCTAGCACTACATAGGGTTTCAATGTATGGGCTGCCGGTGGACTGGTGGGCTTCTCTAGTTTTGGGTTGGGTATTTTTCATACATGGGTAAATGGGTATGGGGACTACTAGAACGTCCCCATACCCACGTACCCAATGGGTGAAGGGGGTTTGCTCCGTTTGTGTACCCATAGATACTGGTTTCACTCTATATTAATATCCTAATAGAGTAAATACCCATCGGGTCGCGGCCCCCATTGACATCTTTACCTATAACACACGCTTTTATGGATAGACGTTCTGTTGATATACAAATGCCCGACGTCTGGCCCGGGATGGCGAGGACACGGGATACTTGACACAATAAGGACTTGTTTAGTTCACCCAAAAAACCAAAAACTTTTCAAGATTACTTGTCACATCGAATTTTGCGGTATATATATAAAGCTCTAAATATAGATAAAAATAAAAACTAATTTACCTGTAAATTATGAGATGAATTTTTTGAGTCTAGTTAGTACTACAGTATCGAAAACAAAAGGTTTTCGGAACTAAACAAGGCCTAATTGTCCGGGTAGTAGTAAGGTATTGTTTACTTCTAAAAAGGTTTTGTAAAACTTTTCAAAATCCTCATCACATCAACTATAGTTTTACAAAGGTCACGGTGACAAGAGTTGAGTTCGACAGTAATGTCAATCGAATATAGTTTCTCAAATGTCTAACCAAACATCCACCAATCTAGCACAATTGCACGAAAACCTAGCTATACTACTCCATCCACCGTGAAAAGAACGCACACCATACTCAGGCCTTGTTGGAGCATGTATGGAGCACTAAATATAGATTTCTCGTCACATCGAATTTTATGGCATATATATGGAGCACTAAATATAGATAAAAATAAAAGTTAATTGCACAGTTTATCTATAAATCGAGAGAAAAATCTTTGAAGCCTAGTTAATCTATGATTGAATCCTGAAAACCAAAAAAAATTCAGAACTAAGCAAGGCCTCGGGACATTTGAGAAATCAAACTTTTAGATTTATAGAAAATAATATCAGCATTTGTATATCATCAAACTTATTATTTATCATAGATACTGTATTAGAATTTTACTCAGTCAAGTTTAAAAAAACTTGCTCCTTAAAAAGCAAGTTATAAATTGATTTATTTTATTTATTTATTTATTTTGGGTCAGAGTAGTAGAAAGCATGTTGGCTCATTCGGTGCAACACTTGGGCCTGGCCTTGTTTAGTTCCAAATTTTTTTTGCAAAATCGACACTGTAGCATTTTCGTTTGTATTTGACAAATATTAACCAATCATAGACTAACTAGATTTAAAAGATTCGTCTCGTTAATTCCGACCAAACTGTACAATTAATTTTTATTTTCGTCAATATATTAATACTCCATGCATGCTTTAAAGATTCGATGTGATGGGGAATCTAAAAAATTTTGTAAAATTTTTTGGAACTAAACAAGGCCCTTGTTTATTTCACCCTGAAAACCAAAAAGTTTTCAAGATTCCCCGTCATATCAAATCTTGCGGCACATGCATGAAGCATTAAATATAGACGAAAACAAAAACTAATTACACAGTTTGCCTGTAAATCGCGAGATAAATCTTTTGATCCTAATTAGTCTATGATTGGACAATATTTGCCACAAACAAACGAAAGTGCTACAGTAGCGAAATCCAAAAAATTTGGCCTTGGCCTTGTTTAGTTCACTCCAAAAACCAAAAACTTTTCATCACATCAAATCTTGCGGCATATGCATAGAACACTAAATATAGACGAAAATAAAAACTAATTGCACAGTTTCTCTATAAATCGCGAGATGAATCTTTTAAGCCTAGCTACTCCATAATTGACCAATGTTTGTCAAATAAAAATAAAAGTGCTACAGTCCAAAAAACCAAAAAAAGTTTAGAACTAAACAAAGCCAAAAAGAAACAAATAGTTCACGGAACCTTCCAGATAGCATGCTAGGCGCTAACAAAAACTACACATCATCTGCACATATACGGTCTATTTTACCTCCTCTCGCGCCCACAATGACGGTCATGATTCCAGGCTAATTTCACTAGCTGATTTCTTCCATGGCACGTTTGAATTGAATTCATTAGGTGACAATTTAACCTCACAAAATGCATATCAATCACAAGGAACCATCTATTCGTCATGTGTTATCACAAGCACCATAAACAACCTGATCATCAAATAGAACAGATTAAACATGGTACCAGCACTACTAACCAGAATCACACCACCACAAAGATCACATCGCAACAGGAGTGTCATCCTGGTCACAGAATCACACCATCACACAGATCACATCACAACAGGAGTGTCATCCTGATGACATAGTAACAGATAACATTAAGAAAATGGTCATGATAACACAGCCTAACACATGGCAGTTCCTTCACAGGCATTTCCACGAACACAAGGCAGACACCACCCTAACAGCCAGATCCCAAGTTTCCAACCAACAGACACAGGAATTAATCAACAGAATAGCGACGCCCCTTTTAGAGATGAAAAGGGGACTAGGGTTTTAAACATTTCTGGTCGCCACCCTTGCCAGCAGGGGCTCACTTGGCGAGCAACTGCGCGGCAGCCGCCTCCTGCTGCTGCTGGTAGTTGATCGGGCGGCGGAACAGCATGATGTGCGGCTCCGGACGGTGGATCGCGTAGTGCATCCACCCGCGGCTCTGCTGCACGCCGATCGCGCGCCACTCGTTCTGTACAAAAGAACAGAGGAAAAATCCCCACAAAACCCAGACATCAGACAACCAAAGCAACAGGAAGAGAACGCAATCTACAGGAATGAAGGTGAAACTGCTGGCGTTTACCTCGGAGAGGAGGCGGTTCTTGGGGAGGAGCTTGGCGACCTCGGGCGGGAGGACGACGTGTCTGCGCGGAAAAAGGGGATCCGGTTAGGGTTTTGCCAACCACCGCAGAGGAAAGAGATGGGGAAAGGCGAAAATCATGACAGCGAGGGTTTCGCATCTACCTGTACTCGTAGGTATCGTCGAAGTACTTCTCGGAGTACTGGATCTGACCCATGTCCACCAACACTTCTCGATCAACTTCCCTACAGAAAAATCCCCAAAATCTCAGCGGAATCCCCACAAAAACAACCGAATCGGGCAGCAAAAAGATCAGAGCCACGATTCAGAGGAACATTTCGGGGAGAATACGAGAAATCGAAGGATTGGGGGGTGGGGAGGCGACGCGCGTACCTTGGAGCGGGTGCGGTTTTGCAGAGGAGCGCCGACACGAGTCGCAGCGAGGGGAGCGTTTTGGAGGAGACGGTGGGGGTTGCGGGGTAGGAATGGATGGGTAGCGTATTTAAATTAAGAGGAAACGGAGGGACCCGACCGTCGGTGCGGAGATGGACGGGCGAGATGGCCCGGGCGGATAGGGGAAGTAGTCGTTGCGGTTGCGGGATCACGGCCGATGGATGCGGGGATGTCGTGTGCTGCTGGATTTGCGCTCAAATTAGGGGCATCGAGAGCGCGGATGGATGCGAGGGAGTTTCAAATTTTGAAATCATGGCTTGGCGCGAGTAAAATAAAATATTGCTAGAGCCGATTTGCCCGTTGTTGTTGGATACTCCAGTACAGTACCCGACGAGCACGAATATGGAAGCATTTTTTTTATTCACTGCTTCCATTTTGTTCCCATGTAGAAATTGATTTCAACCTAGCAATTTATTTAGCATGAAACATTTCCCACTGCCCGTATCGATTTCACATGAAACGAGTCTCATATTTATTTGTTTCGATTCGAAATGAAAAGCCTACTGGTAATAAGTCCTGAGCTGAGATTTGAAAAGGGAATGGAATTCTTTGTTGCTCGTATCACTCATCCGGTGTATCTTCCACACGAAACAACCCAACTGTCACATGCACCGCGTCATGGCCCGTGGGCCCATTTCCATATAGGTTTTTGACCACTATCTTCCTCAGGAAGCTTCGATTAGGAAGGCCTTAAATTTGTTTAACAAAAACAGTTCGGAATCCAGGCCCAAATCCGAGTGGACTGAAGCCTGCCAGTGCTCGATGTGGCGTCTAACTTGCCTGTCCGAGGGCCCAAACACTCAGTTGGGCCGAGCCCGTTCATAGTCGCTCCTGTGCGTGATCTGAGAGAATCCAGTACACATCTACAGCGTCGTCTTCAAGAAAGGAACGGATTCGGAAAGACCGAAAGATAAAACATTTTTTCTCGATCGGGTGGTTAACTTCATCAGAAGGTAGAAAAAAGTTGCAAAAACTTTGCATTTCATGGTTCAAAGAAAGTGCCAAGTGAAACGAATGCTGCTACGACTGCGACTCTATCAGAAAAACAGGGAAGAAAAACATGGGACGAAGCCAGTCCAGCCAAGTGTGAGGTGAAGTAAACAACCTGACAAATGATGATATTCCTTTCCTTTTTTTTTTGTTCCTTTGCAGCACACCAGCACTGCTTCACGGACGTTTTTATTTTCCATCAAAATCAAAGGGTAAAGAAGTGGCGGCGTAGCGTGCCAATTCATGTGACTCTTATTTTAAACTCCAAAAGGGGTCTAAAAGCGGCTGTCCATGTTTCTTTTGCATGATTCTTTACAGTTTCTTGATAGCAACAAAGGACCTAATGCAGTTTCATTATCAGAAGAAAAACTAATGCTTAGCATAGTTTACAGGTAGATTTCGGTGCTGCAGGTCCGCAACCTACCACCCCGAATTGCCACATTTCTTATTTGGATGATTGGAGGACAGATTGCCACATGAACTTGTTATATATGTCCCCACAAACTAATTAAGTGCTCCAGCTCACAAATCCCATCCAAAATATTTGACCAACATCGCCAGCTCATGGACTCATGCATGGTTCCGTGGAAATTCGCAAGTTTTGGAGTTCGATCCACGCAAAAAAAAAATCGATTTATTAAATACGGTTATCATTCCCTACCAGATCGAGCTGAGAGCGAGATCGATTATTTTCGCAGAGACGAAATGGGGTTCCACTTCCAGCAAGGCAAAGCGACGACTGGATGAGATGGATGGCTACTGCTCAAACATGTTATCACGATCGGCTTTGAGATTGGATCAGGTGATGATTTAAAAGCATCTCTTGGCTCTAGACTGCCTGGTCCGCTGATCCACAAGCAAAGACAGAGCAGGCCATGTTAACCAGCCGGTTAGCAACAAAATATTGCCTTATTTTAACATGTGGCCGCTCTAATTGTAGAAAGCCGTGCATGAGGTACATACAGTAACATCCTGCATTCCAGTCAGTTCATGTGTTTAGCAGTTTGTGGTGACACTTGTAGGGCGTGCGTCGCAGATCTGAAAGGCTCTGCACCGTGATGGTGCATGTGACGAGAGGCAACGTACGGCAGCAACAGAGGGAGGAAAAGAACAAAAGGCGAAGAATAGTGGAGCAGCCATAAGATTAAAGAAACCTTGTGGATATGGTTATCCCCCGCAGATTAGTATACTCGTCGGGATAATCGTAATGTAATTAGAGGTTCTCTTAATCCTCCCAAAAAAACAAATCACTTCTCCTAATCATGGAGCTCGCATATATACAAGTACTCCTAGCAGTAGCAGCAGACCGGGTCAGTGATGACTGATGAGAGTGGGGCATGGGAGGAGCACGGAGGCATCGAGAACCCGAGGGTGGGGTGGTAATTTGCCAAGGCGCTCCAGCCAATTATGAGCACATGCCACCCGTGGCGTGCCGATCCAGCAGAGGAGCAGTTGGTCGGCGGATGGCGTGTCCACGTCCCCGTCCGGGTGGGCAGCGGGAAAACATGGAGGCGATGGTGGTTTTTGTCCACGGCCGGTGCCGGAGTGGCGCGTCGAACCATCTCACCTCGCCGTTCTTTGAGGAACCGTCGATAGGAACCATCTCACCACGGCTGGTTTTTGTGTGGCTGTCAGGCCTTGTTTAGTTGGTAAAATTTTGGTTTTTTTTGCTACTGTAGCACTTTCGTTTTTATTTGACAAACATTGTCCAATCACAGAGTAACTAGACTCAAAAGATTCATCTCACAAATTTCAGATAAACTGTGTAATTAGTTTTTATTTTTATCTTTATTTAATGCTCCATACATGTGACCAAAGATTCGATATGACGAGAAATCTTGAAAATTTTTGCGAACTAAACAAGGCCTCATTGATGATGCGCGGTGGTGGTGCCGTGCATGTTGTTATCCATCCGTCGGAAGAATCTCGAAGAGGGTCAAATGCGTTTCTTGTTCCAAGGAGATGGATTGATTGATCTATAGGCCATCAGATATCTCGGCGTTGGACCCTCCTGTGGGTTTGTTTCAATCTCAAAAGATGGTTTTTGAGTGAGACAGCTAACGAGAGTGAACAGGACAGCTGCTACAAAGAAACGTCCTTACAGGTAACTACTAGGAGTAGGAGTAACAATTGCCGAAACAATAGCTGTAATTAAGCTCTTGAAATGGTTCTAAGGCCCTGTTTAGTTACTCCTCCAAAAAATTTTCATCCATGCCATTGAATATTTGGACAAATGCATGGAACATTAAATATAGATAAAAAAAATAAACTAATTACACAGTTTGGTTGAAAATTGCGAGACGAATTTTTTAAGCCTAATTACTCTATGATTAGCCTTAAGTGCTACTGTAACTCACATATGCTAATGATAGATTAATTATACTTTATAGATTTGTCTTGCAGTTTTCTGACGAGCTATGTAATTTGTTTTTTATTAGTTTCTAAAAACTCTTTCCGACATCCTTCCGACACATCCGATGTGACACCCAAAAATTTTTCCTCCACCATCTAAACAGGGCCTAAGACTGCCGTGAGTGACACAGCTTCATCATATATAGTGATGGTTTGTTTTCTGGACAAATTCAAGCCGTGTCCGGAAAACAGATATGGGTCTTGTTTAGCTTTCAAAATATTTTGTAAAATTTTTTACGTTTTCATCACATCGAATCTTGCGGCAAATGCATATAGTACTAAATATATATAAAATAAATAACTAATTATATAATTTATCTGTAATTTACGAGACGAATTTTTTTATCTTAATTAGTCTATGATTGTATAATATTTGTCAAATATAAACAAAAATACTACTAATTTCTATTTTGTAAAAAAAATTAAAAGTAAACAAGGCCATGAACCACTGCCTGCCCTCACTGGCTGTAGAGATCTGCAGCAGCGTGGAGCACATGTTGTGATAGTAACCGGGACCCAGGGCCAGCAGCGATCGACGACGACGACTCCAGCGTCCAGCCACGCTCACGCACAGGCGGGAAGCGCGGGGCCCCGTCAGCTAATCCCGGCGGCCCAATTAGCGGCGAGGGGTCACGTCGCCGGCGCCTCCTAATCCACACGAGCCACGAGTCCCCGCCACCCTGCACGCGTGGCTCGCGGACAGCTCCCCGGCCGGCGCTTTGCCTGAGCTGGCGCCGCAAGCGACCCGCTCCACGTCGCTGTCTCCAAGCAGCGCTGGAATCTTGCAAGAATCCCCCAGCATCCCGCCGAGCTTATTACGAGGTGGTTAAAACACTCGTATTGACAACGTTGTTACCGACCATGACTCTCCAGGGAAAAATAACAAGATTTTAGCATTTTTCATGCAAGACGAAAACACAGGACAATGGAGAGACATGGCCGAAATTTTCGTCTGGAAACTGACTCGGACTCGGATAGCCCAGTATTTTATTTAATTGCTCTGGTTCTGATGACTCGCCTTGTGCGTGGCTTAAAAAATAATAGTGGCACCTACACAAGAAGCTGTACCGAGTTTTTCTTATACATTTTCTAGTGATGATCGATGATTCTTTATATTATCGTATATCGTAGCCATTCATTCCGATCTGTACCATTCCCTCGTTGATCTCCCATACTACAGAGAAACATATTGTTACATGTAATATTTTTTTTTGTTATCACTTGGAGTTTATTAATGGAGTTTCCACATTACCGTCCCAAGACACATTTAAAAAGGGATAAATAAATTACATATAAAGTCGTTTTAGACAAGATTTAATCCAAACATTGGAAATAAAAATCATAAATAATTTTTAAGTTTTTTAGTTTGAAAATGTGAAAACCACGTGAATAGATTTGTCTTAAAAATATTTTTATAAAAATATACATATACCACTTTTTGATAAATTTTTTTTTATAAAAATAAGAAGTCAAAATTAGACTTTAAATATTGTGTCGTTGTCTTAAATGACTTTCTTTATAAGTATGGAGGGAGTAATTCATAAAAAAAATTATTTAAAAGATCTAGCCATCTATTCAATACGGTCTATAATGACGATTGAATGATTAATAGAATTAGCTAGATGATATATTTTTTTCCTAGAAGAATTACTAGACTCGTTACAATAAATCAATATAAAGTAATCCCTAAATTTACATCTATTTACCGACATATGCTATTTTGAAAACATAATCTCCTACAAACTTGCATGTAGCTTATGACTTCTTCCCTCCATCCAAAATTAGATTAAAAAATACACTACAAAAGATTATTTTATATTGGTGGTACATATAAACACCAACTTATAATGTTTGTGTCGCTTAAATTTCTAGTCTGTGTAAGGCTAATACAATAATTTTAAAGAAACACAATATTCACTTGACCTCTCTAGAAACTTCACCAAGGAAAAGCAAGTTGGAGTGCGGCAAATCCGCCAACTCCGGCTGCAGATGTCACGACTCACGACAGTGTCACACTCAAACAGCTCATTTTCGCCGCTAAAGAAATATAGCCCTCGCGTTCCAACCCGATAGGCGCGGAGAGACCGGCCGCTGCCGGTGCCCGGCCCCAGTCCCAGAGCCCCATGCCTGCTCTGCTCGGCTGTATATATACCACCTCCATGGCATCTCTTCCTCACCACCGCATCTCACACCCCTAAGATTGAGCTTAGCTTAGCTCCACACTCCAGCTCCAAGCACACAGTCGTGGTTAGAGGGCCGTGAAAATGCCGATCAGCAGGATCGCCGTGGGGACCCACCATGAGGTGTACCACCCGGGCGCCCTCAAGGCGGCGTTGGCTGAGTTCATCTCCACCCTCATCTTCGTCTTCGCCGGCCAGGGTTCCGGCATGGCCTTCAGTGAGTCCTCCACTCCTACTCTTGCAACACAAGCTCGATCGGCAGCTCTCGTATGGCCTTCAGTAGTTTGTATTTTTCATTGGCTTTCCACTGACATTAAACGAGCAGCTACAGAACATGAGTACAGAGTAGAGAGTAGTACTGTATCTATTTAAGTTCAGCTTATCTGTCATGCTCTAGCACAAAGTCATGGTCGGCTCTTTTGAGTTCGTCACTGAAATGAAAGGAAAAATGAAAAGTCATTTTCGTCATAAGTACTAGCTATCAGGCTTTCAGTAGATTTTTTTTTTAATACAAAGCCAATGTTAACTAGAAGCTCAGAGAAATGTCTTTTTTAGAAAGTCAAAAGTGATGAAAGCGAAGTGTTTTATGTGAAAGTACTGATGCAAATGACAGATTTAGGCCTCACATGATTTTAGAGCTGCAGAAGATAGGAATCCTTGGCAGCATCTGTAGTACCTTCTGTTCGGGTTTTGTTTGTGATGTCAAGACCCACCCAAGGATAGTTCCCATGTGCTGCTCCTCCCCAGAACTAGCAAAATGCCCCACCTCCACTGACACGAACGCCTCTTGTATCCTGGAAAAGAAACATGCAGTAGTTTTTTCTTAATGATATGAGGAAAATTAAAGGAGAATATTACAGACAGTGCTTAACACTAGTTCAAACTGCTCCAGTTAACTGATAAAAACCTGCTGAAACCTCATCTTTATACCTGGATGAATCTCCTTTTAATTAGCTAGCGCGGTATTGAACAAATCTGTTTTATCAACATGATAATGCTACTAGCTAGGACTAGTAGATACGGAGTATACTTGTTGAAGCCTCAGCAGTAAACATCTTCAGATACTGTCGAGTGTTGAGTAGTTAAAGACTCAACAGTAGCAGTAAAATCACAGCAGAAGGCAGAAAAAAAAAATCCTGAACATGACGAAACAGCTACCTGATGAGATTTGACTGTGTCAGTTTTACTGATTCCTTGCTGGTGCTCCGGCCTCCTCGCGCAGGCAAGCTGACGAGCGGCGGCGCGACGACCCCCTCGGGCCTGATCGCGGCGGCTGTGGCGCACGCCTTCGCGCTGTTCGTGGCGGTGTCCGTGGGCGCCAACATCTCCGGCGGTCACGTGAACCCTGCCGTGACCTTCGGCGCGTTCGTGGGCGGCAACATCACCCTGTTCCGCGGCCTCCTGTACTGGGTGGCGCAGCTGCTGGGCTCCACGGTGGCGTGCTTCCTGCTCCGCTTCTCCACGGGCGGGCTGGCCACGGGCACCTTCGGCCTGACCGGCGTCTCCGTGTGGGAGGCGGTGGTGATGGAGATCGTGATGACCTTCGGGCTGGTGTACACGGTGTACGCCACCGCCGTTGACCCCAAGAAGGGCAGCCTGGGCACCATCGCCCCCATCGCCATCGGCTTCATCGTCGGCGCCAACATCCTGGTCGGCGGCGCCTTCACCGGCGCGTCCATGAACCCCGCCGTGTCCTTCGGCCCTGCCCTCGTCAGCTGGGAGTGGGGATACCAGTGGGTGTACTGGGTCGGCCCACTCATCGGCGGCGGCCTCGCTGGCGTCATCTACGAGCTGCTCTTCATCTCCCAAACCCACGAGCAGCTCCCCACCACCGACTACTAAGCCGGCCGCCGGCGACCCCCCACCAAGCTTGGGTTCCGTTCCGTGCGCAGCTAGCAGATCATCAATTCTCTCGATCTCTGGATCTCCCCCTCGCCGTTTAGTTTCTCTCGTGCATGTGCATGCATCGTCGAACATCTCAAGCTGCTACTGCTGCTGCTGCGCCGGCCGCCGCTCGATCGTCGCATCGTTTGCTTTCTTGGACAAGTCTGTAACCGTGAATTCCGGACCCGTTTGCTTCTGTAAAATTTGTGCATTTGCCTGAGTATTCACCGAGTTCCACGTAGTAGCAGTAGCTCTCTTTATGATCGTGGAGTACCTGACCATGTGATGAAAATCCGGGATGCTTGTACTGCTGGATCGCGATGATTTCGACGGGGATCGTCGTCCGTCGTCTACTCGATCGTCGCCGCGCGGCGGGCGTGCAGTGCAGCGCCAATAATGCAGCGCCATGTGCGGACAAGCGGGGTGGTACGCGCGCCACGTCGGAATGGTGTGGCATAGCGATAAGGCTGACCTGTAGCTGTCGGCTCGTGTTGCATGCATCGCGATGCGGAGTGTGCGCAGTCCTCCGGACCTGGTGGTCGCTCGTAGTACCCGTGTACCCGTGCTCATGAAAATTGAAATGACGACCGATCGATGGCGAGTGGTACGGTGGTGCCAGTAGGTATCAATGCGTTGTGGGCACCGATGGTCCTCCATCTCCATGGATGGCAATGGCATCTACTCCGAGCAGTAGCTACAAGGACGGTGTGGTTGGCAACTTGAACTTGACAAAGGCAATGGCATTGCTATGACCCGATCAATCCCGACCAAGAGCCATGTCCATGCTAGCTACACGTAGCAGTAGCGTGCACTCCCTAGTGTATCCAGTAACATACGGTGTGTTCAGTGTTGGTGATCGTCAACTCGTCATTCACAGTCAGCAGCGAGCCAAGCAACAACTCCATCAAAAAGGAAGGGAATGACGACGCAGGATTTGACGCAGCACTCGGGTCCCCTCTCGCGCGGAATATGCCTTTCGGGCGGGCTCCTACAAGGCACTGGCGCTGTGCGCGCGCGGCGCCGGGGAATGGGGATGCGTGATGCGTGATGCGAATGCGATGCGTCCGGAGTCCGGACTCTTCTGCCAGCTTGGCCGGCAGGCCCACCACTAAACTCTGAGACAGACAAGAGCAGATACCCTTAAAGATAAGAGAAGGTGTCGGCGATCGGCTACCGGACACCTTCTCTTATCTTCTTCTATCCTTAATTATAATCCGGTAATCCCGAATCTCCTAACCAGCGTTTATTCCCTGAAAAAGAAACTGACGCCGAGAGACTGCCGTGGCACATGGATAGAAATTCCATGTGGATAGAAATTCAAGTCAACCCTGTTCGTGCCCTTGTGGTAGCTGGACAAAATTGACATGAAACATTCTACTCTTAACTGCTGATGTCCAGATACTGTAATAGTTAAGGACCAGTGATGAGTATACTAGATACAAATAGAGATCTTTCGCGAGGGGGAGTAGATAAAAACAGCTAGTAATTCTGTCTTGTTTTCTTGTCTTTGTGCGTCCACATACAATTCGGATTTGGGACACCCGAAATCAACAAGCCAGCCTGAACTTTGTTTGGAATATTGTCGAGCAGAATGATCCTTTCTAGCTTGTCACCGAATTATTCGAGTCCTAACCACTGATGGATGGAACAAAGCCAACACCCTTTGGGATACCACACCAGGCGCGTCGCTGTCTGCATAGCCTAGCATTGTTTGGAAACCGTCCTTTCCTGGGCTACCTTACCACTCGATTGAAACGCGCTCAGATCGATCGGTTGGCGTGTTGGGTACATCCCTTTTGCTCAAGTTCTGGACTCTTCCTGACTTAACTGTGCCTTTTCCGTAGACAATTATGATGTGATTGTTGGCAAATGAGGGTTGATTAGGATGCGCGACCACGCATCACGCAAGTACAGTACGCCGACGAGGAGACTCTGGCGCTGATTTGGCGTGACGTCCTGGCAGCAGCCTGCCAGCGCCAGGAGAGCAGTGCAGGAAACGAGTGGCTCCGGCCTCGGCCACGGGGTCGCTCCCGTGTGGACTGGACGGCGCTGGCTGATTTGCTCTGGAGAGCCGGCCGGGCCTTTCGCGGTCAGCCGGCCCGTCGATCCTGTTGCCGTTTCGCTGCGAAAGAGAAGGAATCGGTCTCGCTACACGCTACTGGCTACCGCAGCCTCGCGCATGGGCATGGGCATGACGGCCCGGCCGAACCAACCCCCGCCGCTTATGGAAGTATGCAACGCCCGTGAGTGCCGCCGCCGCCGCCTTGGATCGATTTGTCACTGGAAACACCAAAGTGCCGCCGCCCTGTCTACATTGACGGAGCGATGAGGACGTGCAACGCCTGGCGAAACGTTGGACCAGTCAGGCTCAGGCAGCGACTTGCAATGGATGTCGATACGTTTCCCGATCTGTTTGTTTATCAAGGTAAGAAGGTATTTATAGTGTGCCGTCTGAAGAGAACGGGAGACGATCATGATCCGTATATCTAACAGGTGAATTCACATGGATATGCCTGTTTATAGGCCGGCAGCTTTGTTCCCTGTAGTATTTCCCTCCATTTTTATGGGCGGGTACGTTTGGAGCGGATGGAGATTGCAAAACGGAGTAGACGAAGACAACATTAGAATAGTAAACGAGTGTAGGGCCTTGTTTAGTTGCCTAAAAATTTTGCAAAAATTTTCAGATTCTTTGTTACATCGAATCTTTAGACGTATGCACGGAGTTCTAAATATAGATGAAAATAAAAATTAATTGCACAGTTTAGTCGGAATTGACGAGACGAATCTTTTGAGCCTAGTTAGTCCATAATTGGATAATATTTGTCAAATACAAACGAAAGTGCTACTATTCATATTTTACAAAAAAAATTTGGAAGTAAACAAAGCCCTAGGTAGAAATCAGAGAATTGAAAAACATAGGAGTCTTAAAGGAATATAGGTGTTTTTAGAACACAGGAATATGATAATTAAGTACAATACATGTTTATTCCTCTGTTCTTGTGAAAATAAAGACATGTCCATCTCTTGATTCACGCGTAGGGAAATTTTACAAGAGCATGAAGTGGATATTTTATTTTCTCTATTGCATACTATAGAACAAGTACAAGTATTTTTCATAAAAAGGGAAAAATCTCATTCCTCTGGTCGAAACAAGCCCTGAATTGGTCTGAAAACATAGGGGTCAGATCGATCATAGCGCCCAAATGCATGTATACATCGATTACTGTCAACAACTTATTACAGGAGGACTACATGTTGAATTCCCATGTCGGACAAGCCACTTTTCCAAATTAATCTGCCCACTGGCATCTTGCGAGTTTAAAAACCGGGTGTCCCAACGTACTGTAGGTGCCTGGCATTGCACACTGTCTTCACCACATGGGCGATGCAGCATGCATGCTCCATGCTCTACCCCCGAACTCTGAGACGACCGTGCTAGCTAGCGTCGCGTGCCGCCGCTGGACCAGGAAATTATGGGCGGGCCACCAGCGTGGCCACAGGCCCACCCACTTCCCTGCCGCGACGCTTCAGATCGGTGTCCATTGTCCAAGCAGGCAGAAGCCAAGCGTCGCCATGAACTCTGCTTCGCCTTCCGGGGTACACCCGCGCGTGGCGCGCCCATCAGCCCTGATCGGTGAACCGTGAACCTGAACCTCTTCTGTTCCGTTGTGCAACGGGGACGCCGGGACGGGGCGGCTGTTTGGGCGTGTCTCTCTCTACTTGGAGCTTTCCTGTCCCTTCAGTTTTGGCTAGGTGCGGGCTAGCGCATTTTGCGAACAGAAAGCGGTTTTGTGGCGACGTTCCTTTTTTTTGCATCGAAGTGATTTCAGCAACAGGAACATGAACAGGTCACGCATCACGGACGGCATCACTCCTCTGCCTACTGCTCTTGCCCATGTTTGCACGGTCCAGTTGATTTAAAAATCATTTCTTCAGATCAGAGAACGAAAGAAGGCCACGGAGTATTCTTTTTCCCTGCCCCGCCCATGGGTTTCTTGCCGGGAACCCTGAAAAATAAGTTTACCCCGAAAATCAAAAACTTTTTTTAAGATTCTCCGTCACATTAAATTTTGAAGCACATGCATGAAGCATTAGATATAGATGAAAATAAAAACTTACTGCACAGTTTGCCTGTAAATCACGAGATGAATCTTTTGAGCATAGTTATATTCTATGATTGGATAATATTTGTCAAATAAAAACAAAAATGTTACAGTGCCGAAATCTATTTTTTTTCGGAACTAAACAAGCCCTAAGTGAATGATCTCAGGGTGTTGAATTTTTTTTTCAGGCGAAGCGAAGGCACGCACACATCCACTGGTGTATTCATAACTGTTGTTATGGTGGTGAGGATCAACTTGATCCGGTGAAAGGGTACCGGGCCGTCCTTTTTCAGGGCGCGTCCGTGCAAAAGAAAAAAAAATTGAATTGGACGACATCGTTTGCGTCACATGCATTTCCTTGGGTGCCCCATCATGCCCTGTCATGTTGGTTGCTCACGAGAACAAGCAACGCACGTAGTGGACGGAAAGCCAGAAACATTACTAGTACGTTGAGCATACGCACAGTTGAGATGACTTGAAAATGAAATCCAAATGATCGGTAGCAGAGACAAAGCTGCTGTAGCTTCGAGTCGAGGATCTCAGGCCTGGTTTAGTTAAAAAAAAAACTTCAGATTTTTCGTTGTGAATCTTTAAACGCATATATGAAGCATTAAATATAGATTAATTGCACAGTTTGTCTGTAATTTACGAGAAATTTTTTTTAAATCTAGTTAGTCTATAATTAGATAATAATTACTAAATACAAACGAAAAGTACTATGATAGCCAAAACCATTTTTTTTCTCCAACTAAACAAAGCCTTAGTGATCCTGGAAAGGAATCATTTTTCAGTGCAGGAAGAGCGCCTGAGAAAGCATGTGGTGCAGCCCTATCAACCACTGTGTCGTACAGTAGGATACTATTCAAACCTAAAATGATCCTCTCAAAGAAAAAAAAATGTCTACGTGCTAAGGCACGGAAAAAAAATTAAAAAATACCGGCATACTAAACCAATGATCCAGTTTCAATCACCACAGATAATGGTACAGCTAGCACGAATTGGACATGCTAAACTCAAAGCCCAGCTGAGACAAGGAGCCGACTGTACATTCAGAATGCGGATCAATGAAGTGATCAGCTGATTGGATCTCATTACAAGCAGCAAACCAAATTGCCACGTCAGGGAACAGAAAAAAGAAAAAAAAAGGTCTTTCTTCTTTCTTCTGTACAGATCAATTCACACCAAAACCTCAACTGGTTAATTCTCCCTTCACTAGCATTGGCTGTGCCGCTGAGCATTTAGATACAACTTATCTACCAGCTATACACTTCCACACATACAATCAATGAAGTGATCAGCTGATTGCATCTCGTTACAAGCAGCAAACCAAATTACCACGTCAGGCAACAGAAAAAAAAGGACTTCTGTACAGACCAATTCACACCAAAACCTCAAGTGGTTAGTTCTCCCTTCACTCGCATTGCTTGTGCCGCTGAGCATTCCAACACAACTTACAACAAGAACTGGCCGATCTACTGACAGCATCCTCCACTTTGGTTTGAATTCTCCTGCTTCTGTTTCAGAGTGTTCCTCTTAACAACCGAAGAACCTTCCTCCAAGAGACTGGGAACCTCAAGAATCTGTAGACCACCCAAAAAAGAAAATCATTTTGCGTAAAGTAGGGAAGATAATTTGTTATATAAACAAAAGACATAACAGAGACTATTTCCACCACCAAGTAAATGATGTGAAAATATGTTTTGAGCAAATGCTAATCTGACATTTAAGCTGCTAATAAGATTGTAAATAAAATTGAATAAACTAATGGTTTCTGATGAGAAGAGGATATGTTGAGGAGCTAAATGAGTTTCCTAGCATAACTCTTTTCACGTATTGGAGCTGTTTTCCTGTGTGCATGGCACAGAAGAACCTTGTTGACCAATGCAACAAATCTGTGGGTTCTCTCAAACAATGCTGTGGGCAGAAAGCAGTTCACTTCCATGCTTCAAAGCATGCACCCATGTGTCTGTGCAGCATAACTCACATTTTTAATATGCAAATGGTACTTTGTGTAGCTGAAGGCATAAGCAAAGCACCAGCAATCATGTGGAAGGTTTTGCGCACTGGCACTAGCACCCACAAGAAACAATTATAGCACATCTAGTCAAATCATCTGGCAGGTCTGGGCATCAAAGACTTGGGAACACAAAACATCTGCCTCCTTCTGAAGCTTCTTCACAGACTGCACTGTCCTGAATCCTCGGCCTGTGCTCAATATCCACGGGGAGCACTGGGAGGTGCTCCGTTCTCTGCTGCCTTTATACAAAGCGATTACCTCAGTTCAGCTTGGTGATGGGAGATCTTGCTCCTTCTGGACGGACGTGTGGATCGGCGACAAGGCCCTAGCTGATGTGTACCCTGCACTTTTCAGCCACTGCACCAACCAGGAGATCATGGTGAGCGGGTTGATGGTGGCTGGCCTGCAACACTCACTTGTCCCTAGGCTCTCCGAAGAGCAACGCAGGAATTACAGCTGGTTCGATCCATGATCGCCAACACAGCGCTGTCGGCTGAACGCCTGAACCTGACCGTAGGGTGTCGCCATTCAGTAATGGAATGAATGGGCTGGACAGTCGAGCCATCTACTCTCTACTGAAGGCCCAGGGACATCAGCGGGATGAAAGATCGACCTTTGTTTGGAAAAACTCGGCACCACCAAGAGTGCAGCTATTCATGTGGCTGCTTCTCAAGAAACGAATTCAATGTCACACGATTCTGCAAAGGAAACATGTACTCCACAACAGTACTTGTGAGATCTGTAGTGAGGAAGATGAGACCCCAGAACACATAATCAGCGGCTGTGCTTTGGGCAAAGCGTTCTGGGAAAGGCTAAGTATGAGTGCCATGGTTGGCTGGGATGTTAGCAGCTTGCACAATCTGGCTCCACAGGGAGGAGTACCAGCTGAAGAATTCTCGGCATTCATTGCTCTGTTGTTGACAACTTAGGAAAGCGCGGAATGCTGCAGTATTCAGAAATGAACCACAATCAATCTTCCAGTTGCTAGTGTCTTGCAAGTCGACTGCTGAACTTTGGCGCTCAAGATTCAAAATGAAGAAGCACATCGCTGATAAATGGTGTGAGTTTTTTGAAATGGCTAGGCTTGGCTAGAGCTTGTACACAGTTGGTGTTTTATAACCCCTGTCACACCATCGTGACATCGAAATTGTAATTTCTTACTTGGGGCCGTTTTGGTCCATCTTATTTATATAAATTCAGGTGGGGAACGACTCCCCCCCCCCCCCTGGTGACTTTCAAAAAAAAAATCATCTGGCAGGTTCCTTAAGTATGGCCCTTGTTGGTGCAACAGTGCTGCCCAGTGCCGACATAAGTAGTGCACAATTAATTGGCTGCTAGAACCTAGGTGAGAAACATTTGATACACAACAAATAAATAAATGAGCAAGCTCTGAGAGATATCTTTTAAAAAATTATGAGAAATGGATTTTCCCCCCTAAAAAACAAGGTGGAGAAGAAAAAGGAAAAGTTTTAAACACGTTGATTTGCTTCTAAAAAACACATTGATTTGCTTCTAAAAAAACACATTGATTTTGTATACATCAATACAGATGACTGGACTTACTGTTAATCAAAATGGACCTACTTAATTATGCAGACTTGGAGATATCAAGTTACAGTTCATCAAGCATAGGAGTTAGGACTTTAATACTCAAAAACAGACCTACTCCCTTCGTCCCAAAATAACTGCTCATCGTTTTTAAGGAGTCAAAGTTTTTTATAGTTTGATCAAATATATAACACAAGTATTATTATGTATTATGCCATGACATATATTTTTTTAATGAACTTATTTAGGGATAAGAATGCTGATACTGTTTTCTATAAAATTAGTTAAACTTAGAAAAGTTTAACTTCTCAAGAAGCAAGATGTGCAGTTAATTTGGGATGGAGGGAGTATGTCCCGTGCAATCTTGGGCCACCTAAGGTCACCCTGCTCCTAAAATAACAAAGGAATAGATAACCAGCAAATACGACAATTATGCAATGAGCATATAAGACAAATGTCACAAGCAACGAAAATTTTAGAAATCACACAACTTTGGGAATAATATTTGATAACAGAAACGTATGCAGCTAAATCACTACAGGAGTATTTGTTCATTTTCCTGACTTAACAATAGGATCAATAGGTAGCATGTCAGTATCTCATAAGCCAAAAGGCTGCTAATCAAAACAGGAGTATTTGTTTATTTTTCCTGACTTAACAATAGGATCAATAGGTAGCATGTCAGTATCTGATAAGCCAGAAGGCTGCTACTCAAAACAGGAGTATTTGTTTATTTTCCTAACTTAACAATAGGATCAATAGGTACCATATTGGTATCTGATAAGCCAGAAGGTTGCTACTCAAAACATTAGAAATATTAAGCTTTAGCTTCACCAGTGCTACTGCACATAATTGATTCATAACTTTACAATTTTCTGGAGCTATTGGACGGTGTATCTGAATGGTATGAAAGGAAAAGAGATAAGCTTTTGATATAAGTATCGCTGTGGTTTGTGAAGATATACCTTTAACGCAAGCTCTTCGAAACATTTCTCCACGTTTTCTCTTGTTTTAGCACTACTCTCGACAAAGAGACATCCACATTCTTGTGCAAATGCAAGGCCTTCTTCTTTTGTCACCATTCTGTCCTCATCCTATACAAGATAAAATCATCAAACCCACAGAGCTATGTGCACTTGTTTCATCTAACAAATATTACCTATCAGTGGTTTCATCTACAAAGACCAACAATATGTTACAACAGTCAACAAATATTACCTATCAGGCTCAAGTGATTCATGCAGCAGATCATAAAAAGATCAAACATGCGATCATAATGAAATACTTTCACTTTGGTAAGGAAGTGTTAAATACATGAATGGAACAATGTTCAAGCAAAAAAAAGAATTTGACTTAGGAAATAAATAATATACCTTGTCCACTTTATTTCCAACAAGCATTTTGACGCATTCCTTATTTGTTGAGTGTAACTCTATTTCCTTGGTCCACACCTCAGCCAAATTTGTGAAACTCTCCCTTTTTGTAACATCATAAACTATCAAAACAAGACATTACCAAGTTAATATTCTTTTTTAAGTCACCCTGCAACATTTTCTGAATCGCAGAAATGAATGATGATACAAGGATCATACACACTAAAATGCTTCCTTCAAATTTTGTTGATACTATTCATAACATTGCATTTCAGCATTAATCAAAAGTTAACCACATATTCAGTTCCCAAATACAACCACAAATGGTTAGTTTTTTCCCTGAGACAAAGCTCAAACCCATTCCATTATCCTTAATAATGGAAATACATGAGTTTAGTTTACCAAGAGCTAGATAAGTGAGGGGGCAGACAGAAGATATGTAAATTTGACCAGGTAGCTACCCAAGGCTAATCTACTTGATTCAAGTGAGAAGCATATGCAATGACCTGCAGATACCGACTGTAAACCCCAGACTACCACTTGCAACAAAAGTACCACACAAGACGTGAGATTATTTAATAATCCGGCGAAGACATAGGAAAGTTTACAATACTCCATGAAATGGGTTGTTTACAAGTCTTTTTATGGTCTTGTTTACAGGTTATAGGTAATCAGAGAGAGTATCACTATTAAGCTATTACTATACTGGAAAGTATGCACCCATACGGTGGGTAACCTTGACGAGTTCAGACAACAGGGATCAAGTAAATTGAGGTGATCAAAACAAATAAAATTATGGTACAAAGCCACTAAGATGTGGCACAGCAAGATCCTAGATAGCAACATGCTTTAAGGGATCATCTTGAAATTTGATAGCCTCGTCAGTTACATGTATATCAAAAAACAGCAAAAATGACCATAAAAATTCCACCAGATTGGAGCATGAACGCAATCCAAAAGGTAAACCTGATTAGCATTTTATGGCATGACCTGAGCTCAACAGACAATACCATTGGCTAGAAAGTGGGCATAAAAATACTTTGAACTCTAAGGTAAAAAATGATAAATGGTTCAACTTCTTAATCCACAATGAAATTGTCATATATATATATATCTTGAAAGAGATCAAGTCACCTAGAATAATCCCATGAGCACCCCTGTAGTAAGAGCTGGTAATTGTTCTGAACCTCTCCTGGCCGGCTGCAAAATAGTGAAAAAAAAAATATAGAGAGAGCACTTGAATAGTGAAACAGTTGCCCCTGCTGCACAAGGCAGCAACTAACAAACATGTTAGAACCATTATCAGAAACAGGAAAAAAAACCTTACCAGTGTCCCATATTGTGAGTTTCAGTTTCTTCCCACCCACACTGAGGAATTTGATTTTAAAATCCACCCCTACCAAAACAGCAAAAAAAAGTTAAATTAAGAAAAGTAGGTATTTGGTTGATAAAGTACAGGTTATGTAATAATTATGTCAGAATTCAAGTGCCTCTTTGAGAACAAAATGATCAGGGGCTGCTATGACTGATCTTAAAGGCTAAAATTGTATTGTTATATCAAATCCAAAGGGCTTTTCTAACACAGTGTTTTGAGCTATACATTATAAAGAGCATTTATTCAACTACGTTGACTATGTTGATTTATTGATTATTTACTAGATACTTAAGGAGTAACCACAGCTTGAATTGACAGGATAAAAAAAAGTTAGGACGGAAGGAAGCCAACCTATTATCTTAATAAAAGGTAGATTAAAAGTTAGGGGAAGGTCAAAGGCTGTTAAAAACAATAATTATAAACCTTAAATGATAAGCCTCTATGCAAAGTGAAGATACAGTAGGTTTGCAGCTAAGTAGCTACAAGATGCATTTCAAAGTTTTTATTACCATGGGTAAAAAAAAGGCATCAAACATGCACTCTCGTGTTTTCCACAGTGCTTGCTTCCGGTTGTGACATAAAGAGTTGCCCCCAATGATATCACTGGAAACACAGGCGCAGATGCAACCAGAGAAGTATCCTAGCCTTAGTTTCTGCTAGTGGGCAACGCCTGGGCACGTTACAGTGTGTGGTGATCCCTTCACCCCGTCCCAAAAAATTGCAAGAGCATTCGACAACGAACGTAATTACGTTACTGTATTATTACTGTACTCTACTAACAGCAACGCGGCCCAGTAGTAGTAACCCCCAGTTCTCCGCTTGGGACAAAAACAAAAAATCTATTGCTGTCGTATCGTGTTCCGTTAATGGAGACGGACAAGGAAGCCGCCACGCTTGTCAGTACTCAGTACGCACAGGAGTCACGCAGCGGCGAGATCCACCAGGGTATAGGAGGAGTGGATGCGCACATACCTATGGTTGGCGCGATGTCGTCGTCGATGTGGGCGGCGGAGACGAAGCTGACGAGGAGGCTGCTCTTGCCGACGGCCGAGTCCCCGATGAGCAGGACCTTGAAGGAGCAGTCGTAGCTGCTCGCGGGCGACGAGGCCATGCCTGCCTGCAGCCAAAGCCTGGATCGAATCGCGCGCAAAGCGAAGCGAGGCACCCGGGAATGCGGGGGCGGGTGGGTTGGTGCGAGGTGGTGGCCGAGCGCCGATAGGAATAAAGGGAGAGCGAGGAAGGAGGGAGGGGAAGGCGAAGCGAAACGTGAAAGCGAAACGGGGTGACGAGGAGGCGGCGCGCGGCGTCAGGTGGACGACTCCTTTCAGTTACGGGGACCTACGGTTGACGGCAGGCTAGCGCGGGCGCGGGCTGCGTGGCGGGCTGCGGCGAGGGGCCACGGCCACATGGCGCGCGTGGGGTGTTGGAGCGGAGCGGAGCGCCGCGCCGCGCAGCCTCGCTCGCGCTTCGGCGCTTGTCCTGGCGTGGCGGTGGCGCCGGCCGAATTGCCGAAACACGCGGGGCATATGTGTGCGTGTCCCTCCATTCGTATATGAAACTCACAGCACACTTTCGAAATTCGAATGGGAGATTTTCTCTGTCCTTTTTTTTTGTCTTTTTTTCATTTTATTCCTCATCTTTTTGTTTACACAAGACATGACCAAAATTGCCATGGCACCAATATCATCGGATGGCTCCTCCCGGCTTATACCCAACTAACGCTGTTTGTTTGAGTTTATCGATTGAATTTGTCAACCGTTCAGTAGTGTTTTTCTCTTACAATAAATCAATAAACAGTATTTTTAGCCATAACTTTTCTACCAAGCGAATAAGTTTTAGGGTGATCGGACAACTACGCGGTCTATCCTCGTCCAAAGTTGCACCTTCCGTGATGAGAGATCTCTCTATTCAATGTCAGCATTTGGATGTCATAAGGCTACGGGAAGAAGCAAGCCGAGCCACCGCAGATGCTTTTTGGTCGAAGTTCTCTCCTCTAGGCCAGAGGCGCTATCATCGGGCCGGCAACATGGGTGAGTGGAGTGTCGAGACTGACAATATTCGGTGTGCCGTGGCGTCAGGCATACGACACTGTTGGACTTCAGCATCGGAGTCGGTTGAGGGCCACTTCAGCAAGCGCACCCAAATCAGATCCTCTATTTAGAGTTTAGGTGCTTACCCCTTTTTTTATTAGTCCAACAAATTTCTTTCACTCCAACAACAACCCCCAAATAGAGCCTCAAAGTCCATATCAACAAACAATGACATGGGGACCCACACATCATTGACTCAACTCTTTTTCCCCTCATCCTATCTCCACACATAGGGTAGGAGACGAGCAGAGGAGGTTGTGCCCGCTCCTTCAGCAACGAGCAGACCGGGTCTGCTCCTCCTAGTTGCTAGAGCAGGATCCTCCCGACGGCAAGCTGGTCGGGCCGCTCCTTCCCATGACCAAAGCAAGTCGGGGACGCACCTCCCAACGATGACGGCGAGCAGGTCAGGGTTGCTCTGAGCTAGGGCAGCATGGAGGGAGTGCACCATGGCTGCGAGCAAGTGCACCGCGAGCAAGTGCGCCATGGCTATCCGGCCATTCGGGGAGCAGATCAAGTGGACGAGGAGGAAATCGAGCAGAGAAGAACCATAGTTTCGTATGCGCGAGCAGGATAGAGGCCAGGGTGACCCAACAGGAATTGAGTTGGTGGTAGGATTTTGTTGGCTCAACAAATTTGTGGTCTGTAATAGAGGTCTTGCTGGATTTAGATTTTTATCTAAATACCTATATTTAGCTATTGAGGCTCAAGCAGGGGCCTGCTGGAGTTGTCCTGAGGCGGCCAAGCCTAGTGGCGAATCTGGCATGTGATTGCGACTACAACAGCGTCAGACATGGGTTGTCGTCACGCTGGGAACTGGAGTCGAGTAGGGCGGCATTAGGCCCTATTTAGTTTTCACCCAAAAACTTTTCACCCCGTCCTATTAAATGTTTAGACACATACATAAAACATTAAATATAGATAAAAATAACTAATTATACAATTTACATGAAAACCGCAAGATGGGTCCTTTAAGCTTAATTAGTCCATTATTAGCTATAATTACTATAGTAACACACATGTGCTAATGACATATTAATTAAGTTTAATAAATTTGATCCACAGTTTTCAGGCGAGTTATATAATTAGTTTTTAAATTAATATCCAAACACCCACTTGTGACATCCTATGAAAAATCTAATATGATATCCAAAAACTTTTCACTCACGAACGCTTTAGAGCCAGCGTTGGAGCAGTGGTGCGCGTGGCGCTGGAGTCAGAGGTGACGAGGAGTTCAGCGGCGGGACATGTTTCAATCATCATGTAATTGCCAACAGAAAACATGTAAGTATGTTATCAGGTAATTTTGGTCTTCTCAAATGCCTTGTGTAAAAAAATAGAAAAAATATGGGACTTGCTGTTTTTTTAATGAAAACTTGCTATATTTTAGGTATGTGAAAGATAGAGAAAGAAGATAGACAATCAAAAGAAACTGCAGGTCCATATGTATATTTTGAAAAGCATCCGTATTGTAGGCGCCATCACGATTGAGGTTAAAAAGTTGCGAGGCATGCAAATTGAGGTTAAATATCGAAAATTTTCATATCCAAGGCTCGTTTAGAAAAGGTCTTAGCGGCTATGCCTCTAACTCCTACACAGTTTATGGTATTGTTCATTGAAATTTTCGTACTCTCCTTTCTCTAGCCGTGGTGTGGTTCCTGCTGAAGGCGATGTGCGCCTCCTTGGCGAGGAGAATCGGCACTGGTGAAGGGGAGACGATCCCGGCGTCGCTCGATCTGGACGCCATCACGATTTCAGTCTGGTTTTGGGGGATTGAATCGAAGGAAGCGATCGAGGATTTGGGTTTAGGGTTAGGACACCATCATGTATTTTTCCTTTTCAATCTTGTTTTTTCTGTCCGGAGTTGCTCATGAAGGAATATATATAAATCACACTAAAAAGAGTAAATCTTTTTAGGGGCTCTTCTTCTGTAATAACCGTCTAATCATAACGTTGTCTCGTATTAGCCTTCCGTCATCTAAGATTTTATTCTCAGAGGATGGGATTCTAAGTCCGTTGCGTGGTAGGTACGCTGAGCTGAGATTGTCACTATATGCTGATGATGCTATCATTTTCCTTAATCCGGTACAAGAAGAAGTCCGTGCACACCTCAGCATCCTGGAGCAGTTTGGAAATACGAGTGGCCTTAAGCTAAATCTCGCGAAATGTATGGTTGCGCCCATCAGATGTCTGGGAATTGATGTGGACCACATTCTTGAGCCATTTGCAGGTCAAAAAGTATCCTTCCCAATAAGGTACTTAGGACTGGCAATTACATTAGGCCGCCGGTGCACCT
>Ga0182004_10000383_pt1 | contig 25654 bp, 23 predicted proteins | sample Sormic07211540_1_FD_120479 | JGI IMG/M metagenome (GOLD analysis project Ga0182004, IMG submission 120479) | Endophyte microbial communities from Sorghum bicolor roots, Mead, Nebraska, USA - 072115-40_1 MetaG | ecosystem: Host-associated > Plants > Roots > Unclassified | place: USA: Nebraska...
GAGGATTATACAGCACGGACGTCCCATCCCACACTGTGGGTGCACAAGCACAACGCTACGACGGGCATTGGAGCGATCTGCTCTGCCTTGTGAGTTGTCAATTTGGTCGACAGAGTTCATATTGGGGTGGAACTTGGAAGAGACAAATATTAAAGGAAAACAAACCGGAGTCTGGAGCATCGTAAAGGAGTTGCCTTCAAGAAGACTGGAGAACTGCTTTAAGGGGCTGTTTGGTTGCTAGCCACACTTTGTCACACTTTATCTTAGGCAAGTTTGACCAAGTTGGTAAGTGTTTGGTTGACAACTAAGTTTAGGCATGATTCTTTTGGGCTCCACATGTCATAGAGTTAAAAAGTGTGGCAAGATTCCTTTAGGCATGGCAAAGTGTGGCAACGAATTTGCTAGCCACACTTTTTGTGGCTTGCCACACTTGCCTAAAGTTAGTTGTGGTAAACTATGGCTAGCAACCAAACAGCCCCTAAGTATTTGGGCTAGTCCGCCACTCATTTCAAATTTTGAAGGACGTCAGTTTGGCGGGAGGTGAAACGTCCAGAAGGTGCACGTGTATGAATAACAGGACAAGGGGTATTATGGTAATTTTGAATAGGACAAACTTCCATCTTGGTTTTTGTGTTTTAGTCATCGGTGTCAATTAAACAAAAACGGAGGGAAGTATTTAAATCTAATTATTTAATAAATTTATTTAAAGTTAAAAATATTGCATATATCTTTTATAAATCAAGCTAAAGTTTTTTGCACTGTTATTGTTGCACCACAAGGTACCGTATGTGTAATATTTATATCTTTAAATAACAGCTTTGAAATACCGAGTACTCTCTTGGTTTTTATTTATCTGTCGTTTTTTCCATACCACCATTTGACTCGATTTATAAAAAATATGTATAATATTTATATCTTTAAATAAATTTGTTAAAAAACTAGATTTATATTTGCATGGTGACGCGGCCAAAAGGATTAGATTTAGAAAAAAAACTTTCAGTGTCAAAATCAAAAATAGTTTAGAAAAAGGGTTAGAAATAAAAAAATTCTTTTAAGTGGCCCTAGACGTACCCCGCCATGATGGACAGCGGGGTACACTTTGCCACGTACCCCGCCACATCAGTAGGCTCCTGAGGGCTGCATGCCACGTGGCAGCTGTACCCCGCCACCATGCATGGCGGGTTACAGTTCATTTGCACCGCCATGTATGGTGGTAGGGCCAAACGAGCTACTCTTGAAAATTTTTTCGAAACCGAGTCAAATTTGAAATATGTTTCAAATTTAGACTAAAAATAAAAAAAATCTCAGCAGCAGAGGAATTAGGTCAGAGTCAGACGAGAGCCGAAGCCTAGCATTTCGCTAGAAATGGGGTCTTTTTTGAACTTCTAGCTAGCTAGAAAAGTAAAAAAATAAGTTTGACTAAACATATATAAAAATATTAATATTTATGATGTACTTCCTTCATACCTATAAAGAAATTTATTTTGGACAAGATCTGAGTGAAACATCGGTAATATAAATCAAGAATAATTTTTAAGTTGTTGAGTTTAAAAACATGAAAAATCATATGAATAGATTTATATTAAAAAAATACTTTTATAAAAATACACATATATCACTTTTTGATAAAATATTTTTTATAAAAACAAAGAGTCAAAGTTAAGTTCGTCGTTGTCCTAAATTATTGTCTTTATGGGTATGGAGAGATTATAATTAATAGAGAGAAGTACATAATTGCAGTGACAGGTACGCTGAATAGGACTTGGGATTTTTCTAAGGGTATTGGAATGGGTCCAAATAAATTAAAGAGGTTGTTAGGGACGGCTGTTTATTCAAATTATTTTTAGTATATTTAGGCCTTGTTTAGATTCAATTTTTTTTGAATTTTAATATTGTAACACTTTCGTTTTTATTTGACAAATATTGTCCAATCATGGAGTGACTAGGCTTAAAAGATTCGTCTCGCGATTTACAGGCAAACTGTGTAATTAGTTTTTATTTTCATTTATATTTAATGTTCCATACATGTGTTGTAAGATTCGATATGACAGAGAATTTTGAAAAGTTTTTAGTTTTTAGGTTGAACTAAACCATGCCTTATTATCATGAAAAAGGAAGAACTTGGCGGCGCTAGATCGGAAGAGGCTGTGCTACGCCTGGTGACGAGGAATAAATAGTTCACGAGGAAAGAAAAGAATGGAAATAGTATGTGAACTGTGTGATCACTAACCAGTGGCACGGTGCATAATTACTTATTAACTTTATGAATAGGTTTAAAACATGATTTTCTAAAGTTTAGGATCTATTTGGTAGAGATCCATGAGCAGCTTATTCTAATTTAAATATAGAAAGAGCTCTCCCAAACAAATTTTTGCATGCAAGTATATCTTGATACTTAAAAATAAGTAGATTCTCTCTATTTTCACTTTATGCACAGACTTTATACATAGAGTTTATAATAGAGAATCATGAAGTACTTCCTTTGCCTTAAAATATTTATATTTTTAGGTTTGGACATGCATCCCAAGATAGGTGTAAAATAACGGCTCTATCCTTATAAAGAGCATGACATCTTCTGCGAACGACTCCTTGCGTGACGCTGAAAATAGTTGTAAAAGCATCTCTAACAGATTGTCATACAACTTTTCCATCCTTAATATTTTGGCAAAATAAGAAAAAGCCCTCTCCAATAGTTTGACATTTTTCCTTCCCATCTTTTCTAATCTCGCAAAAATTTATCCCAAGCACGTGGTCTAGTGGAGTTTTCCGGCTTGTCTAGTAAGCAGAAAGAAATATAGAGTTTGGGGTGAGAAAAACGCAAAAAAAAGATCTAGTAGAAGGGTTTAAACACGTACAGAAATAAATTAAGGGTTCCTAATACAAAACATAAGAGTAAACAAAAGTGCTGAGAAAAAAATTATTAGAACAGAAATATACTCTATGACTTTTTTTCCTCCTCATGTTCGTTTTGGAGTTAGCATATATCATATTTTGGAGAATAAAATGTGAAAATCTCTTGGAGATGCTATAAGCGGACCAGGGGTTCTGGAGACTCCCCGGCTCCATCGTTGTTTTCCTTTTCGACTTTAATTAAAGGTCCTATCTTCTGATAAACTGCAGCTCACAGCCAGTACTATTACCCGACATGATAGTCCATTGTGCCCTTTAAATTTAGGATAAAAAAAATGAATGCTAGGTAGGAGTATGCTTTTACTATGGGACTGAGGGAGTAACATTTTCTATCACATAATTACTTTTCTCAAAGAATCTAAAGTAAAAGCAACTCTACTAGATCCAGCTTTATAAATTTTGTGGCGCGCAGTTGGTGGAAGTGCTAATATTTTTGGAGGGAGCAATCCAAACAGGATGTATGTGTATGAAAGTAATTAATTAAAATATCAGGAGGGTAGAGTCACTTACATTTCTATTTCCAGGACATTATTTTCGGACAACCCAGCTGCCGTCGAGACTACGGTGGCCGGACATGGTGGCATGCCGGGGGCGGGGAGCAGGCGGGTGCGTGGGTTCAGCGTGAACAGGCATTGCAGCTCCTCTACGCCAGCGGGCAGGAAGAAGGGGCTCTGCAGGCTCAGCTCCTTGTCCTTGTCCTTGAGCCACGGGAGGCAGCTCGGGTCAAACGGCGTCGCCGAGAACTGCCCGGAGCACGCCGCCGGCGGCAGAGCCGCAGGCGACAGGATCCCCGGCGGCCGTCGCGGCAAGCTAAGAACGGCTGCCAAGCTGCTGTCCGCGTCCGCTGCAACCAAGGAGTCCGCTCCAACGGCCCTCACGGTGGCCGCTAACCGCGCGGACGCGGAGACGACGACAGCGGCGATCCGGGACGGCCGGACCGGTGGTGACCACACGACGGACCGTCCGGCGTATTGCATCTCCGTGCAGTCGGGCGGCGCGGTGGCGACAGGGCCTGTGTGGCGCTGAACGAGCGCCTTGAAGTCGGTAGGCTCGCAGTGGATTTCCTTGACCCGAGACCACCGCAGGTGCAGGTGGGATCTCTTGTACGGCTGTGGAGTGACGGCGGTCGGCTTCTTGATCTTGTGGGACTCCATCCTGACGTCGAGCCGCGGCGGGCGAGGGCCACGCAGCTGCCGCCTGTGCGGCGGCGGCGACGGGTCCGACGCCATCGTCGCGTCTATCGGTGGCAGCAGCTGCCGGCTGCGCGGCGACGAGGGGTCCGACTCCGACGCCGTCGCGTCCATCGGTCGGTAGTAGGCTAGTAGCAGCCGCAGCTAGCGCGCTGCCATGGCCGCCTCCAGCTGCAGCTCTGCGGAGGGGATTTGCGTTCTCCTTTTCATTTTCGCTGTTGGAGATGGGGAAATTTTGGGTGAGGATGGTTTCACTATGCGGGACCTAAAGTTGTTGAATTTACGTCCTTACAACCTTAGGCTTTGTTTACTTCTCAAAAAATTTTGCAAAATTTTTCAGATTCCCCGTCACATCAAATCTTTAGACGCATGCATGAAGTATTAAATATAGACGAAAATAAAAACTAATTGCACAGTTTGATCGAAATTGACGAGACGAATCTTTTGAGTCTAGTTAGTATATAATTAGATAATATTTGTCAAATACAAACAAAAATGATACTATTCCTATTTTGCAAAAAAATTTGGAACTAAACCAGGCCTTAGGAGGGTAAGGCAATATGATGTGTCGTGTTGACGAGGGAACTAGAGGTCCTGGTCCACCCCAACGCTGTCTCGCTCCATCATTGGGCTGCGGTTCATCAGTGCCTCGTGTTCACCTTTGAAATGAGTGATGGTTTCCGCCGATCCCAGTTCTACTTTGCTGTTAAGTTTTTTTTTTGTCGTCTTGGCTTTATCAAGTGTGGTACTCGACAAGTGGTTTGCCGAGTGTTTTTTACCATAGACACTAGGCAAAGCACGTGATTTCAATAGTGATTTTTAACCGCAGCGGATAAAAACGTCACAGTTAATCAATTAACCATGGCGGTTGGTTTAAGACCGCCACAGTTAACTGGAGATTAATCGTGGTGGTTATGCTTGACCGTTTCGATTAATCTACTAACCAAGATGGTTACTGGACCAACAGCCCGACCTAGATTAACCGAAACGGAATACCAGCCCGCCCTCCGAGGGCTAAAATAAAAGATTGCCTAAAAGATTTTTTTTAACATTGGTGCCTACGATGTTGCCATTTTAAAGATCAAGTGTACATGGACCCATTATTGAAGTCAACTTAGACAATGACTTTCTTTGGTTAGATTTTTATAAGCGCTTCTCCACTAGTCATTTATATCATCACACTATAAAAGAGCGAGTTTTTTTTAAGAAATCTCTCTGCGTAATAACCGTTCAATCTGAACTTCATGCTATGTGAGCCCTTCATCATACGTGATCTTACATCTTATATGTATAAGATGTAAACGTTTATAACTCAATCTCTTGTCACACACCTATAATCCTAAACAGACTCTACGATCTCTCTATCCCCGTGTTAGGACTCCACAACCCCTCTATCTCTATGTATTCAATTTTAAATACATCAATGCATATATAATGCTTGCTACTGTTTGACAGATTTTTGTTACATTTATTAAATCTGCTTTGTGCACGCGTACATATTCACGTGTATCACCGGACATGCAAACGAAAAAAATAAGAAGAAAATATACGGATGCTCATCACGTGCATGTATGGGAAAGAAACGTGGCCATATCGATAGCGGCCCTTGTATGCAGATGCAGTGCGATATGGCGGCCCTTGTACGCAGTGCATGTATACGCATGTATAGATAGGTTGCGTGGCAAGGCACGACTCGGCGAGCGGTCTGGTAGGCTTGGTCTTTGGTGTACAACATGGCTGGCAAACACGTGCGTCGGTCATCAGGTAGCACATGTCTATCAGCCGTAAGTTCTATCAGCCGTAAGTTGTTGAACCGGATACATATACACGTATTTTAGGTTATTTCGTATTATGCAATGGGACTCCATTTTGCTAGATCCACATGTCATAGACTGCATGGGAGGAGGGCCATTTGAGTCCGATCTTAGATGCAGCGATCACCACATACGGTGATCAATGTGATGATGCAAGTACGACTTTCTATCCTTGATCTGCGCCATCTTTTTTCCTTAGACTACTAAGTCGTGAAGACACGATCAATACTCTATAAGCTTTAAGTCTAGCCTCGTGTATTAGTAATTAATAAAAGGAAAATAATAAAAATCTGAACACACATTATTTTGTTTGTTATATAACAAAAAAGAAAGAAAAACTAACATGTGAGGAAGATACCGACTACCAAGCCTCTTCTAATGGTGCTCTAGATCCAAGAATAATAAATTGATCTTCCCTAGATTCATTTTTTCGAATAATTAGAAACTACAAATTGAATTCTTTCTTCATTACTAGGCCAGACACATTAGGCAGCCCAATAGAGCATAAGTCCTTCTACGCCTTGTATTACTTTTAGTACCACATTGTGAATGAATAGTACCTGCAACATGGAGGTGGAAATAAGACAAAGCCACACATAAAAACACAATTCATACGTGAGAAGGACGGACTAACCTCCCTAGAGCCTCCAGTATCAAAACTAAGACTACAACGACTTCTCCATTTGACCTATACAAAGATGAGGGTTCTCCACCCATACGACGACGGATCGATAAAAATATATAGAAATATGATAAGATAGGGAAAACAATACCCGTTTTAAAAGGTGAAGTAAAAGTGTAATGATATATGCAGCTAAGGGTTGAGGCATCCTAATGAATAAATGATTTGAACCTTATCCTATATGACCCAATCAAATCGATCAAGAACTTGTCATCTTATTTTGTATCGACAATTCAATTAATATTTTATTGTAATTAAAATAGTTTAACAAATACGTGCGTGTCGCACGTGCATATTTGCTAATAAAAAAACTAACAAAACATGCACGCGAGGACGGCTTGTGGAGTAAAAATGAAGCAAATAAAACAAAGATGAAACCGAAGCCACATAAACTAAACGTGTTTTTTTAATGGATTTTCGGCTTCTAGAGAACTATACCAAAACAAGGCCTGTGTATACATTGCCAGATCCAATCCACGGTTTGCCCTATGCTACTCCGGGCAGAATCAAGCTCCGGGCCAAAGCACTTTGCATTTAGGAGCCCTATTTTTTTTTTCTTATGGTCGGCTTCGTCCTCGGGTGACACATGATAGAGGCAAGGCGAACTATGCCGTCGCCACCATCATTGCCACATCAATAACCACTATTACGGCACTCGGCAAAGTCTTTGTCGAGTGTTTGAAATCTAGTACTCGGCAAAGCAGCCTTTGCCGGACGGAGATTTGACGGAGGCTCTTCGCCGAGTGTTGTACTCGGCAAAGGCTTTGCTGAGTGTAAAAAGCTGTCTTTGTCGAGTGCAGAGGGTGCTCGACAAAGAGCCCACCTATGGTAGTGATTACCGTCCTCACCCTGATATGCATCCGCCACGATCCTCCTTGTCGTTAACACATGGCCGTCGCTGCCATCTGTAGGACGAGGCTGACTAAGGGCTCATTCGTTTAGCCGTCCTAATTCCACCAAGAATCATTTCAGGTGATCAAAGATCGTACAAAGAGGTTTTTTAAACTCTTAGCAAGATTTAGTTGATAAAAATGTGGAATTAAAACACCTAGCTAAAACACGATTACAGCCTCAATACTAGTTAAGTTCACAAGCACTTTATGCCTAGGCTGTGGTTTTATAAAATCCTATTGTAATAAGCAAGCTATTATATTTTAATAAATAACTTAAATTTAAAGACCTCAAGTGAGGGTTATTTTTAGCATACGACACCTCAAGTGAGGTTACATGTCTCAGTTTTCAAGACTCTCATGTGTGGTTTCATACTCATAAGACTTTTATCACGTCTATTCGTTAGTACGGTGAAGTTTATTTTGCTCTTAGGCCAGTCTCAATGTAAGATTTTATCTCCCAGTTTCCAAGATACGAAACAAAATATGAAATTAGTCCATCTCTCGATGCACAGTTTCATATCATAGTTTTATAGGTTATTTTATCCTTTACGTGGTCCCACCGGTCTCCTATATTTTCTCTTCCCCACCGTAACTGCACCCACCATAGATGAGTTCGTGACCGCGACGAGATGCTTACCACGGCAGGCGGGCCATGACCGCGACATTCGGTGGAGCAGCACCCGTGAAGGCCAGAGAGAGCTTGTGATTTTGCGGCTGGCGAGCAGCATGTGATTCTATGGTCGGCGGAGCAGCAACTATGGCAGCAAGAGCCACGACCGCGGCATCCTGGTGGAGCAACAATCTGTGATTTTGCGACCGGCGGAGCAGCAACCACGGCAGCCGGGCCAGCAATTTCGCGGCCGTGCGGATCGGAGCTCGCCCATGATAGGATTTCGCGGCTGCGTGGAGCTTGCCGCGACTGAGGATTTCGCAAACTGCGACGGAGGATTTCACGGCCGTGTGGAGCTCGCCCGCGACGGAGGATTTCGCGGCCGTGTGGAGCTCGCTAGCGACGGAGGCCGACGCTCGACCAACGATGGAGGTGGTCGCCTGTGACGGAGGCGCTTGGTCCGCGGTGGTGCTGCTTGCCCGCGAGGGAGGCGCTCAATCCGCGACGGGCGCAACGAAGTTGCTCACCCATGACATAGGCGCTCGATCCGCGATGGAGCCCATGAAACGAATCAGTCGTCTCAACGCAGGTTTTGTCCGGTTTCCCAAACATTGGAAACGCCGCACACTCGTGTCATGGGGACGAAACGTTTTTCTTCTCCCTCCTGCTTGTTCATGCAAAAACTTCGTGTGTGCTGACGTGGTAGCTCATTTAATGTGTATGAGACATCCTATGAAACCCCATTGAGACTGGCCTCAAGGATGTGCTCGCACTCTCCCAACCATTAAATTCGCAACTGCATAGTGATGTGTGTTTGTATACTTTTTAATACGAATTTAATGGGTGAGAGAGTGAAGGCATGTGCCCTTAAGGCCTTGTTTACTTTCAATTTTTTTGGGAAATAAATACTGTAGCATTTTGTTTGCATTTGACAAATATTGTCCAATCATAGACTCAAAAAATTCGTCTCGCAAATTACAAATAAACTGTATAATTAGTTATTTCTTTTATCTATATTTAAGACTCTATGCATGTGTCGCAAAACTCGAACTAAACAAGGCCTAAGGGCAAAAAAAAAACTACCTCCTCATTAGTACTATAAAACATAATCCGTTTTAGTGCTCATGAAACCTCTATTAAGACGGTCTTAGATAAAAAGCTATATCTACATAAGAACAAAGATATGAAGAGATGTGATAGACAGATGATGGAGAAAAAAAATATTTAATTAGATAAAAAAGAAAATCATTTATTAGAAATATATTTTTTCCATGTAATTTCTACGTAAATTAATAGGCGTAGAAACTATTTGCAGTTTCTACTACCAGGAAATCCTATACACGGAGATTGCATCTAACTTACTGCATTTCATTTTTTTTCTTGAATAATAAATGCAAAGCATAGATACAATCTATATCCGGCGCCTTGTTTACTTCCAAAATTTTTTGCAAAATATAAATAGTAGCACTTTCGTTTGTATTTGACAAATATTATCTAATTATGGACTAACTAGGTTCAAAAGATTCATCTCATCAATTCCGACCAAACTGTGCAATTAGTTTTTATTTTTATCTATATTTAATACTTCATACATATATTTAAAGATTCGATGTGACGGGAAATCTAAAAAATTTTGTAAAATTTGTAGGTAACCCCTGGCCGCCAGAAATCCCATCCACGCTTAATAAAGACTAGCGCGGTTCCCACAGTTTTCCTCTCCGTCTGGCGGGAATACGCCCACCGGCCACCGCCTCCAGTCCCGCTCCCTCCGCTCCACAACCAGATCGTCGCCGTCTGGCTCCTCGGCCACACGAATCTCCACGCGCTCGCGAGGGAAACGTTGCCACCGTCCACCACCACCACCACCTCCAGCCGCTCTCCGCTTCTTTTCTTTCCTTTCTATCAACCGGAGCGACGAGGGACACGACTCACGAGGTGTGGCGAGAGTTATCATCGGGGAATCCGACCGGGCGCGCCGCCGTCGGCTCATTTCGCGGCAGCAGCGTCGTCCGAGGTACGCGGGGGCTGATTTTGCGGGCGAGTTCTTGGGAGATTTTTGGGGTTTCCGTTTGGTGCGTCGGTCGAACTGCTTGGATTGGTTGGGTTGGGTTATTCCTTCTTTCGATTAAGAGGGATTTCTGGATGCTTGGATTGCAGCGGAGGAGTTAGGGGTCGCGTAGCGGTTTCCCCGCGTTTCGTGGCCGCTGCAAGGTGATTTGTTCTCGCTTGTCTAGTTGTGTGCTCGATTCTAAGCGGTATTTGCGAAAATCGTTTTCAGAAAGTTCACCCCGTGGATCGTGGGCCTCTTCTTCAATTGTTTCTAAGAACAAGTACCAGTTGTTGGGTTTCTTGTCGATAGTAATGGTGTCAGTAGCCTGAAATCTATAGAAGAGCGGGTTTCCTTGTTGGTTTGATGGTGCGAACTGAATTGTTAGTACTGGTTTCTTAGTGTAATTGGTTGTTAAGTGAATCGATCAGGGATCCAGTATGAGTCTAGTAGGATTCTTCCAGCGTCAATAACTAACCAGATGACATAATTTTGCTGTCCTCTCAAGTCTTACCTGTTCACTATTCGGTGTCAAACCTTTGCTGGACAGTAACTGACCTGATGACATATTTTTTCGCCAAATGTAGCTGCTATATATACTTGTCAGCTTTCAAAGATTTGTGCATGACGCCTAATCTACATTGTTAAAGGTTTTCTGATGGATGGCGATAAGGCGAAGGGATCAGCTCCGGATCGTGCGTCCGGTGTAGCAGAGCCAACCAAGAAGCAGGAGAAGAGGAAAAGAGCCTCTGCTGAATTGGGTGTGGTGGACAAGGAATCTGCATCTGCTGAATGGCAGCGAGAAATTGATGCACTGTATGAATATTACAAGGAGGTTTCTGGTTGTCAGCTGAATCCAGAGGAGCTTTCATGCACCACCAGTGACTCGGTTATAGCATGCTTGCTGGAGGAGAGCAGTCTTTCTTGTGCCAAGTTAACAGATGAAATCTACAGGAGGATGAAGTTGGAAGATGGTGTCACTGAGTCTTCAGTGCGCACCTCAGTACTCAACATTGGTAGGAGATCTTCGTATGGGATTTCTGCTATGGATGTCGATGGTCTGGAGGATGAGTCGGATTCAAGCCTTTGGTGTTGGGAGGTAATATATATAATCTAATACTTATAGTTATTGCTCTCCTCATCGTTTGAGAAGAAAAAATCTCTCTAATACAATGAAATGCAGCTCTCCTGTGTTTCAAAAAAAAAAACTTATTACTTTCTTTCTTGTCATTGTATGGTAATTAAGCTTTCTTGATCTGTTATATGCCTATGGGACAGACACAGGATTTGGCATTATTACCCTTCCATCTACATAGTAGTTTGAGCATTCGACGCAAAGCTCGGAAGTTAATCCATAAAAGGATTATGATTCTTTCAGGTATGATGATTTATCTTCTTCCGGTTTCTCTTTAGAAGTATAAACTTATACGGTGCTAATGTGTTTGTGTTCATAAAATATGACATTTGAAGCATTTGATTCTCGTTAGTGCTTGGTATTGCATGATCTCAGCCAGTTAGATTATTACTGTTAGCAATATGTGCTCATGATTATATTGTTACCATGCTTATCTGTATTTGGTTGAATCAACAAAATTTTCCCTTTCCACTTGTCTCTGTTTTTAGTGATTTTATGTGCATTTTGGAAAGGAACATGTTTAATTGCATGCCAACTGTCTTGTACATACAACTAGGCTTTTAAATATGTTTATTGTGCTAGCATTGATTTTATCATGGCAACAACAATTAATGTCTAGAACATACCCCTGCAGTTTTTGCCTTCGTTAAGGTTCACATTTCTAGCTATAGTCTGCCGTGTGTGTTTAGGTTATTTACATTGCAAACATATATACATGGATTATTTAATATATATTAGTACACTGTACAGATTACTGCAGTTCTTTAGAAATATTTTCTTTTCTTATGTAGCATCGAATGTTTGGTCTATGAAAAAGGCATAATTGGCAATCATGCTGTTATTGAATTATTGTGCACCATAACATGCAAGGCATATTTAAAACCGCATAATCTGATGTATCAATTAGGAAGCCATTTATTTAAGCTTCTTTTTTCATAATTGAGATGCTCTGCTATGAGTTTGAGAACATGCGAGTGTAGTCATAGTTAGCTGCTTTACCAATTACTCCAACATAAGATTGAAGTGGTTGCCGTAGATGAAATGAAAGGCCATCCTTATAGGATATATGAACCAGGAGCGCTTAGATGATCGAGTAATTGCCAATGTTACTGTATTATTGGGAACTGTAATACAGGAGATATATTACATAATGCACTATATTAGTTCCAAAACAAAGAAAAAAAAATCTTTGATAGGGAAAACTAAATATGAAGTAGGTCCAGTGGCAGGTACGCATCAAGTCTGCACACTATTATTCAATTAATGAGAGAAAGTCTGCACGTAGCAGAGGGACACTTTCAATTTCATAGTTTATAAATTATTGGTTGCAACTTATGATATAATCTGTTGCTAGATCAGTTTTACTGGTTTCAATTACTTGACAGGGAGTTTGGCCTTTTTTTAATTGATTACAAGTCGAGATGTACATTTTCTTTTACCTTGCCATCCTTGTTTGTCCTGTTTCAAATTTAATGTTTCTGGGCACTTGTCTCTTTGGAATAAAAATGCATCATCATTCTGTACTATTTTATTTGCATGGCATTCCCTCCGGTCAAAATTAGATGGCATCTTGGACAGCATGATTTTGTATAAGAAGCACTATTTCGGAAGCTACTAATTGGTTCAGTCTTTTCTGTTTTAGTACATTGACTTTTAGCTACTTTAGCACTGTTTAAGTTAATGCTCTTGCCCTACAATAGTACTACACTACCACATGAGTTTCGAGTATACTCCACAGATGTGCAAAGGGATGCTGAATGTTTTCTCTGTATTTTATCTTACAGGCAAGTTGGCTGCCAAAGATGCCAGTAATGCTCGGAGCAACCAGAACAGCTTTATGGAAAATGCTGGGGAAGTTCTAGATCTGGATAAGATTCGCTCTATTGTTGAGTCAAAACACAAGAATGATGCTGATATGTGCTTATCTTACTTCATCTAATATATTTAATTTTTTTAAAAATTTTTGAAACTACTCACTGGATCTTTCTTTTACATGTAGAACTAAAATGCACAGTAAAACAGAGGCACAAGAGTTACAAGCCATCAGTAAAGCTGTGAAGAAACAGCAAACTGAGCAAAAGAAGAAAGTAGGTTATTTTCTTACTGCAAAGAGTTATTTTTTTTCAGTGTTGTATGTAATGTTGCAGCTAATGTAATCCCCTGGACAGATGTACATAGGCTAAGTTTTTTCCCATCGATTTTTTGTGTGTGTGTGCCAAAAATAGCTTGTTGAAAATCAGTTGTCTACTTCTCTGTGATATTCCAGGTTTTTTATATCGGATGATTTTTATTCATTGGCTGGTGAATGAAAGTGGTTTAAAATTTCATAGAGGTTATTTTAAATTGAGACTTGATAGAGGAAACTGGTTGTTTCCTGCTAAAAATGCATTAAAACATGTTTTTTCCTTGTTGGACGAAGAACTTTTGTTTATGTTTCTTCGTCCTTTTGTATGTGAGTCTTGGCTTCATTATCTACTTGAATTCTCAAGGATCTAGTAGTGGAAGTATATCTTGTACTTTGGAAATTTTGCTCTCACAATTGCATTTAGAGTAGCCTTAGATGTTTATTATAAAATGTTGGAATTAATGAAACAATAACGTGGACTTTCGAAAGATTTCAGATTGTTTGTTAAAAGTTAAAATTGTAGATAATAGCTGGAAGATTGATATACCATTGGACTGGTGCTGTCTTTTCACAAAAAAAAAAGTGCAATATTGGTAAGTGGTAACTTTCCGATCACAAGCATGATGCATAGAGTAGATTCAGTACTGTGCATTTAAGTACTGTGCAATAAAGGGTACAGTTGTGTGAGGGGGTAAGACTTTGTGTTTGTTTCTTTTTCCTCTACTTTTTTTTGAATGACGAAGGAGGGTTGCTTTCATTTTATTGAGGAAGAAAAAGATATGATAAGTAGCTCCCCGTGTGTTCAGAAAAAAAGAGAGAAAATAAAGGATACTGTTGTAAAGTATCCCCTTCAATGATAGTGATGTTTCCTTAATAATAGTAATAAATGGAGCCAGGTTAGATGAAAGTTTCCTGTTTGGGAAGGTTGTAAGAAACCATCATATGTTGTGCAATCATGCCTGTCAGATATTCTAAATAGCATCTATAACATCACAGGAACGGGAACTTAGGCATATGAATGAAAAAACTGAGAGGGAAGCAAAACGTATCGAGAGAGAAAATAAGCGGCTAAAGAAGCATCAGGAAGAAGAAGAGAGGGCAAAGAAGAAGAAAGAGAAGGAAGAGGCTGAGCTGAAAAGGAAGGCTTCCATTCAAAAGCAGGCAAACCTCATGGAACGTTTTCTTAAAAGAAAGGCGAATAGCAACACAGAAAGTTCTGGTAGTCACCACTTGGAGAGGACTAAATGCTCAAAATCATCAGGAAACATTGAAGAACTTGCTGTTGCAGCTACATCAGGAATGGATTGTACATTATCTAAAGGAAGTCATTTGAGCATGGAGGAACTCCGGATGTAAGTTATAACCTATTATGTCTACATCTATTTGAAGTAATATAAGCTACTGTACAATCATATTACTATGGATGTTAATCCTATGAAACATCTTTTAGAGCCTGCTTTGGTTGTCTACCAAAAATTGCCATACCAATGATTTGGCAAGAAAAAATTGCCAAAACTAGGGCAAGAATATTTGCCAGGCATGATGTTATAAGAACTATGCTGACTGTACTATCAGTTTGTCATCTTTTTGCTCAATCAATATGTGCATTTTTCTTTCTCCCTACATTTTCATTCTATTCTAGTTAAAAGAAAGTTAAAATGACACATTCGTGATTAGAGAATGATGTATGTGTATAAATAGGAAAACAAACAGGTCACTGAGGATCATTATAGATAACCAAGTTTATTGTGACTTCACGATGCAGGATGCATGTTGTGAAATGGAGGAAAGTCTACCAACATAACAGATTGTGCCATTGGGGTGTTAGGAGATGTCCTAAAATTCAGTTGTTTCCTGAGCTAAGGCTACAAAAGTCCTCTGCAGCTATAACTTCTGATAGTATGTCAACTCCAACAAAAGAACAGTCATCTCAGAAGAGCACAGGAAGCCTTGATATCACCAAACTTCTGGATGAACTAGAGATACCATCTCGTTCTCAGAATAGCATATCGTCTTCAGTTTTGCTTGTGAAGAAGCTTCTGCAGTTTGATAAAAGTTCTAGGCCAGCATACTATGGTACCTGGAGAAAGAAGAGGTATTCTCCAGCTATTCTGTATCATTACACATGGATTTCTTTGTTTTCTTCTATTTTATTAAAATTGAATGTTATACTTGGAGAATATATAGCATAGTTGATTTCAATCATTCATGTCAATCATAACGACAACATTTTCATATAAGTAAAATCCTACAGTTCTACAGTTAGTGCAAGGCAACCCTTTCAGAGGGATGAGGAACTCAATTACGATGTCCAGAGTGATGAAGAATGGGAAGAGGTACTTTCTCTTTTTGCCTTGTCTGCTGTGAGATGAATTCTCAGTATATATAGCCTTGATGCAGGACGATCCTGATGATCCTGGTGAAAGATTGTCTGATTTTGAGGAAGATGATGAGAAAACTATGAATGAACATGATTCCATAATTGATGCAGAAGAGGAAGCTGAGAACAGTTTTGTAGTGCCCAATGACTATCTTTCAGATGATGAGGTTATATCATTATATAGATTGCTAATATCAATTCCCAGAATATGAGAAATGAAAAGAAATTTAAATAACAACTCAATGCAATTGCTACAGATCATTTAAAGCATGGATTATTACTTGATTCTGAATTCAAGTTAATAATTTATTACTGAATTTTATATTCCATGTATACAAGGATCCTCTTAATGTCTTGTAGGATGTTCTTTAGAACAGTTTTAATCTGGCAAATGCTAACGAATGATTGCACCTCAATAAATCTTTGATGAAACCACCCCATTTTCATGTGAAAATCATGTTTGCTCTTGATTCCTTCATTGCATGATTGGTTCTGCAGAACCTTCTCTTCTTTTATGTAGGGCATGCAATGTGAACCTGTATGTGTCAAATTTGATGAAATCAGTACCCTGCTGAGCATCCCTGGGGTTACAGTTGAGGAACTTAATGCTCTACTGCAAAGGCAGAAAGCTCTTCATATCATCACAGAACATGCTCTCGAAATAGACAGACCTCTAGTCATATCCAACCTAGATCATAGGAAACTTGACCTGCTGAATGCTGAAGATATCACTGGAATGCTGAAGATGGAGAAAATCTGTTTGCAAGCTCTTTGCATGAAGAAATACCCTGGTAGCCCCATCATTGACGTGCCTGTGGTTAATATGACCATTGAGGATGGATTTTGCCGATCAAACAAAAAGAGCCCCAGAACACCCGTATCATCCAAAGCCATTTCAGAATCAGACATGCCTGAATTTGTAAGTTGCTAGGAGACATTTAGATGACATTCTTCTCTGAAGTGAAATGGAAGATGTTTCTATTAACTCATGATATTCAGCAGGCCAAACTTGTTGCTTCATGCCCTCAAGGGATGGTCAAATTGGTCGAGTTGTTACATGAGACATTTCCATATGTCTCTAAGGCACGACTGAAGAACAAAGTTCGGGAGATAGCTGAGTTTACCAGTAACCGCTGGCAGGTATTTTGCATTTTACACTAATTTTCCCTGGACATGCATTGCTATATTTTCTCCATGCCAAATAAGGGTATCATTTTCAACAGGTTAAGCAAGATATCTTGGATCGGTACAGTTTCTCTCTGTCTCCAGGTACTCTTGGTCATAATTTACTTTCATTAGTAGATTTTGTGAGTGATACTTTTTCTGCCTTGGAAATGTGATATCATGTTGCTAATCCCTCCGGGCTCTGGTAAAAAAAAAAACAGTCGTTTATAACAAAATTTTGTCAAACCTTCAAATCTACAGACACCAATAACTTTTATACTATTTAGTTTGTAAATATAAATATGCAAGTTATATGGGTAGATTTGTATTCAAAACACTTCAAAAATCTCTTAAATTTGAAGGTTTTTAAGAATATATTTTTAGAAGAGATTAGTAATCAAAGATATGCCACGAACATCATGCATAGGTGATAGGTGTCAAATATTTTGGACCAGAGGTAGTATGTCATCCACTAGCTACTCGTCATGACATTTCCATCAAACTTTACAACGCAAATGTCAAAATATCTGAACCATGTTTGATAATGGATAAAGTGTTCGAGAACTTGATTGTACATACCAAAATAGGCTCTTTTTTATGCATGAGTGTTACATTTTATGCTTTCTATCTATGTTGATACAATTCTGTTCTTTCTGTAACAGATAAAGGTGAAGGCCCAAAATGTGCAGCATTGTGCTCCTCCCAACAGCGCCAGCCACCCAATGAATTGGGTAATACAGGCGAATCTTCTACCCAGTGCTCCCTGAAATCCGAAATGGTCAGACAACAATTTGGCGCGCAAGGGCCGCATGGCAGCGCACGACATCCTGATCCTTGATAATTGACATTACTCCACCAAGTTTCTAGGTGGCCAGTAAGACTTGTTGTAGCACTGCGCATGTATATTTGCCTGTTAGGTTATACAAAGTAAGTATAGATATGTAGGTTCAGTGTGCAGAAACCTAGATACCAGCAAGCAGGGGCAGTAGCCGGTTTTGTGTAGCTCAAGCAGTTTGAGAGTCTGTTTCTGGAATGGTTGCTCTGCCTTCCCATGTAAATTCGAACTGGTTCCTGATGTTGCTACACACCTCATGTATCAAATGCTGCCATACTTCTGTCAGAGGTGGTTGTTTCAATATCGAGCTTAATTGTATGGCAAGATAGCAGTGTATGCGTTAATGTGCTGGTGTTGATTTAATCATAGTGCACGAAGTGCTCGAGCTATTGCAGTCATTGTCAGAGGTAAAACAGGCGTAAATAAAACAAAGCTGTAGACGTTACTGGCAAACGTAAATAAAAACAAAGCTATAGACGTTACCGGCGAGAGATAAATTTTAATTAATTCCATTTACATTTGCTGGAAGGAACTAAACAGCATGATATAATTATATATGGCCATGGTACGATATATAAACATAGAGGGGTAGCAGTGGCATAATTGTCTGGCGAGGAGTACTTGTTGAAGGGAGGGAGCATGATTCGTTCTCTGTAGAAAATGTAACCACTGAATTTCAAGAAAAATCTGTACAAAGGTACTCACTCCTACATTCAACCCACACACGCAGAACAACATATCTGTAGGGCAACAAATTCATCGCCACCAACCATTGCTCCAAAACAATCGCCAGGGATATCTTGCTGGCCCCCACCTGGTACGAACCAGTTGCATCTCGAAAACACAAAACAGTGCAATCCGAACTCTGACAAACAGGTACACTTACCAAGCATCAAGACCATACACAATTCAGCTGCCAGCCCTGCTACCAGGGCCAAGACGCTACACAGATGAATCAACCCTGCTGGATCACACCTCACGACAGCCAAAGAGAGCTGGACTGGGAGTTTTCATCATTAATACAGAAATGCTTCCACCACAGAACATTTACATCAAAGGGAGTATATATGATGCACTCGCATTCAACATAGTAGAATTTAGGTGCTCGGGGGCACGCATGATGCTCTTATTTGGTGGGACGTGCGTTTCATTTTTCAAATCCTACCCGTTGCTTCGTCCTACTCACCTGTGGTGCGAGCAGCAGAGCGCCTAGCGACGAGAGGAAGGACCTAATGGGATGTGGTGTCTCTGCACGGAGCTCGCTAGGTAGACGGTGGTTCATAGATCACCTAAAATTTAATTCAAGGTTAAATTATAGTAGACGAGCTCTCTAAAATCAAGAAAATTACACATATATCACTCTATAATTTGGTTTTATATATATCTAAAATGGATCATCCTTGCTCTAGATCCTGGCTACGTCATTGTTACCCTTACATGTATGAAAAGACGTGACATGGAGGGCTGATTTATTTACGTGCTTATTAAACTTTGAAGTGACCCCACGGTGACCAAGTCCGTGTGGCCCATCTCGAGATTGATCACTCTAAAATAGCCATGGACGATGTATGTTTTTTCTTTCGTTTTGCTAATATTAAAAATGAGAGTTTCTTTGTTATAGCGCTATATTGGATTTTTTTTATCTATTATATTAGTTAGAACAACTAGCATGCAACGATGGAATAAAGTTGGACTTTAAGATGTACTAAACTCGTGTAATGCCAGAAATGTTTGCTAGCCGAATCTAATAGTATTGATGTTGACATTATTTCGTCGATCGTAGCCTGTTTGCGTAATACTTCCAGGGCTAATTCTCTTCCTTTGCAAGAATAATATATGTAACCCACGAGTTGTTGCATAATCTAATGTTTGCTAGCCGAATCTAATAGTTGTGCTAATTATCGTAGCCTGTAACTTGTGAAACTTGCGATTTTTAGCATGTGAAATATGATCTGTTAAGTATATTATGTTATGTGAATTGTGAAGTATCAAAGTCTATGACTTGAATGTGATTTATTTATGTTTTGTTTAGTTCCGTATTAAATCTGGTGTTTTTCATATAGCAGGCCATGGACTGGTCCGATGGACTATTGGACCTCATGCTCTTCGAACCGGTCCGACCCGAAAATCGGCCCACGTCTCGTGCCTGAGTCGTCAAGCAGGCACGGTGGCCTGTGGAGGCACGGCCTGATGGCACGCGGGGCATACAGGCTCGTGCGCTATCGGACCGTGTCTAGCACGGGGCCGTGCCATGCCGGACTGGGTTGACCTGTTGCTCAACTTTAGTTCCGCCACTGGGAGCGTCCTGTACGTCGCGCTTGCCTTAGGCCTCGAACTCTCCGGGACGCGGTTCCTGTGGGCTCTGCGCCTGCTGAGTTGCGCCATGTCGCCGCCCCCGCCGCTGCTGCCGGATGGATTTGAGGCGTGCATGCGGGGGCGCGACGCCGTGTGCACGGGCTGGGTGCCGTAGATGCGTGTCCTCGCGCACGCGGCCGCCATTTTAGTCTAAATTTGAAACTTATTTTAGATCTAATCCGGAATTGGGCCCGCCACCATGCATGGCGGGGCAAATGAACTATACCTTGCCATGCATGGCGGCGGGGTGCAGGTGACAGGTAGCCTGTAGCCCGAGGGGCATGCTGACGTGGCTCGGCAACGTGGAAAGGTGTACCCCACCACGTATTATGGCGGGTTAGCCTTCCCCGCCACCCATCGTGGCGGGGTACGGCCATGGAGTTGGATGTAGGACAGAAATTGTTGATGCGCGATCTTAAGGTGCGTTGAAGCTGCTTCAGTCGCCAGATCAGCCCATCTATAACATTATCGGATCAAGGGCTCCAGAACAGAAGAAGGGAAAATAACTTGCTTCTTTGTATGAATTGTTTTGAGCACAATAAGATTCTTTTTTTTTTGGTTTGTTCTTTATACCTGAGTGATTCAGGCGTTACTTGTCCTACTGGTAGGATGAATTGTAGCCAGAGACACCTATTTTACCTCAGGAAGGAATGTTTTGAGGAGGCAGACGCTACAGCTAGATGCACTTGCAAAGGTTCCCAAATATGGTCTTGTAGTATTGCTTGCAATCTAATTAGCATTACATATTTCCAATATGATTTAGATAGCATAAGTTTGTAAGGATGATCAAGAAAGAAAAATGCTCTTTATCTTTTGCCATTGTGATGGCTTAAGCTCTGTATCTGTGACCACCCTGGAAGCTCAATATATCCTCAGCTGCCCATCTTCGTCTCTTCGACTGGTCTTGTCACATTTTTTTGACTATGCTATGTCTAGCGGGCAGTTCATTCATGCTGTTACGTAATTTCGAGACGTTTTTTGCGAACATGTAACTGCATGTATTTTATTAGTAAGAGGATAGAATTACACAACGGCCATTTGCACAAATGGGCGAGCTGCCCTTCATGCGCACAGCAGACAGCACTAGAACACACGCCCACAACTAGGGATAAAAACGAACCGGATACGGACGGATATCACTGATATTATATTTGTTTTCATATTTCTGATCGAATTCGGATTTGAATACGGATAATGTCAAATATGTCGGATAAGATAGGATTGATGTCGATATTATAAATATACGATTTAAGTATTCGAATACGGATATGAAATCGGATGTTGAATATTCGGACTCGAATACGGACAGATCGGAACCCCTCTAAACGAATTCGGTCTTGAATACGGTCGGAAAATATTGATACCGTTTTCATCTCTACCCACAACAAAGCTACTAAAGGCTACTTGCAGTTCATGTTGCCAGCTGAATTGTGCGACGACACCAAAGCGCTTCCCTATCTCCTTAGCACCTAGCATGGTGGACATCCCGATGAAGAACCTGTACGCCGAGGAAGTTGAGTATGATCCGTCGTTGGTTGGACCAGCTAGCGCCATCCCAAAAGAACGGACGTTGTCTGGCCATTTTAGTGGGCCGGGTAGAACCCGCCATGATGCGTGGCGGCCACGTACCCCGTCACGTCAGTAGGCTCCTCGGGCTGTAGGTCACGTGGCAACTGCACCCTTCCGCTATGCATGGCGGGGTATAGTTCATTTGCCTCACCATGTATGGTGATGAGGCCAAATTGTCTAGTTTTGAAAATCTTTTCAATTCTAAGTTACATCTAAAATATGTTTCAAATTTAGACGAAATCACCGTGGGCGCGTCCCCGACGCACTGCGGCTGGGGATCCGTCGAACAGGGCCTCATCGCTCGGGTCATGGCGGACCGGGGCATCTGCGTGGAGGTGGCGCAGCGCGACGACGACGGATCGTTCCGCAGGGACGACGTGGCCGCGGAGGCCGTGAGGCGCGTGATGGTGGATGGCGAGGAGGGAAAGATGCTCGCACGCAACGCGAGGAAGCTGCGGGTGGAGGTCGTCGGCGATGATCGACGAGCTCGTCAAGACGTCAACTGCTTGGAGAGACAATGCTTCACTGAGTGAACTAACTAATGACAATATATGTATCTACTCGCTTCGTCCATAAATAAATACATATCTCGTTTTTTAAAAAGTTAAATACTTTTAAATTTAACTAAATATATATATATATAAATATTATATTATATAAAATATATTTTAAATATACTTTTATAATATATACTTATTTGTATAAATACAAATATTAATATTATTTGATATATTTTTAATTGAACTTAAAAAAGTTTGATTTATTGGAAAAATGAGATGTGCATATATTTATGTATAGAGGAGAGATAGATGCATTAAGACAAATAGCTATGTTTTTTTTTGGGGAGAATGCTGAGTTTTTTTTTTTTTCACTTCTCCTATGTGCTTTCAGCAATACAGGTACGTTGTGTCTGGTATTTGAGTTGAGGGTGGGTCTTTTAAAAACAGAGAAACTTCTGGGGAGTGAAACCGACTTTACTCTTTCATTAGTACAAATTGAGCCCTGCCAAACAAACGAAAGCATTTTTGTGGATATATACAGCTTGTCCAATCGAAATAAACAAAGTATATATGTACACTAACAATCCAGCCCTGAGTATAGATCATCCAATGCAGTGTAAAGAAATTTGGCAGCATTTGGCCGTTCCACATTCCCCGTGAGAATGTCGCTGGTTGTCAGATATGGGTCACCATAGAAGCGCAGATTAGCGTCCATCCGTGTGGCAACTAGATTCCCTTCTAATGAGACGCCAATAAATGCACCTGTAAGTGAAAAAAAAGTGAAATTAGTTATGGCTGCGGATAACCAGAGCAGATAGATTCATCCATGATGGAGCATTTTCCCTGAAGGACATGTACCCAAACAAATGTTCCCAATGATTAATCCTCAAAAGTTGGGAATTAAGTCAAAAGAATATCCATGTTAGCACTCAATCAGGAAAGATGTTAACAAATGGGCTACGATCTAAACAAATAAAATATTCAAATCCGGCAATGCATTAAACTTATGAATTGCCAAAAGTAAATAAAGCTTTTGTAGACTACATTTTCTGATAAATTGTATGGTCATTGCACATTTATTTGTTTTTCCAATAGTGACAAGCCCAAAGCAGTGGCAGATTGAACATGACATCAACAGTTACCTTTGCTGCAGCTATATGTATAGCAAACTCCTGATCCTTTATCACCAGCTCTCAGGTCCGCTTCTAGTACTCTGCCCACAGGTCCTGCTGCAGCACTTACACCTGCTCCAAGTGAAAAATGCATCCGACTGCAGAAAGTTTGGACAGCTTCTGGGCCACGAAGCACTATGATGAAATCCATAAGCTCACCACCAACCTGTATGTGCAAAGACAAGTACATAAAATGGAACCTGAATTTATCTACAAAAAGAGCAATCAACATAAAAATGTAGTGTCGTAAAACTCATGAGGCTAGCCAAATAAGATATCACAGCTGTACCATTTTCTACAAAAAGTAGCAAGTTTCAGACACATGTTTCTCAATGAACCCCAGGCAGCACAATAAGTCATGATTTAATACCTAAATTTAAATTAGCCTGACAAGGTGGATTCATTCATGTTCATTCCTTCCCCTAAATTCGGAAGGGCATAGGCAAAATAGTTATAATCAATAAAGAACATCATATCATTTGTGCTAAACAGAACTTATAAGAAGCAAACAGAGTGACGAATCATTGTCTGCGCAATTCCTGTGATCACAAATTTTCATTTGTAGCAAACCACTGGGTTTTAAACAATGAAGACAGAGATATAGTTGAAATATACCACACTGAACGTCTCATAAGCAAATAACAAGTGAGGCGCATAGTTCCTAAGAAAATACCACACAGCGAGCCATGGAAATAAAAAACCGCAACACTGCATTTGCAGTACAACAGAAGGTGGTGCCATCTACTATTTATCAAGTGAAGAATTAGAAGTTGACCATACAAACCTGTGCTCCCCATCCAAAACCAGCAGAAACTATAGCAGATGGTGCAGACCATGATCCATCAGATCTTCGAGCAACTACCAGCCCAGTTCCAAGTTTGTAAGTAAGAATAGCACCAGCTTTTGCAACTGTCAATATGGCAAGCCCACTTGCTCCACTAAGAACTGCATGGGGAATAGACTTCTCAGGGTTTATTCTTGCCACCTGCATTGAGATTTTTTTATGGGTGTATTAGATTCAGACTCTAACTTGTTCAAAGCACTAACATGCAAATATAGAATACAAGAAAATGAAATTCAGGAACCTGGCTGTAACTTGACAAGGTATTTGCTGCCTTGTAAATCTCATGCTCCATGGTTAATCCGATGGGCAAATTTAACCACCCTCTTGCACAAGTCCAATCCATAACATCATGCTTTGCAGTTTGTGAGGCATTGCTGACAGAATTAATCAATAAGTTCTGCAATGGATCAAGCCTATCATAACAGGCATCACAGACTCTTTGTGGATTCCGCTCACGGAACTTGGCAGGCAACAGGGATCGTCCTTTTGAGCAGGCCCTGCAAAATATCCCTCCACAGAACCGACAATGATGCCTTCCACGGGTAAGGGCAGTGAAAGGAGCAGCACACTGCATACACGCGCTGGCATAACTGTCAGGAAGCCATTCTGGTGGCTCTGCTTCCAGTACAGCCCTATAAATGTTATAATTCAAGGCTTCTTCATCAAGCACTGGTGGAGCACTTGGCATGTAGACTGAGGAATGCAAGAATGTGTTACCATCATCACTTGACCCAAGGAATGAGACGCTGGTCTTAGTGTCCTTGGGTTGTTCAACTTCAGTATTTCCCAAATTGCGACCGATTATTGCAATAACTCCGCCCAGCAGATTCTTAATGTTAACTGGTTTCTGCACCTTCACAGGCGCAGAGCCCCAATATTCATCAGGACATTGGTATCCATCAAGGAAATCAGCTTCCCCGTTGAAATCAAACTCCTTTTTCCCAGACCATTTCGGCTCAAATGAGTTAATGAGGTTTCCAGCTGTACCCAATGCCCCTTCTATATGCCGAGGCAACGCGTTTGGATCAAATGAGTTGATCGCATTGCTAACTGTTTCCGTAACTTTTGACTGGATCTCATCCTTGAGGCTGTTTGTCACGCCTGGTGCAGGCAATGGGTGATACGAGACAATCTCCCTACGCGTTGACATGGCGATCAATGTCTAGCACATGACCTTCTGAAACAACAAAACCAAAAATGAGAACATGTTTAATGTATCTATACGATGTACAAATATCTACATAGAGAAGATAAACAATCAGAATTGCTAGTTTTGACTATATGAGGAACCCCCCCCCCCCCCCCCCCCCCCCCCCCCCCCCCCCCCCCCCCCCCGCCCCCACCAACCCCCCCCCCCCACCACACGAGGGAGGGGGGGTTGGAGGGGAGCGTGGTTGTGCCTCCCCCCACCCCACCCCACCCACCGACA
>Ga0182004_10000384_pt1 | contig 25646 bp, 27 predicted proteins | sample Sormic07211540_1_FD_120479 | JGI IMG/M metagenome (GOLD analysis project Ga0182004, IMG submission 120479) | Endophyte microbial communities from Sorghum bicolor roots, Mead, Nebraska, USA - 072115-40_1 MetaG | ecosystem: Host-associated > Plants > Roots > Unclassified | place: USA: Nebraska...
CAAGGAGATGCTCATGAGCTGCTCACCTCGTCTTGCGACGACAGTCGAGCTCGGCTTGTGCGTATGGCCGTATACGGTATACGCGAAGTGAGAGTGAGTGAGCGAGTGAGTGAACGTGTTTCTGGGGTGGTGAGAGTGAGCACCCGAGGCTGGCTGTTTATAGGCCAAAGCGCTCAGCTGCGTGCCATTAAAAATGCTACTGTAGCGCATGGTCGGTGCCTAATTTGCATACACGATGCATGCAAATGGACGGTGCCTAATCACCTTGTCCTTGCATACAGGTGCATGCAAATGGACGGTGCGTGCTCGTCCTGTATGCATGCATGCATGAGATATATATTCATGTAGGTGCACTGCTATATTTTCTTGCATGTAAGCTTGCTGGTACTCGTTGTTATTTGTGCGCGAAAAAATATGGATGGATTAGATGAAAATACTATAGAGCTCAAATTATTTTATAGTTTTTGAAATATATTTTGAAAATAATTTTTAATACGAGTGATTTTTGAATGTGAATTTTTGGGATGTTACACCAAATGACTTGATGCCTCCACGGAGGGGGGTCTGCCCCTCTATTTATAGCCCGGTGGGATCGACGTGCGCCGCAGGATCAAACCGACTTAACCAAGGGCCAAGATGACTCCTCGGAGGCGGTGGAGGAAGCTTCCAGAAGGGGGGCCAAAACCCTAGAGTTGGGGAGCCTGCCGGCGCCATGGTGGGGCCGACCGGTCCCACCTGGCAGCCTCTGGCCCCCGGTTTTCTCCGGTGTCTTTTTCGTGGCGGATAAGTTTTGTGGTAAATATGCACTTAAATCCCTCTTTTCAGCTTTTCTAGAAATAGACCCTAGAAAATACAGAATATGCAAAACTCGTGGAAATTGTCAGTTTAAACCCTAGACTAGCGTGTTTTCATGTTCTCCTTCAGGTTTAAAGTTCTAATAAAAGTTGACATTATTGACCGTCAACACTTGTGGAATAATCCAATAGACATAAGAAGTACACATATAGGCATTTGTTGTGTCATTGCTGAGAGTAGATTTAAAACTCTATTCTTAGTAGTGACGCTAAGATTTGCCAACAGTGTCCAAGCTATGAACTAGATGATGACGCAAGACAAAGACAAGGATTTTATCTAGGTTTGGCCATCGTGAGGGCATAATACCTATGTCCTATGTGATTGTATTGTTTTGTATATGAGAGATGATATGAGATGTTCTGAGGGGTTCCTCTACCTATCCTTATATAGTCTAGGAGGCAGGGTTACAAATCTAGAAACTAATCCTAGTCAGTTACAATTACCATAGATAGCTAGATATTAATTCCTATTCTAACCGGCTAGGATCTTGCTTGATCTCTATGTCCGCCTTCCTTCGTGACGCAGGACTTCAAGCAGAGCAATCAAGTCATACGTCATCTTCTAATGGGCCAATTTCTTTAGTATGAATCTGCCTAATCTTAGCTGTAATTCTCCCACACCTTCCACCCACTAATTCTCCACACTCATCCCAAGGATCCACCTACCTCACCCTCTTGTGGGAAACAAATAAATTCGACACCTGGTACTCCCAGGCGAAGTGCTACATGGTAGTTCTATGCGCTTGCGGAATCCCTCCTATCCTGCAGAACTATCATTACATATTTTTAGTGTTGGGATTGACAACCCCACTAAGTGACACTAACAAATACCAATAAGCATTTCTAGCACCGTTGCCGGGGATAGGGCTCCATTCGATTTTCTTTTCCGCCGTACTTTTCTGCCAGCCAACAGTGTTTTTCTCTCACAATAAATCAGTAATTTCAACCATGACTTTTCAGACCAGTGAATAGAGGTTTTCCACCAAATAAGCAAACTCAAATGCACACACTAAGGTTTTCCTCAATCCTCTCTCAAAATAAGCCATGAGGTAGGAGAGGGAGGAGATCCACTTGAAGCTCTTAGATCAATCACTGGAGTCTAATCTCTCATTAGATTGAAGCATAAATCACTAGGAGTGAGAGTTGGAAGAGAGAGAGAGAGCTTCTTCTTCTCTATTCTTGGTTCACTGGATGCACGAGTGAAATGTGAACCAGAGAGAGCAGGAAGGGGAAAGGGTTGGCCTTATCCTCTGCTAGCCAGAGGTTCCCCAATGGGCAGAAAAACAACAGCCATTAGCTAGGCGCTGTTGCAGCTCTCAGGTGCATGTGTGCCTCCCTTGTCAAAAAATAGCCTCTCTCTCTCTCTCTTAATTCAAACATGGCCCCATGAGCAATAAATAGAAGCATATCTCTTTCTTGCATATACACCTGCAAAGGAAAATGGAGGGCACGAAGCTTCCTGATGCCACTCTCCCTCCAATAAATAGCCATGGGTCTCGCACCAATAAATAAGCATAAACATTTCAATTTCTTGGTCCAGCATGCGAGCATGCAACTGTAACTTCCTTCCAACTTGTTCCAACTGCTGTCAATTCCTGTCAACCTAGACAACAACACTTCACCTTATGTGAATTTGCAGTAACTTTTCAAGCCTTTTCATGTTACTAACTTCACCAAAAACATTCCAAAATAAATTAGACACTTAAGTTAGCTTTTCATAATTTTTTATTATAGAGTTAAACATGCATCTCACCATGTCACTAAGTGCTCGGTATATGTAAATAAGACTCACACTTAGTGACACTAGATAACCATTACAATTAAAGATTTTCCCTATTTATAATATGGTTATCTATCCTAAATCCACTCACACCCACTCGGTGTCTTAAGTGGCAAAACAAAATAACCCTATTAATATAACTTTGCCTTCAGCCCATTTTGTTTTTGTTTTTCTTATTTTTCAAAGCTGGAGCACTTGAATAATATATCATTTGGTCACCTCCATCACCATGACCATCATCTAGCTCTATTACTAGGTGTGTAATAATGTATCTTTGTATTTCACTCATGTCAAAGGTTAGTACATTTAGGTTTAATCAATTATCCAAAACCAAACTAAGGTTTTCAAAGATCCTAAAAGATAGTGCGATGTCTAAGGCCTAGTTTGGTAGTGATTGTTCCTAGCTTCTCATAAAGCTAAAAAAACTTCTTCCACCAAATGTTCCTTCGCTCATCTACTTTCATGGGTGATGCTGCGGATTTCCCACTAAGAGAAGATAAGAGAGAGAGAGAGAGAGTAAAAGCTAAAAAGTAGCCATGGGTGGATTTCTTCTAAGTTTTAACACATGTGGTTCCCAATGGGGACGCGAGAAGATTTGCCCTTGATGATGCTAGAGTCAACCTAGGGTGGAGTCACTGGGCTGCGGGGGCAAGCGCTGGCACGGGGTGGAAGCGTGCACTAGAGTGGAGGTCGTGCATTGGGGCAGGCCTGTTGTGGACGGGGGGCGAGGGCAGGGTGTGGGGACATCGTCATAGCGAGGCCGTGGCGAGTTGCTATACTGCGGAGGCCAAGGTGGGGGGATGGGGTGTGAGAGGGTTGCCGAGTATAGGTCAGGAGCAAGTCACCATTGTAGAGGTTGCTGTGGGTGTGGTTCACGTGGGGGCGCCAGGGGCCGCACGAGTGGATAAGGGAAGGAATGAGGAAAAAAGGGTGAAAAAGGAAAATTTGAAAAAGATAAGGGCACTACGAGTATTATACTCTTTTTAATAATTCAGAAAAGCTATTTTAGTGAATGGTTCACCAAAATAAATTCAATTTCAACTTTAGAGCTATTTTTAATCCAAATCCAATAAAAACTGATTCACTGGTGAAGCTAACCTACCAAACAAGTCCCAAAAAAGTTTTATTTTATGGCTTCCTAATCTAGTTCTATTTGTCGACCCGAAGTTATGAAGACTCATGCAATTGTGTTTTCCAAATACTAAGCATGATAAGATGATATTATTTTTGATAAAGATGTTAAGATGATATGATGCGAATTATGAAGTTATGAAGAGTATTCTTTTTGCTTGTATCAAAGTATATTTTTCATACTTTTTATGATGTTAATGTTATCACACTAGACCAAGCGAACAGTAATCTCGGCCATGACTTTTGAGTCAAGCGAACAGGACCATAAATATTATGTAACTCACATAACAACTCACGAGCATAAATCACAAATCAATCATGATATATTTTATTCTTTTTAACCAGATCTGTTTACTCTTTTGAGTGTCTTTGTAGAAAAAAACATGAAAGTGAGTGAAAAAGAAATAAGAAAATTCAGAGCTACTCTAACGGTTTTGCATTTTTTGTTTGGCAAAACGTTGAGTTTGCCAACTTAAAAATAAATATGACAAAGCTAAAAAAGTCTATCTTCAACCGTTTCCCATAATATTTTTCTAAAAAATAGAATTATGGACCTACTCGTTGCCCTCGCTTTTTTCTTCGCACGCAGCCACCAGTTTGTACGGTTTTTCTTTTCCTCCGTTGCCAGGCCAAGGCTATTCCCCCGTCGCCGCCATCCGCGCGATGTTGCTGGTCGCCAAGACATCAACAAGAGTCCCTGTTCGCTGATGATTGCATCCACCGCCCACTGGATGGTGGGCGACGGTGACACCATGGAGCAATCGTGCGGGAACTCTGACGGTGGCGCTCGGGAGAAGGAGTAGGCGCGTGGGAGGAGTCACTTCGTCACACAAAAACACCAATACCAAGTCTTGTGAACTTTTACGTATATGCACAGTTTGATCCTCTATTTAACAAGTTGCTAATTTTGTCAAAGTCAATTACCAAATCATTAGAGATAACTTTTAAGCTTTTTTTTAAAAAAAAACAAGAATGCTTAACTCAAAGTACAAAAGCTCTAAACGCAGGGGCGCATGTGTTGGATTAATAGACCGGTGTCTTGGGCTCATGGGAGACGGAACAATTTGAAAAGCTTTTGGCAATTCGGCGGCGCCATGATCTTCTTTTCCCGCTCGCTCTACCAAAATTGCGCATCCAACATCTTCTTTTAATTGGAGACCCACCGGAAACGGAAGAAATCCCCGCATAAGCCTCTCGCACCACGACAATCCAGCATTCCTTCATTTCGAATCTGAGAGCCTCCACGACCTAGCTGCATCCTTCCTTCCTCCGAGCTCGTCGCCGGTCACTTTGGATGGCCGCACCACCGGAGGGGAACGCCCGCTTCGGCGAGGGGACGGCCGACGTGCTGGAGCCGCAGCCGCTGGAGGTCATAGCGCCGGAGGTCAAGGCCAAGAAACGCAACCCGGCGCCCGGAGTCCGGGTTGTTGGTCGCCGGATCTACGATCCAGAGAATGGCAAGACCTGCCACCAGGTGAGCTAATCTGCCCGTCCTTCCTGTTCCCCTGCTTCTGATTTACGAGGTACTTAGATTTGACTCGTTTTGCTACTCTGTTCTCTGCAGTGCCGCCAGAAGACAACGGACTTCGCAGCGGCGTGCAAGCAAGTCAAGAAGAAGGGTCCGTGCCCAATCAAGTACTGCCGCAAGTGCCTCCTTAACAGGTAATAAATGGCCATCCTCAATTTCTTCCCAGCGGGTGCAATTTCTTTCTCAGTGGTCTGGTTTCCTTAGGTACGGCGAGAGTGCCGAGGAGGCGGCCAGCAAGGAGGACTGGATCTGCCCTAAGTGCAGGGGCATCTGTAACTGCAGCTTCTGTAGGTGAGCCGTGCATAGATGATTCGGGGGTGCTGGTGCTCAGTTCAGTTGCCATGGTGGGGAATCTAGATCTTCTTATTTGTCTTGTGGGTGTTTGACCAGAAAGAAGAAAGGCGAGATGCCAACTGGGATAATGGCCCACATCGCCAAGGCTTCTGGGTGCACCTCTGTCCATGATCTCCTTGAGAAGGGGTCAGATGTGGTGGCTGCTGCGCAAGCGATACTCAAGGTTAATGCTAGTGACAAGGTATTGCTGTTTTACTCTCTAATTCTATGTTGTGCCTTGCAATAATACTCTTGTTGATATGCTTTACTGACACACTGTTACAAACATGCAGCAGGGCACAAAGAGATCCCAAGGGACAGATGCTGCTGATGAGGTGGCCACTGAAAAGGATGTAAATATAGGCATTGATCTCAATACAGTTCCAGCAGATGAAGGGGATGAAAATATAGGTGTTGATCTCAACTCACTTCCTTCTGTTCATATCAAGAAAAGACAGAAGCTCAAGCACAGGGCAAAGAAGGATCCTGCTGATGAAACGTCACATGGTGGAGTCAATAGTGAACCATTGCAGATGGATGAGAACCCTGATTCGCTCAATAGTAACACTGTGCTACCCAGGGGTACCCCAGTCACAAACATTGCAGGTGCACAACTTGACGATGAGGATGTTGGGGCTGCAATTCAGTTTCTAGAATTCTGCCGTGCATTTACAGAGGTAGTCAAAGGCAAGAAAGAATGAGCTTAATTTTATAAATATAATGGTGCATGCCTTGTTTTGTTAACACTTGGTTCTGTGTTCGGATATCTGAGAATTTGACTTTTGCCATGATTTTGCATCTTATGAACTCTAGCTGCTTAAGTAAGTTTGGGTTTTGATGCCAAGCGGAATCTTAATTAAAATTAGAGTTTGCTAAAAGTTTGGAATCCTAGCCAGGCAAGGAGAGGTATTTGTGGGTGTTGGACTGAGGCATCTAGAACCTGTTTGTGGGGATGCAAACCATCAATGGAAAGGGATGTTCGGGCTGGCGTGTGATTATGGAGCCTGTGGCTGGTGAGGCAAGATGTGAGAGAAATATGAGCTTTTCTTGAACTTACTGCTGGTTGATCTTGAGGAAATAGGGGCAGACGCACAGATAGCGCAGTGGTTGAGCACCTGAGTTGTGGAGCTCCCCACCAGGGTTCAATCCCTGGTGCTGTATGGTTGTGTGCCCACCTCCGTGGTTGAAACAGTGCAGATGGTTCCTTGGCCGCCAAAGAAGCATGCACGTGTGAGTTTCCTGCCTGTTCTGGGTTTGGTGGTCCCCTTCTTAAAGACTAAAGTTAACAGGGTGTCTCTCCCCTGAATCAAGTCTTTTTAAGAAAATAGGGAGGTCCTGCAGCTGGTCTAGCAACTGGCCATCATGTTTTGTTGCTTGGAAACCTTGATTACATGACTCTGAATTTAGGCCTTGTTTAGATGCACCCAAAAACCCAAAACTTTACAAGATTCCCCATCACATCGAATCTTGCGGCACATGCATGAAACATTAAATATAGATAAAAAAGATAACTAATTGCACAATTTACCTGTAAATCACGAGACGAATCTTTTAAGCCTAGTTACTCAATTGGATAATGTTTGTCAAATAAAAACGAAAGTGCTACAGTGTCAAACTCCAAAAAAAATTTGGATCTAAACAAGGCCTTAGTTTTGAGTAGCTCACGCATAGCTTGTTTTTTTTTGAAGGCAGTCACACATAGCTTGTTGAAGCGTAGTTGTTACTTAAGGTGACCGTGCTTATTAGGCTTAAGTTGTGTCCAGAAGTAAGCAGCTCTATTGATAGTTTACATGGCCATCATTGTTAAGTCTATATTAGAAGCTTAGCCCATGAAACATCAAAGAGAGTGCAGATGGGTATTTCTAGGTTTAAAATTAGTGGGCACTCTCCCCAAGAGAGTCCTCCTCCAGGCACTTGCCCAACCTGGATGGAACTTGCGCATATCTTGTAAGTTCTTGAAAGTGCCCATACTTTACTGTGTATGTTGTCTGAACTTTTTTCGTCTGATGCAGATCTTTTTGGTGTTTAAGTTTGCTAATTAAGGAACATAATTACCATCAGAGTATCACCATTGTTTGAGTCAATTCATGGCCATATTAATTTGCATTGGCTTACCATCAGATAAGTAGGACCACAAAAAGGAAATAAAAAAAATGTAAAAATACCCAGTATCACAAAAAGGATTTTCAAAAAGGGAAAGACAAACAACATCTTGATTCCTTCCTTGGACCGTGCCTTTCGTTTCTTACACCTCATGAATCGTGCAGAGGAGTTGACCCTTCTCTCTCCTGTGTTTTATTTGACTACTCCAGTGGTCATGATTTAGTTCAAAGGTTCTAGACTGGCCTATGCACATTTGAGATGGCATAATCTATAATTGTGTCTTGTTTGTATTGTGTGCTCATTTGGAGATTGAGGTTGCACTTAATTTAAAGATTCTGATACTTAACTCTCCTGCGTGTTCTAGAAATTACTGCAAATTTAGTATTTTAGTTTGAAAACAGGCATATGTTGGTGTTTTGAAGTCTACCATACATGTGTCTGTAGTTCTGCATGTTGTGTCTTTGTTCAAGTTTCAAGTCACTATAGATATAGTTATTTACAAAGATGGATTTTTTTTAAAGAAATGCCATATCTTTTAATTTTCTTATTAAAGACATGCCATATCTTTTAATTTATTTGAAAATTGATAAATCATTTATAGAAACGATGAAAGTGCACTAGGACAAGGCATATATAGTGCACAATAAATGTAGAAAGTGCCATGCGATGTCAAGTGCATAATAATAGAATCTGTTTTTGATGCTGTGCTACCGTATTATTTTATTTATTTTAATCTTTGACACATAATTATTCACCTTATGGATAACACAGAGCCGGGGAATGAATTTTTTAAGAGAAAAAGGTACAGTGGCAAATTTGTGGCTTCAACATACTTGCCTATATGTTTAATATGTCTGCAGCATAAATGGTTAATGAAAAAAAGGATATGATTCTTTTTTTTAAGACATTCATCATTAGTCGATGAAGCTGGTGGACGGAAGTTATGCTTGTTCATTTTTATTTTTGTTTATGTTGATAGTTCGATGGCACATTTTTATTAATGTTCTTTGTTGACAAAATTCATTGTGTTATAACTTGTTCATCCAGATGAAAGAATCTGAGCTAAAAGAAGGCTAGAATTTGTCATACTAGGCTTAATATATCTTGCACTGATGAGTTGTTACATATCACTGTCGATTTAGCTGGCTACTCTACCTCTCCAATTGTGTCCAAACACTATAACAACCATTTTATGGCGAGCTAGTGACTATGAACCCTTGTCTGTTATAGCAGTAGTATACTGCAATCTCTATAACAAGAATAGCAGTGAAAGTATTTTGTTAGCTGTGACCTGTTACAGCATGAAAAGTTGTTCACTAACAACTAGAAGAACAGTGACTTCTTTCTTTCGTTCTTTCATTCATTCTTTTTTCTTTGAAAGTTGATATTATGAAAGTGCTCATTGCAGGAGTAATGCAAGCATAATACATTATTAGTCGCCTAGTTGGTATAACAAGGCATTTTCACAAATGTGTTAATTATTTTCGGCATAATATGCAGAAATCAGACATTTATTATCATGGTAGAATGGAATCATCGCTAAATGAACATATACAACATACTTAAAGTGTTATAAGGTTCAAAATGTTTTGTTTTCGAGCCTGGGTCCCTAGTATACAAGTTGTATGTGAACTCTACTCAACGCACACACACGCACTGATAGGATTGCGGATCCTACTGGGTTTGCTGTGGAGATTGTAGGGATGAGTGATCGGAGGTTGAGGACGAAGGCGGTGCTGGGGCGCCGTGATCTAGAGCTCGTGAGAGAAAGAGAGAGACGGCTAGGGCAGGGGTTAGGTCTCCCGGCTCCCTAAAGGAAGCCGAGCAAATATGATTGCTCTTGCTTAATTATATCAATAGAGTTACAGATATTTATGTCCCTTCTACTCCCTATTTTGCTAAATAACTTATCTGGGACTAATATAAATTGTAAATACAAAGATAACAGAACTTATAAATATAACTGGGCTGGGCTATCAGCCCATTAATCATACGTTGTCCATAACACGCACACCCGTAGAACTACAACCTATACACATCTCATGTCCTTCTGGAAATCACCGAAGCCGCATGGACCTCATAGATGATGGGCACGTCGTAGTCCCATTGTGGCGCCATGCGAATATCCAGGACCTGTAGGAAACAAACCCGGGAAAAATCCCAAGGTGCGACACCCGAGTCGTCCCAGCTGGGAATCGAACTCGGGTGGGGGTGGCGCTACCACTGAGCGGCTTCACCACGGAGCCACTGGCTCGTCCGCAGGTTCAATATGAATTAGGATTCTTTAATGTAGTCTTCATAAATTGTTTATTCTTTCCACTTAACATTTTAATTTCCCTAGCATGAACACTTACTTTCATGACACATTAAATTTTTAATAACATCGAACATGTTCTTTCACACAGATTTTTCAAATAAAGAAAGGGCAACCAGAAAGAATTCTTCAAGATTTAGTTGGAGGCCGTGAACTTCGGTTGGTGTCCTCAGTTGTTGCTGGGTTTCACATAAATTTGTTATCTGTCATTCGAGAAGGAAGGGGGAAAAAGTAAGTACAATCGAAGTTGATAGCTCCTTGCAAATTTGTTTTAATGTAGTTATTAAAAATAAAAATGTTGTTTTTTCTCCAGGCCTCTGGCTTATACAAGAGATAGGGATGCATGGGTAATTGATGTTGGCAAATATATAAGTGAATCCGCATTTATATCAAAAGGATTTCCTCTCAACTATATCAATCAGGGGATATCAGGATATAAAAACTTGAGCCCTTCTTGTAAGCTGCGTGTTCTGAATTTTCTTTGTGATGAGACCCTCTCTACTGAGTGAGTAGTGTCTATTACATTTAGTAAAAATTTATATACTTCTGCAACTCTCTTTGTTTGTATTTTTTTGTTTTAACCCTCTATTGAGTAAGTAGTGCTTACTACATTTACTAAAATTAATTCACTTCACTGCCACTTTCTTTGTTTTTTTTTATTTTAGAAGGGAAAAAATGTTTTTTATTATTCTTTTTTAGAACATAAAAAGTTTATATGACTGTCTGTTATACGTTCGCAGGAAATAAATTAAATTAATGTGGTAGCACAAGTCTATAACATCACATTTAAAATAATGGTGGAAATATATTATTATTCTATATTAATGATTTATTTACTCTGTTTAGCAAGCTGAGGAACTGGATTGACATGCAAAATGACATAGCTGCTGAACCAATGAATGCTGCTAGAGAAAAAGCTCGTGCTGCAAAAGAAATGGTATTCAGCTTAGCGTGCCATCTCTTTCTAGGGTCATGACCATAAAGCATTCTACAATACCTTTGTTTTGTTTCTTAGGAAAAGGAGCTAAAGGAAAGGCTAAAGGACAACGTGGATAAAACAATGCTTTCACCAAATGAAGCAGCAGCCTTTAGCAGTGAAGAAAATAAGTATCTTCTTTCCCAAATAAAGGAGGCACAGGAAGCCAAGCGTGCAGCCATAAATGGTCTCAACAATATGATTGGATATATCTAGAACTTTCCACTTTACATTTGTTAGCTTTATGCAAATTTCTCAGTTCTCTATCTGTTTGATTAGTTGCAACTTCTATTTATGTGTTTTCACACCACACTTCCTTTTTTCTTCTTGAACACGATGGAAAGTTGTGTATCATTGCATTAAAAGATGGAAGTTGCAACACAACCAAACACCCTGAAAAAAGATATTTACATCCGAGCTAGTTGTTTAGTATGAATGTTCATCTTTTGCTTCCCAGGTATGGCAACTATGGAGAAGCAAGGAGGTCTTTGGACCAAGCCTCTGATGGTAGAGAAAGGAGTAGCATATTGGAAGCTAGATGGTTACTGTGAAAACTCAGCAATATTGCTTCAAGGTTTGTTTGAAGTCCTTATGCAATAAGGTTTAATTTACTCTTCTAGCCTCTAGAATGCTACACTACTGATTTTTATATCATGTTTATGCCAGAGTATGGTGATGATGAATTAATGGCAAATAAAGACAAGTGGTTTATGTTTACTGAAGACGAAGAGAAAGTAATTGAAGAACATGTAGCCACAGGGTAAGGAGTTTATCTTGCCACATTTGGATGCATTTCTATCTTTCCAATGATGGTGAACTTCTCTTTTGTTGCTTGTATATCATGAAAGTTATTTGATGGAAACTCTATCTGTATTTTCTTCTGCTGTCGATCCTCCAATTACTGCTATCAAAGCTCATTTTATGTGGTGTTTTCATGATTAGACAGTCTGAAAGTAGCTTAGTAGCATCCTAACAAATGTGGCACACGATTCATTCCAGTATACCTGAACTATTGTGATCAATAAAGTTGAATATGTAACGAGTGATTAGAGTATTCTGGCAATCATTCCTTCTACAAATACCTTGCTTCTAGGGAAAAGAAGTTCTTGGAGCTCTATTGAAAAGAGTTTTATTTTTTTCTGGACTTTAGGTTGACAGAATAATCACTCCTTTTTGCAATACATTGAACTTGATATCTTGACCTGTTTGGTTAACTTCTGGGTTAAGAGCTAGTGCTTTAGGCTGGGCTTGATTGTCATTGTTGTGCTGCGGTAAGTACTTGTTATTTTAGGTTTACACTTACCGCTAGAGCAGATTATCCGTATTACAGTTATCTCCACACTCCACAGTGCATGTGTTATGTGTGTTTTGGAAATGAAGAGGGCATAATAAAACAGTATGGTATTCTGAGTGATGGGACTGTGAGCTGAATCCTGAATAATTTGAAGGTGGCATCCTTCATTCCAAATAGATTACAATACTCCCTATTTATAGGGCTCCCTGATAAATAATATGATGTATTGAACCCAATCTTAAGCAGGGTAATCTTTTTTTTCTTTGAACCAGGAAAACAGCAGGGGAGGCCCCCACTGTTAGAAAACAGTGTAATCTTATCTCTGCGTTTTAGAATAAATGTTATGTTACCCCTGGCAACCATGTATTTCCTAACTTAAAAGGCTAATTATTTATTAAGAGAACTTGAAGCATGTCATTAGACAAGAAGTTCTGCTATCATCTCACAGGATGAAGTAATGCACACACCTACTCCCTGGCTTTTCTAGATACATAGATTATGCAACACACTTAGATGTACATTATGTCTATATATACAGTAAAGGCAATGTATTCATAAAAGTCAAAACATCTTATAATTTGGAATAGAGGGAGTACTTTGGGTGTATAAAAGCCTCATTTCATCAATTATTTTCTTCTTTTAATATCTTTGAGTATGATGGATCCTATCTTTACTTCCATTCTAAACTAAACCTTCTTATAGAAGGTTACTGCTAGCTACGTTACATGGATACGTTGCTCAGACCATGTATCGCGTATCGGATACGTATCCGATACGGATACGCGTCCGATACGCCACCGATACGTATCCTTGCAGTATCCGATTTTTTCCTATTTTCGCAATTATTGGATACGGACATGGATACGTATCTGCCTTGCCGATACGCCCAGCCCTGCCTTATCCTCTGTCCCCGACGCCCGCAGTCGCACGCCCGTGCCTCGTGCCGCATCCCCGTTCCCCGCTCGGTGACGCCGCATTGCCGCTCGCTGGCCGCCGGCGACTGGCGACGAGCCTCCGCCTCCGCTTGGACGCACATCGCAGCCAGCCGCCAGCCTAGACGCATCGTTGCGCGCCCATATGCGCCACGGCGCCAGTGCTGCTGAGGCGCCGACGCTGCCCGCTGCCTGCACCCCGCAATCCCGAACGGACGCCTCACGTCTGGGCGCACGATGGCATGAGCACCACCGCCCCATGAGCCAGTGCGTGCCTGGCTGCCTGCACTCGCAAGCGCTGACGATGCCTCCGGCCTGGCTGCCCACCCACCCCAGAGGCCGTGACGACCTCCTGCAATTCCCCGTGGTGATACAGCAGCAACTTCTAGTGATTTCCCCTCTCGATTTCTTTCTTCCCCTCCTGATCTAGTCACTAGTACTTTCTCAGTGGTGACCTCCCGTTTGTTTCTTGCTTTTTTGGTCTTCCCGTGTGGAAACTGGAATGGTGAGAAGGAAAACGACTAGGGGAATGAGCGGTGGAGGGGTGACTCTGCTTTTTTTAAGGTGTCGGTGGGGATAAGTGGTGGACATCAAAGAGAGCTATGCTTGTTATTATACTAGTACTATAGTAAGTAGCTATTAGAAGTTGTGAAATAATTGTAGTAGTCACTGATCAGCTGCCAGTAATTTTAAAGTATATTATTATTTGTGCTGCATAGACTGCTAGAGTTGCCAGTAGGATGAGTGCTATGTCGTCAAAATATAGATATAGGAGTGATTTTGCTTGGTTTGGAAGTATAGATGGTTGGAATTAACAAAATGGAAGGAACATGCAGATCAAATTATTACCAGAAAAGGAAGAATAATAGTATTAACATGGACAATCAAATATATGAATAGAATATTAGAATAATGCCTACTTCCCCGTTAAATGAAGTTGAGTCCCTATTAAAAATTTCTAATCATAACCAATGAAACATCAATAGTCATGTAGGATTTTCATACCACCCTGCTAGTATTATGTGATTATATCACCAAAGATTCTTGTACCGTAACTGTTAGAACATTTGTGTTTTCAAATAAGTTTATTATGAAAATATATTCAATGATCTATCTAATGATACTAACTATTTACCAAAAATACTAATATTTTCTTATATATATTTGGTCAAGGTTAACTTTTTTTGACTCCTCAGGAAATGAGAATGACACTTTATTGGGGCAGAGGGAGTACCTCCCTATGAGTCCAACTTAAACAAGGAACCAACTAAACCTTAACCTAAACGAACTGATACATAATGCACGGACTCCTTGTTGTGACGCGTGGTCTCTGGTCGCGCCCCTCTGGTGTGGGTGCATGTGCTGAGCCACTTTGGTCTAGGTGTTCCCTGTTCTTTCTCCTTGCATAAGCCTTGCCACAAATGACATTTCTCCCTGCCTGCACAAACCTGAACTTCGTCACCGTCATCCATCTTCGCAAGGTGACCTTTTCGGTGTACCTTGAATGCAACGGGCAAGGCGTGCTTTGATCACTGCCACTAGTTCAGCACAAGCACGGCCATGGTTTATTGCTGGCATTGATGGTGTCGATGCAGGAGGCTCACTCTTGTACGCCTTCAGCAATCCAACATGAATACATCATGGACCTTTGCTCCTGCCAGCAGCTGAAGATGAGGCAATGTTGCCTATCTGCTCTAAGATTCCGAATGGACCATAGAATTTAGGTCCCATTTTGCTCCTGCCACATACATCCAATGATGCTAGTGGATGGTGATATGGAAAGTCACCTCTTGATAATGCTTGTCATATTGAGACTTGTGGTACTGCTGAGCTTGCTCCATTCTTTCCCTGATCTCCACCAGGAACTCATCAGTCTTGAAGTCTACATTACATGGATACGTGAGGTTGGCCACGTATCCCGTATCGGATACGTATCCGATACGGATACGCACCGGATACGCGGCAGATACGTATCCGTAAAAAAATAAAAAAAACAAAATTCCGATACGTGGACTTATACGTATCCATACTATGTGGGCGTTTGGCGATACGGCCTAGCCCACCCATCACCGACCTGCAATATACTGCGTGCTAGCCGCTCGCCGGCCACGCGCCGCGCCGCACGCCGCTCAGGGTGAGCTCCGCACCGCACCCCGCGCCGGACGAGCTCCGTGCCGCACCTGTGCCGGCGAGGTCCAAGCTGCATTCGTGACGGGTGGGCTGCCTGCCGGCCACGCATCGCGTCGCACCCCACGCTGGGCGAGCTCTGTGCCGGCGCAGTTCGTGTGCTGCATTCAGGCCGGGCGGGCCGCCCGTTGGCCACGCGCGTGGGGTGGAGTGGGGCGCAGCCATAGTTGCTCGGCCGCCTGCGGCGAGAGGGACCTCGTTACCGGCATGGGAGGAGAAGGCATGGCGCCGGTGGAGGAGAAGCTGCGAGAGCAGGCCAGCAGGAGCGCAGTCGCGCAGACAGCTGAGTGAAGAGGCACTGTATGGGGAAGGATGTTGGGTAGAGAAAGAAGATAAAAATATCTAATCTTGGGCCCAGCTAAGCACAGGCAGGGAAGACGTGCTGTACATTTACATGCCAAAAATACCCCTCCAACTGCCAGCACAGGTAGAAGTAGCAACTAGAAGCTGTGAAATTATTCGAGTAGTCTCCGGAGAGCATCCTTACATTCCGATTGACTGCCAGTATTTTTAATGTCCTTTATTATTATTATTTTTAAAAAATAATAAAACGTATCCACGTATCAGGTTTTCTCAAGAAATGGCGTATCCACGTATCCGTATCCGTCCGATACTGATACACGTATCTGTATCCGTGAGCAGCCGGAAGGTGTGCTTCACCGGGCTCATAGAACGTAGTGAAGGCAGGTCTCGCCCAAAGAGGTAACCGTTGCAGCCAATGCCTTGGTCGGTCTCCAGTTAAGCAGCGAAGATACATCACGATAATGTTATTAGTGGTTTCCAACTGACCGTTTGATTGCGGGTGGAAGACAAAAGACATTTTGTGGTGAACCCCGGCTAATGTGAATAAATCGTGCCAAAAGGTGCTTGTAAAAACTTGGTCTTGACCACTGACAATAGAACTCGGAATACCATGGAGCTGGACGTTATCAACAAAGAATGCCCAAGCTACTGAGTTCGATGTGTAAGGGTGTCCCAGGGCAATAAAATGTGCTGATTTAGAGAATCTGTCCACTACAGTTAAGATGACTGACTTCTCACTGACGCATGGTAATTCCTTGACAAAGTCTATGGCATTATCGGACCACAACACTGATGGTACTGGCAGTTTTTGGAGTTGTCTGTCTGGGCACAGCTGCTCAGTTTTATTTTGCTGACAAGTAGTGACGAATCAGTGTTCTGTCACCAGAGATGCAAATCAGCATGCAACCTATGAAGTGTTTTTTGAATACCTTCATGCGCTGCTGCTATTACTGTCTGTGCCCAATGTAATGTTGCAGGCACAAACACTTTGTTGTTTTTAAGCAGCAACCCCTCTTATCTCCTGCCAACCTTCCACACATGCTGTTGCCTTTGCTCTACTATCTCCTAGGACCGTGTGGATATCATCGAACATGACTAGCCTGGGTGTCGATAGTGCCGGGCAGGCAGCTGACTTCTCCGTGTCATGGTGGGATAGTGTGTTCGTCACCACATTGGTATATCCTGGTTTGTATTCGATTGAGAATTCAAACCTGAGAAGCTTGCTAGCCTACTGGTAATGCGGAATGGTACATCTTTGATTGAGCAGGAACTTCAAACTCCAATGATCTGTGAGCACGACAAATGGCCTCCCAGAGAGGTAAGGTCCCGAATGGCGAACAACTTGGGCAAGACCTATTAGCTCATGCTCATGTGCTGCTAATTTGGCGTGCCTGGATGTGATTGGTCGGCTGAAAAAATGCTACTGCTTCTCAGCCTAGCCCCGAAGCATGATCCTAGTGCATCACTCTTAACTGCAAAGTCCATGGAGAAATCTGGCATTTGTAAGATAGGAGCCGTTGTGAGGGCACATTGGAGTTCTTGGAATGCGCTCACTGCCTATGCTGTCCAGCTAAACCCCTCCTTCCATTACAGCTTTGTTAATGGCACAGTGATGATTCCAAAGTTCTTGATGGACTGGTGATAGTAAGTTAGTGGCCAGTGAGGCCAAGAAAACCTCGCACTGCACGTACTGTCTTTGGTTTGGGCCAAGACGGATTTACATGGACCTTAGCTTTGTCCATGGTGACAATGGTGCTGATTGTATGGCTGAGATATCCCAGCGCCCCAAAGGAACACTTGGAGCGTTCCTCAATTTTTGCATAACTAGTTGAACATGCCACAGATGCTCCAACTAGGACGAACTGATCAATATGTTGTAAAAAAAGCATGTAACTGATAGGATTCTGGATCCTACCAGGCTTGTTGTGCAGGTTGTAGGGATGGGAAGGAGGAGGACGATCACGGCGCAGGGGCGCCATGCTTGCTGGTCGCGTGAGAGGGAGACAGAGAGGGGCGGCTAGGGTTTCCCGGCTCCCTTAGGGAAGCTGATCAGAATAATGCTCTTGCTTAATCCAAATAAGTCCAAAGTACATGTATTTATACTATTGCTGGTAAAATATAAATAACCCCCCGTCTATCTAATAATTCTAATGAATATGGTGAAAAGATCCCCTGCGGCTGGCGCCTATTAGCCACTTTTGGGCTTCTTCCGCTTGTAGTAAACGCTGATCATAACATCTCTCCCTGCCTGAACAAACAGCTCGTCCTCGAGCTAGAAGTCGGGAAAAGAAGCATGAAAGTTGTCAAGAGGCTCCCAAGTGGCATGTTCGGCATACAAGCCATGCCACTTGATGAGGACGTGCTAGGCACCTCGGCGTTGCTGTGCGCGCAAGGCCTACTCGGGGCCTGCAGGCGGCGGCTGTCCATGGCGGCACCGTACCAGGCGCAGCTGGCTACTTGCCCTAGTGACGCTTGAGGAGGCTCACATGGAAGACGTCGTGGAGGCGGGAGCCCTTTGGTAGCTGCAGACGGTAAGCCGCCTAGCCAATGCAGTTGATGACGCGGAAAGGACCGGCGTAGCGAGGCCCCAACTTCCCTTTAGCGCGTGGGTCGAGGGAGTAGGTGGTGTGGTTGAGGAGGCGCACCCACACCCAGTCACCGACCGTGAACTCCACATCGCAGTGCGAGGCATCGTAGTACTTCTTCGCTAGTTGCTACGCCTGGAGAAGCTGTTGGTGAACCTTCACAAGAACCTTGTCATGGGAGTGGAGGAGGGCATCTGTTGTCTCGGTCCGGGCTGTCCCAAGGCGGGGAGGCTGGCTGTAAACCACCTCGAAGGGCGTGGCGCGGAGGGTAGTGTGGACGGAGGTATTGTAACAATACTCTGTCCATGCACGCGACCGATCATTTGTGACACCACGCAAATACATGGCATTAACTTTGTTAACAACTTTGGACTGATACATGGCAATAACTTTGTTAACAACTTCGGACTAGCCGTTCGTCTGTGGATGGAAAGACGTGCTGAGGCGTATAGTGACGCCCCCCATCTTAATGAGGTCATGCCAGTGTGAACACATGATCCTGGTCACTGACGGGAACCCATGAAGGTGGATGATGCCGTTGAACAAGGCGCGGGCGACCGAGGTGGCAGTGTAGGGGTGGCTGGGCGCAATAAAGTGGGCGTACTTGGAGAAGCGGTCGACCACTGTCAACATGATCGACTTGCCGCCCACCTTAGGCAGCCCCTCGATGAAATCCATCGAGATGTCCGCCCAGATCTGGGATGGCACGTCGAGGGGCTGATGTAGACCCGCCAGCGGCACCGTCTTTTTCTTGTTATGCTGACACGTGTTGCATGACCACACCCAATCCCTGACCAATATACGGTCTCTCAGGATGTAGAAGTCAGAGCGGAGGTGGTGAAGCGTCTTCTGTACTCCCTCGTGTCCAGCCGAATGGGCCACGAGTCCTGATGCCAAAGATCGCTGTGGTCTAGCACGAAGAGACAGGAGCCATGGATGACTCGCCTAGGTCCCCTGCCTGGAGGCGTTGCATGAGTAGCTGGGCATCAGGTGCCAGCGTTGTGGCCTGTCGAATGTCATCGATGAAGGCGAAAGAGGGACCCGACAGGGCATGCACGACCCCCTGTGTGGCTGCCTCTAGAGGCGCGCCCTTTAGGCCGCCATCACGGCGGGACAACGTTCGCGATGGTGTTTAGTTGCCCGGGTCGATACTCCATGTTGAAGTAAAAGCCGAGTAATTTACTGATCCACTGTGCTGGGGAACAGTCGACAGATGCTGGTTAAGCAAAAATTTGATACTGTAGTGGTCACTGCAAACCAGAAAATGACGTCCCCACAAGTACGACCGTCAATGCCGCATCACCTAGACTAGCCCAATGAGCTTGCGCTCGTAGGAGCTTGAGGTGGTGGGCGGCTGAAGTAGGCGAGAGGGCCAGCGCCCTGGTGGAGGACGACACCAAACCCCGCGCCTGAAGCGTCGTAGTCAATGAGGAAGACCTTGTTGAAATCGGCCATCTGCAGTACTGGGCTCGTCATGACGACAACTTTGAGCCTTTGGAAGGCCGTCGTAGCCTCGTCGTCCCACTGGAATGTGTCTCGCCGCAAGAGTCGCGTCAGCGGTGCGGTGATCAGGCTGAAGTCCCGGATAATATTTTAGTAGTAGCCCGCGAGGCCTAGGAAGCCACGAAGGCCCCGGGCCGACCACGACATTGGCCATGTCCACACCACGACCACCTTGTCCGCATCCATGGTGACCTCGTTCGTTGAGATCACGTGGCCCAGGTAGGCCATCGAGCTCGCACGAAAAGAGCACTTGGAGCGCTTGAGGTGCAAGTGGTGCGCCCGTAGGGCTGTCAAGACAATACCCACGTGCTGCAAGTGCTCCGCCCACGAAGAACTGTAAATGAGGATGTCATAAAAAAAGACCAGCACAAACCTCCGTAGAAACGGCCGCAAGACGTCATTTATCAGCGCTTGGAACGTCGTGGGCGCATTGGAAAGGCCGAACAACATCCCCAAGAACTCATAATAGCCATGGTGGGTGCGCAATGCCGTCTTGGCCACATCGTTAGGGTGCATCTAGACTTGGTGATAGCGCGAACGCAAGTCCAGCTTGGTGAAGAATCGAGCCTCGTGGAGTTCATCAAGGAGCTCATCCACCATAGGAATCACGAACTTATCCTTGGATGTTTTGCATTGAGGGCTCGATAGTCGATGCAAAAGCGCTCGGAGCCATTGGCCTTGCGCACCAGTAACACCGGCGCAGAGAAGGGTGAAGTGCTCGATCGAATGATGCCCTAGGCCAATAAGGCTGAGCATTGCCGCTCTAGTTTGTCCTTCTGGAGCTGTGGGTAACGGTAGGGATGCACCACGTCCTTGCGGCTTGTCGAACACCGCGCCATGCTAGGATAAGAGTCTAGCAGGGGGTGTGGAGCTGAGGCGGTGGCCACGGCCAGGCGGTGCTGGGGTCCCGGGGGCGCCTGCTCGCCTACGCCCCCACCAGGTGATCTATTGTCCGTCCTGGGAGAACATTGTCATGGCCTCGAAGTCCCACAAGATGAGGCCTGTGGGGGTATAAACCCCTATACCCTCATGGGTCGATATGGGCCGCACCATCAGAGGTGGCCTGACCCATAAGATGAAGACGTGAGGCGCACGACGCTGCTCGGCGTGCACCGCAAGGCTACAAGATATTGTACCAAATAGCATACTTTACTTGTAACTCTGTCCCTTCATGATATATAAGGAGGGGCAGGGGTCCCCTAGAGAACAAGTCATACACAATTCAATTCATCTCAGATCAATACAATCAGACGCAGGACGTAGGTATTACGCCCACACGGCGGCCGAACCTAGATAAAATCCTTGTTTGTGTCTTGCGTCACCATTGAGTTCGTAGCTTGCGCACCTGTCTACCTATAAACTACTACCGTGGGTATACCCAAGGTAGACTGCCGACTAGCTTTCGTCGACAGGGCCCAAAGTTCGGAGGAAGTTGACCCCGATGATGAAGTCGAAGCAGCTGAGGTCGAGGCCGACGTATATGATGGAGAACGTGTTAGCACCAATCGTCATGGGCACATGGCGCGCGATGCCCTTGCAAGGGAGGTGGTCTGTTAGCCATGATAACCTGAAGCTGCTCGCTCGTCTTTAGGGCGTTGGCTACCGCTGGGGCCTTTGGGATGGTGGCGTCCTCTGGTTGCGGGTCACCTTTGGCCTTCGCGGCCAGATGCTCGTCGTCGATGTAGTTGTCGGCCTCCAGGTAGAAGAGACGCAGACAAATGTGCCCGTGGTCATAGGGCTCGTCACAGTTTGAAGCAAAAGCCTTGACGCTGGCGTTTCGCCATCTTAGCCGGCGAGAGATGGCGGAAAGGTCGAGCAGCAGCTGCTAGGACCCCGGCGTGAGTGCCCTTTGGCGTAGTTGCTCCTCCATGCGCAGGCGCGGCTGCCAGCGCTCGTGGTGGAGCAGGAAGGGCCAGGCGCTGGAGAGGCCGGTTGTCGTGCTAGGGAGGCGCAGGAGCGGCGGCAGCCGCACACCGCTCAAACGCCCTGGTCAAGTACATCGCCATTTGTAGGATCAGCGGCTCACGTAGCTCAACGTCCACCTTGATGTGTTCCGGGAGGCCGCCCACATCAAGGTGGCAGGAACGGCACACAACGCAGTGTTGAACCGCTCGGAGTAGTCCTGCACTGTGAATAGGAACGACATCCGCGCTAGCTGAGATAGGCGAGAGTTGCGTATCGCCGGCCTGAACTGGAGGTTGCAGAGGGTCTTGAAGCGGTCACAGGGCGGCATGCCCTCATCCTACTCCAAGGCGTAATACCAAGTTTGTGCCGCGCCGTTTGAGTGGTAGGAGGCAAGCCACGTTCGATCCGAGGCCAATGTATGGAACCGTCGTACGTGGCAAACTCCAATTTGTAGAACTTTGGGGGGGGGTGAAGATCCCTAGGTGCATCAGCCTCTACTATGGCCACAGCTAGCACCGAAACCCCTCGGTGCGGCGGAGGCATGGGGGTACTGGGGATCAGGGGACCATTGAGGCTCCCGTACAGCGTGCTAGAGACGAAGGGAGCTCCGAAGGCGTCGGACGAAGGAGCCCTGGACAGTTGGCTGCGGGGGCACTGAAGAGTACACTGGCGCCGCGGTGCTCAACGCCCACGATGGGATCGGCGATGGGGACGGCGGAAAGGACATCTGGTGGATTGGGGCGTGGGTAGATGGCGGCTGCGAGGAGGGCCCTGGGGGTGGCTCCGCATAGTAGTAGGGCAGGACAAGGGTGTGGTGGTTGGGTTGCGGCAGGGGCGGGTAAGCAGCGTACAACGGCGACGGTGCCTTCTGCTGAGCGAGGAGGGCTTGTAGGGTGTGCTGCACCTGACCCATGGCATGGCTGAGGTCGATGACCGCCCTTGTCATCTGCTCAGGAGTGAGGACAACGGTTGGGTGGCTGCGGCGGCGGCCGATGGTGACTGTGAAGATGAGACCAACGCTGACGTGGTCGCCGTGGAAGAAGAGACAGGTGGTGGCGCGGTGGTAGGGAGGTGCTTGGCGGCGGCGGTGGTAGGGTGGAGGTGGGAGGAGAACCTGACCTCGCCGATACTAGAATGATAGGATTCTGGATCCGACCAGGCTTGTTTAGATTGTAGGGATGGGAAGGAGGAGGACGAGGATGATCACGGCGTAGGGGCCCCGTGCTTGCCGGTCGCGCGAGAGGGAGAGAGGGGCGGCTAGGGTTTCTCGGCTCCCTCAGGGAAGCCGAGTAGAATAATGCTCTTGCTTAATTCCAAATAGGTCCAAAGTACATGTATTTATACTATCACTGGTAAAATATAAATAACCCACATTCTATCTGATAATTCTAATGAATATGGTCCGAAGACCCCCTTTTGGCTGGCGCCCATCAGCCACTTCTGGGCTTCTTCTGCTTGTAGTAAACGCCGGGCATAACAGTAACCTTGTTCATCAATGCCTGAAATGTTGCCAAGGCGTTCATGAGTCCAAAAGGCATTACTAGAAACTTGGGGCTGGTGTGTTCTGAATGTGTACATCCAGCAACTCTTTGACAAACGGTATCGCGACCTGGTCTTTAATCATATCAACGTTGAGAGCGTGATAGTCAATGCTCATGCGCCAAGATTTGTCTTGTTTCTTGACAAGCAATGTTGCAGAAGAGATGTGAGACACCTTGACGCAACATCTCCGTGCACTAGCGTTCAAGCTCATCTTTCTGAACTTGGGCATATCTGTAAGGTTGAACCGTGCTTGACTGCAGCCTGATTTCGTGACTAATGTTGTGGCTAGGAGGCAGCCAGCAATGTGTTAAGGTGGCTTGCTGAAAACCTTTGTAGTCATCCAAGAGGTGCTCCATCAGGTTGCTGGATTCAGCCAGGAATGTGTTAAGGTGGGTTGCTGAATCTCTATCGAGCCCAGTCCATAGGATGCGGCATCACCTTGACAGAAGCATGGTGTTTGCTCTGTGAAGATCCACAGAATTGGACCCAACCCAAAGTGTTCAGGAATTGCAGCCCCCAAGTTGACATCATGGCCACCCAAAGGCATGGCATAGCAGTGCATGGCGAAATTCTCAGACCTGATCACCACTGCCATATCTGGGAACATACTTGGGCAGTCCATGCGGCCTCCATTGCCCATGGTGACACGTCCTGTGCATGCTGTGTATCCGGAGGCTGAGCTGGCAAGTGACGTCTTCGTCCACAAAATTGTGATGACGCAGAGTCAAGCAGAGCAGTGAGGTGCACTGGATCAAAATAGATTACAGTCCTTGTAGTTCTGAATGTGGAGATCTCCAGTGACTGCCTGAAGCAAGATTACTGGTGTCTCGTTGTTTGCCAAAGTCGTGATGTCCACAACCTCCTCACTGACATCTTCAGGCATGATCTCAAGCACGGACACACATTTGCACTTGTGTCCATACACGAACATCTCATCGCAACTATAACACTAGCCATCTGCATGCCTCTGGGCCATCTCAGCTGGTGTGAGGTGCCGCTGTGGATGTGTGGCTACCAGTGGCTTAGAAGAAACTGAAGATGCTGATGCAGATCCTGAGGCCGGTATGCTCACAACAGGCGACATTTGTCTCAGAAAGGTCAGCACTGTCCTGAGTCCACTAGCACAAACGGGAGGTGCTGTTCATACGCGTGTGCATACATGATGGCGTACTTTAGGGTATCTGGCTTCCGCATCTGTTTTGAGGGGGTTCTCAAGACTGGCTGTGTACAATTCAATGAGTTGGGACTGCATCAGCTCGGGGTTTTGGCATGAGAGGGACATGAAGTGGTTGTTGTAATCCTCCATAGACCTTTCGTGCCCCAACAACTTCAATTCACCAAGTGGCGCGTTTGTCATGGGAGGACTGAAGTGCTGATGAACCATTTGTGTTAGAAACTGATTTTCCACCCATTGGGCTAACCCTAGATAGGGTAGCCATATAGTTCCATACATGGGCCTCATGGGCCTAGATTACTCAATACTCCAACAGCCCCCCGCAGTCTGAACTACCGGCGCAGCGGAGTTGCAGACTGGACTGGAAAAGAAGTACACACACGAGCCCCCCCACAGACACAACTAGCCACCGGTGATGTTGAGGCTGGAGCAGAACTCAGCGAAGGTCGAGGACGGGAGGCCCTTGGTGAAGATGTCGGCGAACTGGGAGGTGGTCGGGACGTGGAGGACCCGAACATCGCTGATGGCGACCCGATCACGAACGAAGTGTAGGTCGATCTCCACATGCGTGGTCCTCTGGTGCTGCACAGGGTTGGTGGAGAGGTACACCGCACTGACGTTGTCGCAGTAGACCAGCGTGCTCCTGGAGAGAGGGCTGTGAAGCTCGGCAAGGAGCTGCCGGAGCCAGGAAGCCTCAGCCACGCCATTAGCAACAGCGCGGTACTCTGCCTCGGCACTAGAGCGGGAGACAACCGGCTGACGCTTGGACGACCAGGACACGAGGTTGCCGCCTAAGAAGATAGCGTAGCCGGAGGTAGAGCGCCGAGTGTCCGGGCACCCGGCCCAGTCAGCGTCAGTGTAGACGACCAGCTCGGTGGAGGAAGACCGGTGAAGAAGCAACCCGTAGTCGATGGTACCGCGAAGGTAGCGGAGGAGGCGCTTGAGAGCAGTCAGGTGGGGCTCTTGAGGATCATGCATGTGGAGACAGACCTGCTGCACGGCGTATGCGATGTCCGGCCCTGGTGAAAGTGAGGTACTGAAGTGCACCAGCAAGACTCTGGTACGCAGTGGGGTCTGCCACTGGACTGCCCTCGGCCTCTGACAGCTTGCCCTGAGTGTCAACCGGAGTGGGGCAGGGCTTGCAGCCAGTCATCCCTGCTCGCTCCAGGATATCAAGAGTGTACTGCCGCTGGTGTAGAAGA
>Ga0182004_10000385_pt1 | contig 25614 bp, 22 predicted proteins | sample Sormic07211540_1_FD_120479 | JGI IMG/M metagenome (GOLD analysis project Ga0182004, IMG submission 120479) | Endophyte microbial communities from Sorghum bicolor roots, Mead, Nebraska, USA - 072115-40_1 MetaG | ecosystem: Host-associated > Plants > Roots > Unclassified | place: USA: Nebraska...
AGCGAGTAATTCAAGCGTCGCAGCATACGGAGTAAATGGAAAGCGCCGATTTTGCATGCGCCGCCTTCCCTTGGTCATTGCACCCGAGCTTAATACGCCCCCGATAGATGGACGGAGGGAGTATATGCACAGCGCACAACGAGCCAGGCATGTCACGCGCGAAGCATGTTTTCCTAAGAGGCTGTGGATCTACTGTTTGTTTCTTGCTGAATGACTGACAGATTTATCTGATAAGCTCAAACGAACAGGCTAGGTGGAAAGAGCGTAGACCTGATAGATCACACATGCATATGAAATTTCAGGATATTATCTCTTACTGATGCAGCACAGGAACTTGAAAAACAGATCTACGTGATAAGAAATTAAGAAAAAGTCCGTTACATTATGCTATACTTAAAATGGATGTGTAAACAATAAATAAACCACTTATCATACCTTCGTTTTTAATTTTTTTCCCAGTATCATGGCTATTGGGTTGGATTTGGGGCACTAAACTGCAACCATGTAGGATGCCAACTTTATTTGCTTAGGTTTAAAGCTTCGGAGAAGGGGAGGTTTCCGCCCGAGGGTAGCTAGGGCAGCCATCCCCCTGCCGTATATGGGGCGGTTTGTTTCTACTAAGATCAAACTCTTGGGGCTATTATATTTTTCTTGGTTACTTGCATCCTACCACGGGCTCTGTTAACCTCACTGTTATTGAGATCATCAGCCATCACTTTATTATAATATGATAGATTTTTATTGGAGTTGTGTGCCTATAATCCATTGACATGGAGCTTTGATGAGACTATTACACCCGTGGCAACTTCTTTTGTACACTTCTTGCCAACCATCGTCTTTGTCCTGCTCTCGCCTCTATACATCCTCATATGTCCTTGTGGTCCACATCTAAATACAATATCTTATAAATTGAATACTAGCTCTAAAATACCCGATTATCCTTTAGTTTATACCAGATTCCTAATCATAGTAAATACAAAGTCTTATAATTATTCAATTGAGTATGCACAGGGGCAAATCGAAAGAATGAAAAAACAAATGTTGCTGCGACTAAACACGTCTTCATACTCGACCCCATTTTTTTTGTTTATATCTGTAATTCTGTGTGGCATAAGTTGCACCGCATTTATTTACCTTAGGTTTCATTATTATATATGCACACTTGTGGATTGATAACGTCAGTGGCTGTTTTTTCTTTTAGCGGATCTTGTTCTGTAACTTGTTGCGTGTGTTATTTTGCGTCTGTTATTAAGTCTATGATATAGTAAAACACCGTTTAATTTAGAACAAATTTAGAAAAATATGAATTAGTATTTTAAACGGGCTATGAATAATCCACAACAAATGATCTAACAGACATATAAGGTAAAGCTCAGTTTGGTCCTACATGTTTCCTAGTGGAAATAAGTTGTAGTCTTAACTCTGAAGGATCGGTCCATGTCAGAATCGATTTTTCCGCACCTCAAACCAAAACAAATTGGAATGTTTGGTTTTAGATGGCTCCATACTTCCATAGCCAGTTCACGAAGCAGTCTAGTTATTCTCGTGTTTATATATGTAATTATATGTATACCATGTTATTGTTGTTTATCTCAAAATTTGTATTAAGTGCAAAACTGAGCGGTTTTGAAATTCGTTTATATAGCTACTAGCCATTTGCCGTGGCATGATTTCGAAAATAGTTTCCCACACGCTGACACGCCAACGGGCAACGGCACAATGCCTGCTCCAGTGCTGTTGCCTGCAAGCCGCGCAGTCGGCAGTCCGCAGGGGCCGCAAGCGCAACCGCCTGCCAATGCTCTCCCTCCCCCTCACCTTGCGTCCGCCAGCCTCGTCTCCCTCTTCCTTCTCCCCCCCGTTTTCCGGCGAATGCCACGCCGCCTCGAATCGCGCGCTCGTGGCCCGAGCGATCAGACTCCTACCACCCTCCACCCCCAACCCACCAGCGCCAAAAATAGATAGGGGGATGAGGAATCGCCTCTGGTGCCTGGTTCGCGCCCCATTCCCCTCTGCCTCCCGCTCCGCTGCTGGTATCGCGCGCCTCCGCACGCGCTCTAGACGGACCGCACGGCGTGCCCACGTGGCGGCGAGGCGACCGGCGACCGGCGCAGGAGACAACGCCGCCGCCGAACCCGATTCAACCTCGCCGACGACAGCCGTAGCATTTTGCTGATCGCGTGACGCATGGTGGGTGTTTCGTTGATTGTGCTCTCGTTCTCATATGGATATGGATTCCATTGTTTTTGTTGGTGGTGGCGTGTGCGGTGTCAGTGCGCGCGCGCCCCGTCGTGCAGTTTTGCCACGTCACTAGGTTGTCGGACCGGGTTAAGGCAGGAAATTGTGGATATTGTTTGTGTGCTTGTGTGGCGAGTGCAAGGTGAAATCGTTGGATTCTGGATCCTTCGTGGTAGGGCGAGAGGTTCGGTTTTGGAGGATTTGGTGTAAGACTGACCCAGTTGGTTCGAATTTCAGAATTCCATCATCAGCCTCATTTGATGTAGTTGGAGTGTTTGATCAATGGGTGAGTATGTAGACTACCAGTAAGCAGGGCCACATGCTAAAATGCACTTTGGGTTAAAGCCTAACCCACTTCGCTCCCACTGGGTGATCCAATTTGACGAGATGAGTCCATAATTCTAGGCATTGTTATGGTATGATGGACTTGATAAGTGTATATGCCAGCCAGAACGAGTAATATCTGAAACTAAAGTTTGGCCATGAAATTAATGGTATACTAGTAGTAGTAGTTAATAGTCTCATGAGGATAGGTATCACCATTCACCAGTCAATATTGTCGTGGGCAAGTAGTTATTGACTGAATGCTAGCATTTTCTTGTTCATGACTGGTTGTCATTTTAGTTAATCTGTGACCTAGATCCTATGGTGTGACGTTCATCGTTATGCTTAATAACAGTATAATCTAGTTTTCATGGTTTTGCTCTGACTTTATGCTTTTTGGCACAAAATAATTCTGTAATCTGTATCATTTGGTCTTTTTCTGAATCACAACCTTCTTTCATCATTTGACTGGTGAGTGGTGATACCTATCCTCATGCTATGATCCATGCATCATAGGTTCAGCCAATTTCGTCAGTGATCCATGCATCATGCTATGTGCCATTCGTTATAATATGTAGTTTTTCTCAAACACATTGTAATATGTACTCCCTCCATTCCAGATTATAAGACATTCTGGCTTTTCTAGACACATAGCTTTTACTATGTATCTAGACATAATGTATATCTAGGTGCTAGCAAAAGCTATGTACTTAGAAAAGCTAGAACAACTTACAATTTGGATTGGAGGAGTCTTTTCCTAAATTTTATCGTGTTTTGCCCTTTTGCACTTTTTGTATGGAACTCTAACAGAGATGTACATTCATTGTCTATCAACATAGACTTTTCAGACATGCTGGGGGTTTTGACTTGGCTTGTGTGCAGGCTGCCACATTAAAGATTGTTGTAGGCTCCCATATATGGCTGGAGGATAAAGATTTAGCTTGGATTGATGGCGAGGTTTTCCGAAATGAAGGTCAAAATGTCCATGTCCACACTACCAATGGAAAGACGGTATGTATGTCTGATGTTGCTTGTTGATCGTACATGATTTAGTAGTGCATCCATTTCCGCATAATAAGACTCATCTAATTTGTGTTTGTGTCCTATAACTTCCATGGTCTAGTACCTCTCTCTCTCTCTCTCTCTCTCTCTCTCTCTCCATTCATAGTTGCATCACTAACATAACAGATGGCGACACTGTATTACTATGATGTGCAACAGTGTTCTGTGCAGTGTGCAGCACATATTCTATTATTTTTCATAGAGATCAATGTCTAAACCTAGTCTGTACATGATTTGGATCTTGAGCAATCAAACTGGGTGTATCATTTACTGAATTTAAGAGTTAATTTGACAAAACTATAATTATAATACCTCTTTAAAGAATAAAATAATTAGAAGGGATTTTTCATATTTTGGTGTGAGCTGCATTAGGGTATGCAAACCTGCTCCTGTTTATTTGGCTTGATAGGCTTATCTATTCATATGTTATATGTTGCACAACTCATGCCATTTCTTCTATTGCATGAAACCAGGTTATTGTGAGCATATCAGACATTCATCCAAAGGACACAGAAGTGCCATCTGATGGCATTGATGACATGACAAGGCTATCATACCTGCATGAACCTGGTGTTCTAAATAATCTTGCTGTTCGATATGCAAAAAATATAATTTATGTGAGTATTTGTTCGGCTAAATCAAAAAATTTGCACCCCCCTCTTTCCTAATATTCCAAATTTTCTGAGTTACAGACCTATACTGGCAATATTCTGATTGCAATTAATCCATTCCAAAGTCTGCCTCATCTTTCTGAGCCCCGTACCATGGAGAAGTACAAAGGTGCAAATTTTGGCGAGCTAGACCCTCATGTGTTTGCAATTGCCGATGTTTCTTACAGGTGAATGCCTACAGTAACAGACTAACAATGGTGAATGATTTCTTAGAATGAAGTACAATGTGGCTGATGGAACCTTTTGTGACATTCTTTTGGATAAGGAAACAGGCAGATGATGAATGAGGGAAAGAGCAACTCCATTTTGGTGAGTGGTGAAAGTGGTGCTGGTAAAACTGAAACCACAAAGATGCTAATGAGATATCTTGCTTTTTTGGGCGGACGGTCTAGAACAGGCGGGAGGACAGTTGAACAACAAGTATTAGAAGTAAGTTAGGAAACATAATTTCTTACAAGACTTGTTGTTGTTGTTAGTAACAGTGCCCTGCATGTCCAAAAGGCAGTGGATGCCTTTAGAGTACGTGCCTGTAGTTTCACTTGAAAATGATCTGTTTTACATGATTATACTTTTTATGCAGTCTAATCCAGTCCTTGAAGCTTTTGGCAATGCAAAGACTGTCCGTAACAACAACTCAAGGTCATCTTTTTACACTACTTTGAGTCTTGGAAGAAAATGGTTTGAAAATTATTTAGTATGGCATAGTAAACTCTTTAAGTATGGAATAGAACTAAACCTTCATATTTAAGGAAACACTTGTTTAATATTTCCTCAAACACTTGTTTATTTTCTATGACATGATGAAGTCGATTTGGAAAATTTGTTGAAATCCAATTTGACAAGAGTGGGAAGATATCAGGTGCTGCCATTAGAACATACTTGCTTGAAAGATCTCGTGTTTGCCAAATCAATAGTCCAGAGAGAAACTACCATTGCTTTTACTTCCTATGTGCAGCACCATCGGAGGTAATTTTCCTAGTTCAATATGATTGGCTGTGTCTCTGATAATCTGATTCGTTTGCTGATGAATATATACCCTGCTGGCAGGATATCAAAAGCTATAAGCTTGCTGACCCATCATCATTCCACTATCTCAACCAATCCACGTGCATTAAACTTGACGAAATTAGTGATGCTAAGGAATATCTTGCAACACGAAGTGCAATGAATACAGTTGGCATTACTGAGCAAGAACAGGTTTCTGGTTTGTGAATCTTTCAATTCATTGTAGAACATGTAGATGTGTGTATAGATTTTTAAGCAAACACGTTTGTATTACAGGAGGCTACATTCCGGGTAGTTGCTGCTGTGCTCCATCTTGGTAACATCAGTTTTGTGAAAGGGAGAGAGGTAGATTCATCTGTAATAAAGGACGAGAAAGCTAGGTTCCATCTTAATGCAGCAGCAGAGCTCTTGATGTATGCCTAGTATTTCCTCCATGTTTCTATAATTTTCCACAAATTCTGTTTCGTTCTTGTAAAAGATAAAACAGGAAAGCGAGTATGATAAGGAAACAAACTGTAATGCGCATGCATTCACATTTATAACCTATGATGCACTGTGTCATTCTTGTTTCAGGTGTGATTGTGGGAATCTGGAGAATGCATTAATAAAGAGGAAAATAAATACACCAGAAGGAGTTATAACCACAATAGTTGATCCTAATTCTGCTACTGTTAGCAGGGATGGCTTAGCAAAGCAAATATATTCTCGACTATTTGACTGGTAGTGAAAACAACTATGTATTTCATTCCTAAATCATGTATACAGTGCAGCCTTGTAAGTGTATTTGATTGTACCATATGCAGGCTCGTAAACAGACTAAATGCCTCCATAGGACAAGATACATCCTCTGACCGATTGATTGGAGTACTTGATATCTATGGTTTCGAAAGTTTTAAGACTAATAGGTAAATTATTAATTACAATGTGATTCCATTGTACAATTGAAGACCATTTATAGATGTCTTGTCTTTAACTCTTTTTCATACTATGGAAACAGCTTTGAGCAATTATGCATCAATTTCACCAATGAAAAACTTCAACAGCATTTTAATCAGGTATCTGTGGATGTTCACGATATTATATTTCTCTTTGCTTTTATGGGCTGGTAAAAGAGTTAGTATTTGTCTTGGCAGAATGTCTTCAAAATGGAGCAGGAAGAGTATAATAGGGAGCAGATCGACTGGAGCTACATAGAATTTGTCGACAACCAAGATGTTCTAGACTTAATTGAGAAGGTATGGGGTGCTCTTGACTCTTTTTTAGTTTTATTTAAGTTTTAAGCTGCTTAGCCATGCATCTTTCCAGTATTATAATGGTCATTATCACTTATCACTAAAACATTACTGTTGTTTCGAGATGGCTTGTAGAATTGGGTAGGGAATAAGGTTAGAGGAAGGTGTCTCAACTTGGTTCTAGCCAAGCAGGAGTCTCTGAGCTGGCTATTAGATGGACCTTTGAGGTTTAAGTATTGCTTAAAATCATAGCCAGCTAAGTGCATCTTATCTTTTAACTTGAGGCAAAGTAACTAAAAAATATCTAATTGAGGAAAAGCAGTCTCTAATTCTCTATGTTTCTGCATATATGGGCACTGTGAAGGGTGTGGTGGTGCTATTATACTGCTGTTAACCCTGATCTAACTCTTTGAGAATAAACTTTCCCACACATTCACTCAAAAGTCAAAGCAGTTTTTAAGAAAAAATTGGCCTATGAATGGGCTATTTTGAAGCTTTGTGAATACAGTTCTATTACCTGCCTCTCTTTTTCTTATCAAATATTGTTGTTTTGGGGTTTCCCGTACCCCTTTTTTCCTTCTTAATATAAAAGGTACGCAGCTCTCCTGCGTGTTCGAGAAAAAAAACTATAATGTCAGTGAGTATAGTACTGTTATGTAAATACAATGTGCTTGTGTGTTATAAAAAACTTCATTGAATACCAGATGTGGCTATGATATTTACGCAATATGTTTTCTTTGAATAATTCTGCATTACTATGGTTTGTGGACTTGGAGTTATTTGGTATTTTCAAACATGTCATTATAAGAACTAGAAATGTTGTGACAAGTGCTTTGCAACAATGTGGGGTCATCTAAAATAAATAAATGTGGTGGGCAGGCTAGGGCTAATGTAAATGTTTACTCTTGTTATACTTTCATAGCAAATTTTCTTTTCTAACGGTTAAAAAATATATATTTTCTGAAGTTCAATGTTCCTATCTCCTTTTTTAAAATTTTTCAGAAGCCTGGTGGAATTATTGCACTGCTTGATGAAGCTTGGTGAGTTTGAACTTCTTCTGTTGCATGAAATTTAAAAGGCAGATGTAAATTTTTCTATTTCATGCTATAAAGAGCACTATTTATTTCTATTTCCAAATCAATTCTTCTAATAAAAGTTCTTTGGTTTTTGGTTTATCCTCCATGCACCAGTATGTTTCCTAAGTGCACACATGAATCATTTTCTCAGAAGCTGTATGAGAAATTCAGGAATAACAAAAGATTTTGCAAACCAAAGCTTTCTCGCACTGCGTTTACCATACAGCATTATGCAGGAGAAGTAAGCAATTTTCGCATTCTTGTCAGTACATTTGCTTGAGTACATTCCTTTGATTTTTATTTTATTTTCCAGGTAACTTACCAATCTGATCATTTCCTGGACAAAAACAGAGACTATGTAGTTGTAGAACATCAAGAATTACTTAATGCTTCCAAGTGCTCTTTTGTGTCAGGGTTATTCCCATCAGTACTAGAGGAGAACACAAAAGCATCAAAGTCTTCCATTGCTACTCGCTTCAAGGTATGATTCTCCTACCCGGTTATTATGCCTGCAATTCCTTGCCAGGTCGGCTGGAGAAAAAATCCTTACCAAAGTCCCATTTTTTTTCAACCTGAAGTTTGGCTTTGGTTCTCTTTTGAGAACTAAAAATTGCTTAGAGATCCATTTGGCCCCAACTCTAGACTTTAGGGTACCTCAGATTTTTTTTTCCCTTTTTACTGAAGATGGTTCTTTTGGCATATGCTTTTATCAAAATGTGTTTCTGAGGCTAATTTTCTTCTGCATATTCAAGAAAACAAACTTTCTGTACAATATAGAAGTGTTAGAACAGAGATGTGACTGTGTCATTCCATATCTTGTTTTTGGGTTTACTTCCAGGTATAGTTCCATACGTCATCATTTGAGAGAGGGAAGGATAAATTATAATGCCCCAGCCTATTAATAGTTACCTTGTCATGTTCAGATTAATCTGCGTTAAAAAATGTTCAGATTAATCCATGGGGATTTTAGGTAGGTAGGGTCAGCTTATAATCCTTTGTGTTCCTAACATAGCGCCTCTGAGTTAACCCTTTGCACGAAGTGAGGACGAATGTGATAGTGGTGCTATGCATGTGAGGGCTCACTTGTTGGGTGAGCCGAGAGCTATAAGTGGATTTTGGATGTGTGTGTTACAGATATGCTACTATATTTGCAGACTATGAAATGGCATATATAGAAAGTAAATGCATATTACTCGATACTTTATAGACAAAGGTAAGAGAACATATGAGTTTGTTCCACCACCAAGTTATGTTTCATGTGAAGTCGTTGGTATTGTGTGCTAGTGTCATTTATATCTGATATACTTCCACGTAACTCTCAGTGGCAACTCCAAGAACTAATGGAGACTTTGAGTTCTACGGAACCTCATTACATCAGATGTATTAAGCCCAACAATCAACTTAAGCCTACTACTTTTGAGAACATCAATGTTCTGCAGCAACTCCGGTGTTCAGTAAGAAACAGATCACTAATGGTAAAGTTTCCATAAAACAAAGCCCCACTGTATACTCTAATGGTTCTTTGGCATTTCAGGGTGTTCTTGAAGCTATTAGAATCAGTTGTGCTGGATATCCTACAAGAAAAATATTTCATGATTTTCTCTGTCGATTTTGCATTCTTGCTCCTGAAGTTTTCACAGAAAGGTGAACGCACCGTTTGGTAACAAAGTATTTTTCAATAGATCTGCTAATTTTGCCATTTCTATCCCGTGTTATAACTCTTTTTTCTTATATCTGACAGAAACAATGAAAAGATAACATGCCAAAAGATTTTGGACAAGATGGGACTCCATGGTTATCAGGTGAAGAATGCTATAACTAATCCTATATGTATGTTATATGCCTACATTCTTTTCATTTCCATTTATTCCAAAAAAAAGTCAGTCAAGTAACACACGCAATGCTTCCTTGTTGAGTACCTACAGCCTATGAGGTGGCACATAATAAAGATCCATGAGATTTTTTTTTTCTAAAAACTGTTTTATACCACCAACAGATTTTGATTCAAAACACTGAAAAATTCATCTGTTAACTAATTGTTGGAATATAAGTGAATTGCCCACCTCTCCCCATCAGCTTAAGCTTTTGGGTTGAACTGGTTGGTACATGCAACTCAATATGGTATCAAAGCCAGAGGTCTCGAGTTCGAATCCTGGTTAGCGCAATTAAAATAAAATAATTGCTGCTCGCTCCTATTCCACGTCTGAGACCTGGGAGCCTCCACGTGAAGGGGAGTGTTGGAATATAAGTGAATTGCCCACCTCTCCCCATCAGCTTAAGCTTTTGGGTTGAACTGGTTGGTGCATGCAACTCAATACTAATAAACTACTCCATCAGATGCCATTACTCTTTTGTTGATTTTCATTTCTTTTGCTTGGCAACAATCACAATATGTGACACAACTAGTAACTTCCCCTCTGTGGTTTGTTCTTTTACATAATTGCATGGCAGAGGTGTCTGCTTGCAGCATACCCAGAGAAAATGAAAACTTTCTTGTGGTATTTAAGTTATTGATGTGCATGACAGATTGGAAGAACAAAGGTGTTCCTGAGAGCTGGTCAGATGGCTGAATTAGATGCTAGAAGAACTGAAGTGCGGAATAAAGCAGCTATAGCTATTCAGAATAGATTTCACACTCATGTTGCTCGTGAGCAATTCCTTGCATTACGCATGACATCAATATCTTTTCAATCTTTTGTTAGAGGTAAGGTCCTGCTAGTTGGTACCGCCAGTGGAAACAATGCTCATCTCAGGTGGAATTATATACTGAGTAGTGAGTACCATTATATATTGCAGTGATATTGGCCTGCAAGTTACATGTTTTCCTCAGAAAACAAGCTGCAGTACTGCATATACAGAAAAGTTACCGCTGCTATTTTGCTTGGAAGACTTATTCAGAGCTATGTTCTTCAGCCATTACATTGCAGACAGGGTTAAGGGCCTTTGGTGCTTATAACGAATACATTATCAGAAAACAAAATAAAGCCTCTACTTATGTCCAGGTAGACTACAGATTCATTCTATTCTTTTTATCTAAAGGGAAGGCTGGTTATAACTTCCAATTTACAGATTCAGATTTTACTTGTTCATCTCTGAACTGACACTCTGAGCATGGTTGCTTGCAGGCTTGTTGGCGTTGCCATAGGGATCATTTGAATTACCTTAAAATGAAAAGATCGGTGCTAATTTACCAGTGTGCATGGAGAAGACGGATTGCTAGAGGAGAACTCAGAAAGCTCAAAATGGTACTTAAGTAATTGTATCAATGTTTTAATCATGTTGATTCTTTTGTATTTCACTTGTACACCCTTTTATTTGTTGACACCTTTTGTAGGCTGCAAGGGACACAGAAACCCTGAAGGTGGAGAAGGAGAAACTTGAGGAGCACGTGGAAGAGCTGACTAGCCGTTTGGGCTTGGAAAAGAATCTTAGGGTAGATGCTGCTCTTGAATTCCGAATTTAAGATAATGTGGATAAATTAACTGATGAATTTATGCTCACATAGTCTCACTTTTCAGATTGATCTAGAGAAGAATAAGGCAAGAGAAATTTCCAAACTACAGGCTGCTCTTCGTGAGATGGAGCAGCGGGTTGAAGAAGCCATAGAGATGCAGGAAAGAGAATTAGCCAAAAAGGCTATTGAGGAAGCTTTAGCTCAAGAAAGAGAAAAGATCACCGTATTAACTAATGAAGTTGATGGGTTGAAGGTACTTTTTTTCCTAAATCAACTTATGAAATATCTCAACTGTAGATATCTGCAAGGATTTGAGTTTTGCATTGTAATTTCATCAAATCAGATTCAGTGACAGCATTTGTTTCAAGCTGAATGGTAAAAAGAATAGCCTGGTTACAAAACATATCCCATGTTTGATCAGAGTCTGACGGTAGAAGTTACTTATTTATCTGTGTCATGATATTTTCTTTTTATGGATGACTGTAACTGACAGGTACTACTATTAAGAGAACGAGAAGAAAACAGTGCAACTAAGAGTGCACTCATTGTTACTCGGGAAGAAAATGATGTGCTGAATAAGAAAATTGTGGTTGCAGATGCAAACATGGAGCAGCTTAGAGATACTGTAAAGAGGTTAGTTGCTCAATGACTTTAGACCTTAGTAGACCATGCCAAGTTTCTTTGGTTCTAGCCAAGGGTTTTGAATTAAGTATCTTTAAGTTGTCAATACTAAAAACTAGCATTGCTTTCAGAATAGGACTTCAAAATTCTAAACCTTTCACTATAATAGGATGTATGCCTTAATATTGTTACTTTTATGCAAAACTTTGACAGAAAAGGGACTGTTTTGAAACCTCAGATGCAATTTATCCACAAAACCTTTCCGTGAGCACATGTATCACACATGGATACTGATGCAGTCACACATATTTTATGCAAAGCTCTGACAGAAAAGGGATGTTGACATTGCATACTGTTAGGATCTGATTTGCCATTGCTAAACCTCATTGCGATACTAAGATAACAATTGAATGTACTCTTGATTTGTTGGTTGATTGAATTCTGTTTGCAGTACTATAGTTTTTTTTTAGTGAGATTGCAGTACTATAGTAGAAAATTACCGTTGTATTGTTATAGCGGTATGTGCAGCTGCTGTTTTCTGCTGCGTTTCACGTGAGTGAGAGGTGAGAGTCTGTTTTTTGGGCCTGGTGAAAGCTACAGCTAGCTAATTCAAGACTTGGCTTGACTTGACTAAAACTTGCAGCCTAAGACTTAACTAACTCGCAATCTAAGGTATAGAGTATAGACTGACTCATTGACTTGACTCAAACTCTCAAAGTAACAGAAAACTAACAGCAGCACGGATTATACTTACAATTATGGACTATCCGAGCTCTTTTGTCATGTTAATTCAGATTAAAAGTCAAAATTTATGTAAAGAAAGAGGAAGTATGGTTTCCAGCTGAAAGATATTAACATGTAAAGTTGTAAATAATATCATAATAGCCTGAACTCAAAAGTGAAATGAAGTGGTAGCAAGGAAATGAAATACTCTGGTAAACAAATGTCTGCTTCAGGAAACTGTTCACATGCACTTCATTATCTTGGTGATTGCTATGATAGAGTGAGGACCTCCCAATACTAGTTTGTTTCTTTGCTGATCTCATAATATTCCGTTTTGCCACATCCTCACAGACCTAAAGAATGCAAATATAACTGATGTCTGGTTTTCAATTACTCGTTGAAGCTCAAGATATAAATGAAGAAATAATAGAGAGTTGAAATTCGGGAGAACATATTTTCTATTAATTCACAAAGGACCACCGATACAATTAAACAACCTTTCTTTTAGTTCCATTTTGTGCACTGTAGAATATGCTGTGCCATAACCAAGTAAATCCAGTCTCATCCTTTCTATTTTGGAAAAAAAAAACAACTTTCCTCCTGTCTGTTGAATACAGATTTGAAAAGAATGTGACTGAACTGGAGTCTTCATTGATGAAAGAAAAGGAACAAAACACTACAATTGGAAGGGAACTAAATGAAGCACACCAGAGGGTTGAAGAATTACTGAGACAAATTGCAAATGCCAACGGGAAATCCACAGAGCTTCAGACTGCTGTGCAAAGGTCATTTTGGTTTAGTAAGAAATATAAGCTTGTCCTAACTCATGATCTTACAAAATTTTCAGTCTTATTATCTGTGCAATTCTTGGCAACCTCAAAGAATTGTAGGACTATTTGGTTGACTTAAAGCTCATTATCTTTTCTTCTTCATGATCACAGGCTGCAAGAAAGTTTAATTGAGGGAGAAGCTACTTTGCTTGCAGAAAGAAAAGAAAGTGAAGCAACCAAGAAATCACTCACTGAAGCTCATGTAAAAAATGAGGAACTACTCAATAAAATTGAAGTAGCTGAACATAACATTAATAACTTCAAAGACGACATCCAAAGGTGATCCGTAATGTTGCTTTTTCCTGTCCTTGACTTCACTTCATGCTTTTTCTCAAACACACAGGAGAATTGCATATCACTAATATTAAAATGAAAGGAGCCTAGATGACTCGTACAACCCCTATAGGAGCAAACAAGTTACAAAAAGGATTCACCAGCAAACTTTAACCACAACTAGCGACCGTGGGCAAAACAATTATGGCCATATGCTTCGGAGCCCTTCGGCTCCCACCACCACCATACACCATAACATTGCCTCACCTCTAATACACCACAAGATGGCAGAAAGATTAGGAGACAAACCCTCAAATATACAGCCATTTGTATGTTTCCAAATCCACCATGCCACCAAAACAGCCAAGGAGTTGAAGCCCTTGCGAGATAAATTGGGAGCCATCTGTAAAGCTAAAGCATGACACCACCAATCTATAAACTTGTAGTCCTCCAAGCCTGGAGCTTAGTGCTGCAGTCCAACTATTGATAGCACTGAAAACCACTCACTCCTTGCAAACACACAAGAAGTGAGTAAATGTTGCACCGTCTCTTCCTCTTGGTCGCACAGTGGGCAGCGCTCCAGGTGATCAAGTCCATGGTGGGAAAACGTTCAGCCATCTAACAACAGTTTAAGGAGGCCAATCAAACAAAGAATCTGCATCCAGGTGGAGCCCAGGTCTTCCATATTTCCCTCCATGTCCCTAATTCCACTGATCCCATAAAGAAATGATGGTTGGCTAATTTTGTTGTGAACTCACTGGATAAGGATGACATCCATATATGCTGGTCATCTATTGTGGGGGTGAGTTCAAAATGTTGCCCAGACATAGAACAAAATGGGTCTCAGATTTGGGTAAAGGCCCAGAGGGTAGCTTGGCCACTAGGCCGCTTGGATTGAATCTGAAAAACACTTACAAGACTTGGGATACAAGATGGTCTGCCACTGCTTATATAGCAGAGTGGACAGCCACCTACTACAGCATATTCCTTAGCAAAAGTAGATACTAAACTTGGCTGCTATGCCACCTGAAAACTACTAGACAGTGAATAGTAACTGCAGAGAGTAAGATACAAGTAGCTAGGCTTAACTATCACAAAACTTATTAGAAGGTACCAAAACTGGAGGTATTCAGATGATGCCTCCGCTGACAGTCCACCTCTAATGACATGAACCCAGGTGTTATCTCCTAGGGCCTCCTTCACTGTTCTTCGATTAGCAATTCTTTTTCTCAAAGATGCACAAAGAGAGGTCAGGTACTTGACTGGCCATGGGCTGGTCTAGATATCCAAGTGCATCCAAGTGCATTTGCTTCTGTTGTTGGAAAACTATTTTTTTGGAGTGACAAGTGGTTTCACTTCATGCTTGACTTCAGTTCTGCAATTTTGTTACTATATTTATACTATCATAATCCTAAAACAATAATGCTGATTATTCTTTTTAATTAACATAGACTTGAAGAAACTGCAACAACTTTGGAGACTTCATTGTTATCTGAGAAACAACAGAATACTGCAATAATTTCACAATTAGCTGAAGCACAACAGGGCATTGAAGTACTGCAGAAGAAATTTGAAGATGCCAATAAGACAATTGATCTGCTTCAAGATTCTTTGAAAAGGTTGACTTCTCATGTTACGTTAATTACTTGATGCTACCATACTTCAACAATTGCTGCTGGTATGAGTTATTTTTCTTTTGTTTGAATGGAATGTTAAGAATTGACGTTCTGGTTATTCATATACACAATTTGCATGCATCTGAACTCTACCTTTCATGTTGCTGCATGCTGTACTTTCTCCTGAACCCCCATCCCTCAACATACACGCATTCATGGAATGGTGCAACAACAAGATTTTAGAATATCTGTGAGCAAGGTATTTAAAATATTGATGGATGTTGCGGTCTCCTGAAACAGCAAAGGAATTTCCATAGGTTCAGTATCAACGCCTCTTTGAAGATAAAGGATTAAAAGTATAATATAAAACTTTTTTTCTTGAACATGCAGGAGAGCTGCGAATCATTATATTAAAAAGAAAAAACTGGGTAGAGAAACCCCTACAAAACACACTCCACCACTCTCAAACAACTACAGTGCCCATGATACACCACAAAACACTACCGGGAGGAATAAAACATCTCTAAGTCCCCTCAAGAGACAAGGCAGCTAGGAAAGTAATGCCCTTAGCCCCTGCCAAATCCCATTATCTCATCTCCTCAGCAGCCAACAGCATGATGCTCTCAAGATTTGGTGAGGCCCCATAAAAAAAACAGCGATTACGATGATCCAAATGGTCCAAAATTTGAAAAATATAATATAATTTAGACCTTGACAAACCTGCCTAACCAGTAACCACCCTTCATTGATTCTAGACCATGAGGCACCAAGAAGACTCTCCTAGCTGAGGGGAGAGGTTCTGGAGCCCCACCCTTTGTAGCAGCCCAAACCAAAACCACCAAGAGAAATTTCACCTTCCTGATCACACAATGGGCAGCAAGGGGGATGCTGCAAACCCCGGGGAGCCAGCTGGTCAGCCCAAACCAACATTTGTTTTATGGGAAACCAACCATATGAAGAAGCGACATTTATCCGGAGTCCAACTCTTTCAAATGAGTTCCCAAGAGCCAAAAGAAACTGAAGAGGGTCATGGCAATTAGGTGTACACAGTATAGGGGATTGATCATAGTTTGGTGGGGTGCTGTCGTGTACCTGTTGGTATGCCTTAGCAATACAGGCTCTGCCTCTCTTCACATCTTTATTCCTGTCTTAAATATAGCAAGCTAGTAGTGTTAGAATTTTCACTCGCTGAATACAGGTGTGAGGACAACACAAGCACAAGGGATGCCTTATATGTAGCAGAAAGGCAGGAGCATGATCAAACCAAACAAGCACTTTCCAAAGCTCAGGAAAGAAATGGGGAATTGCTTAGGAAAGTTGATGATAGTGAGAAAACTATAAACAAGATGCTGGAGAATGCTCAGAGGTTCTTATCTCGCTGCCACTATCTGTAGCTGAGTTTTCTTTACTCAAGAATAATGCAATGTCTGCAACTTAAGAGAGCTACTCCTCTCATTCCAAAAAAAAGAGAGAGCTACTCCTCTCTTTCAACTTTGTGAGCTAATACATATTCCCTTTTCCTTAATGAATTAGACTTGAGAAACATGCAACAGCAAGGGAATCTTTGCTTCTTAAGACAAAGCAGAATCTTGACTGCACTACAAAAGCACTAACTGAAGCACGAGGGAGAAACCGAGACTTAGTGACAAGTTTTGAGGATTCAGCTAAAAAAGTCAATATGCTTGAGGATTCACTTAACAGGTTAGATTTCATTTGTTACAAGCATTTGTGATCTGCCCTTTGCTTGAGGATTTTTTTCTCTTTACTCATAGACTAGAAGAATGCACAGCAGAGAAAGACTCTTTGTTGGCAGTAGAAAGACAAGAAAACAAAACGACCAAAGAAGAACTGGCTAATGCCCAGAAAACAATTAATGAATTAGTACACGAGTCACAGAAGTCCCAGGAAATAAGAAAACAATTGGAAGATACCATCAAGAGGTCTGATGCTTTTTCTTCAGAGGACGTGCCCCAACTTCTTTTTCGATATCATCATTACACTGTGATAGTGACTTTTCAGTGTGATTTTGAAAGGTTTGAAGCAGAATCTACTGCCAGAGACACAATATTATTATCAGAGAAACAGGCACATGAGACGACCAAGAAAGTTCTAACTGAAATTCAGTGGAGAAATGAAGAGTTGATCAAGAAAATTCAGGATTGTGATAAAAATACTCTTGAGCTTCAGCTAACTGTGGAGAGGTCCATAATCGTTCCTTATTGTCTACCTAGTAACCTCTAGGACATGAATTCTGTCAGAAATATATCTGCTTTAATTTTTGTATCAACTCCATATCTTTACCATGAGTACAGGCTTCAGGAAAACACATCTACTGCAGAGGCTTTACTGTTGAGAGAACGTGAACAAAACAATGCAACCATGAAGGCACAAGCTGAAACTCAAGAAAGAAATTTGCAGTTACTAAACAAGCTTGAGGACGTTGACAGAAAAATCAGTCTTCTTCAAGGAAATGTACAAAGGTACTCTATATGACTGTTGTTTTATTTGACAGATAAGTAATCCCTGTGTTCAGTCAACCTCATTAGTACTAGTAGCTGCTGCTTCTATCATATAATATAGGAAGGACAACACCTTACTCTTTTGTTTGACAAGTTTTGATCAGCAAATGTAGACTGTAATGAGTAGAGTAGGAGTTGGTAGATGATCTAGCTATAGTAGATGTACAGCATACCTGGGAAGTGTGTGTGTGTGTGTGCGCGCGCACGCGCGTATCCTACCTCCATTGCCAACATTATTTAAGCTGTGTTTGGCACTGGGGAATGGGGATGCTTGCTTGTAGTTAGCGAGCATGTTTACGTAAATGTAGATGCTACTGCTAGCCATGATAACTGATGATCGATTTCAGGCTTGGTGATAACACAGCAAAAGACACTTTGCTGCTATCTGAGAAACGTGAGAAGGATGCCCTGAAGGAAGCACTTACTGAGAGTGAATACAAAAATGAAGAGTTACTGATGAAAACTGAAGAAGCCAACAAAAAAGTTGAGCATCTTCAAAACACTATAAATTTGTATGTACCTTAAACAATTTTTTTTATAGATATTATATTACAAGTACATGCATGTAGTTCTCCCTTTTCAGCATGAGATGTTTGCATGTAGTTCTCCCTTTCCAGCATGAGATGTTTGTTTTCTTTCCTGAAATGAAATGTTTCAAATGATCACCCCATTTTACTAAACCTCCTAAGTATCTGAATAGTTGTGTCAAATTCATCGATTTTTCTTCCCATGCTATAAGATCGGTGGTATGAGGCATGTGTATGAGGCATGCTGCTAATATAGCACTTAGCACCTAGTTGTCTCTTTAACTAAACATAGCTTGACAATTATATTGTCATGATCAGACACTCTACTACCTTTTAGATAACATTAGAATGGATCAGGGTCAGATGTTCTAAAAAGATATACATGCAAAGGGAGACATTCATCGGCTCATATGTGCCACGTGCATGCAGAATGTCTTTGGGTCTCGCAAGAATTGAATTTGAAGGAATGGTAACAGTAGAAAGTAAAAATAGAAGTGCATTTATGAATATCTAAGGTAGATGGAAACAGTTCATCAATATAGGGCTATGTGGCATGCATCACAATACCTAGTTTTGTGCATTTCCTCCTTTTTTTGCTTAACCTAAATAGTTCTTCCTTTTGTTCATTACTACTATGCAACGTTATGAAGTTGTAGTGTTGTTTTTGCCCTGTAACAGGCTTAAGGAGAATATGGCAGCTTCTTTGGAAGCTGAAAGACAAGAAAATGAAGCAATCAAGAGGTCCCTTGTTGAAGCTCAGGAGAGAAACGATGTATTATTTAAGAAAGTTAGGGATAGCGAATACAGGGCCCACCAGCTTCAAGATACTGTCCAAAAGTTGGTATCTTAAATATCTTTCTCCAATTGTCGACTACAATGCCATCATTACAGAATCATTCGTCATCATTTCAGAGACTAATATCTGTATCAATTAGGCTTCAAGTAGATGCCATATCTAGACTGTCTAACTTTGTAATGGACAAACAAGATGGCGATGGTGTCAAGAATGCACATACTGAAGCTCATGGAACAAATGAAGATCTAATGAGGAGAAATGAAAACCTCCTAAAAAGGAATGATGACTTGGTGAAGAAGGTTGAAGATTCTGCTATACTTGTTACTGAGCTTCGAGGGAACTTAGAAAGGTATTTTACCTTAGACAAATAACTCTCTGTTGCGGTAATTCATTTCATTTGTCTTCATCGTGCTTATTCGTGGCCAATTATAAATTGTCTCTGTCCTTCCACAAATACAGGTTAGAAGGGAAAGCTGCCAACTTAGAGGCTGAAAATCAATTGCTTCGTCAACAAGCAATTGCAACTCCTCCATCCACAGCAAAGTCTTCTCAAGCTGCATGCTCTAAAATCAGTATGATCCATGTAATATATCTTCAGTAGTGCTCAATTTGAATTGCTGATAATATTCTAATCTGAACTGGTAGATGCATTTCAACAGAGATGTCAAGAAAGTGGTCATATTTTAAATGGCAACGTAGCATATGCTGAAATGAAGTCCTCAACCGGTCCAACAGAAACGAGACCCTCAATGGTAGTTTAACCATCTTTTTCCTCGAACACGGCTGCATCTCATTCCTTTTACTTTACAAGTCAATTGATCTAGCGCATATTTTATTTTAAACAATGCAGGGTAGTTCCCTTGATTTGATTAACCACAAGGATTATGAAAATGGGCAAAGGTTATTTAATGAAGTATATCAGGTGTGTGTTTGCTATTCTCTAGTAGTTCATTCTATCGTAAACCCTCAGCATTGAATGGTAGCTCTGTTTATTTTTGGTATCCTTCTCAGCACCAGCAACCCCAGAATCATCAGCAGTTATTGCTCAAATATATTACCCAGTATCTTGGATTCTCTGGGAGAAAACCTATTGCTGCTTATCTTATATACTATTGTCTTCTTCATTGGAGATCTTTTGAAGAAGCAAAGACAAGTGTCTTTGACAGTATTATACAAGTTGTAAACTCAGCAACTGAGGTTTGTAACACTTGAGTTTTTCAAGTTCCTTATGCTGTAGAGTAGTGGTACTCCAGTAGCTCATACTCTGCAGCCTGCACCTTATGATTCTATATGATACAGCTTTATGCATCCAATTTTCCAGTACCTGTAATATTTATCAATGTTCTTACTTCAAGGCTCAACATGATACGAGAGGCTTGGCCTACTGGCTGTCCAACTTATCCACATTGTCAGTTCTCCTGCAACGCTCATTTAAAGCTTCCAGGGCAACTGTCTCAACTTCACATAGACGAAGGTTTTCCTGTGAAAGGATTTTTCAAGCCAATCAAACTTCAAGCAGTGGACTTGCTTGTCTCAGTGCTCAATCAGTGGATGGAGCTACCGCGTTTCACCAAATTGAAGCAAGATATCCGGCTTTGCTCTTCAAGCAGCAGCTAGTGGATCAGATTGAAAAGGTGTATGGAGTGATAAGCGACAAAATGAAAAAGGAGCTAAACCCATTACTTGAGTTGTGCATACAGGTACCTCATTTCTTGAGCAAAGGAACCATCCACTGTCAACTATTCCTATTGAAAATCTGTGGAATTTCTAAATCTTTAGGATCCAAGAACTTACTCAAATCAAGCAAAGGCCTTGATGTCTCCTGCTAGTGGCTTGGGCCAACAGGACCAACTCATGCATTGGCTGAGCATCGTGAAAATCTTCAATAGCTATTTGCATGTTCTCAGAGCCAATCATGTAGGTGCTAAGAGCACAATCATCAATGCAGTATCCATTTGCAGTATTTTAAAAACAATGTTAATGTGGTTACTTTGTAGGTCCCCTCAATTTTGGTCCACAAATTGCTTACCCAAATATTTTCTATGGTCAATGTGCAATTATTTAACAGGTAAGTTTGAGTCATCCTATCATATTTTCTTCTTGGAAGTATGAGCAGTTCACTTCTGTTCCTGGAGCGTTCTCTTCCTTATTTGAAAACAGGCTTCTCTTGAGGCGTGAGTGCTGTTCCTTTAGCAATGGGCAATACATCAAAGATGGGCTAACTCAACTAAGATATTGGTGCAATGACGTCAGTCAAGAGGTGGTTCACTTATTTATTCTGCTGTAGTAGGATACATCGTGAAGGGTAAATTACATAATTACATAAGAACACCGTTCACTGTTCTTAATGTTTAACAAAACCCAATTTTAAAATGTTGCACCCAAGCTATCAAGAAGGGGCTTTGTTGTCCTTGCCCACTCCACTTTGCAATAGGAAATGTGGAGCTATGGGTGGCTTGTTAGTCAGCCTAGGTTTGGATTTCACCACGGTGGGGTTACAAATTTCATAAAACTTTAGGCTATATATCAGGCACTTTATGTCACAATTCGAGATATAACAGGTTTTTGAAACTAGGACCAAGAACATGTTTTTCTTAACTCTCATTTTTACATGCCTTTTCTTAAAAAAGAATTTATAATTCCTTTTTAATTATGATTTGTTGTGACCCAGTTTGCAGACTCCGCATGGGTAGCACTGAGGCATATAAGACAAGCTGTTGACTTTGTGGTTTGAATCATTTTCCCCTTAAGAAGCAAATCTTAGTACACAAACTGAACTATATGAAACTTTGATACTTTTTTTTTCTCAAATATACCCCCTCCCCCTTCCATTCATCAGGTAATTTCTCTGAAGCCAATAAGGACATGGGAAGAGATATGCAATGATATTTGCCCGGTAAGTGTTCGCTTTGTCCATGATTCTTTGACACTATTTCGTACTCATTTAGCTATTTGTTTAGGCTCTCAGTTTGCAGCAGCTAGAGCGGATAGTCGGTATGTATTGGGACGATTTAAATGGCACAAACGTAACATCTGCCGAGGTAAGACGATAGGCTTTATACATTTAGTCTTGCACTGTTTGGTTCGAAATGCTAGCGACCTTCGTTTAATCTCCTTTACTATCTATAGTTCATATCAAGCATGAGAGCTACGCTGCGTGAAGAATCAAATAGCGTCTCCAGCTTTTCGGTCCTGCTGGATGATGATTCCAGGTCTATTCCCCGACAATTTATAGGCTCTAGTTTTCATGCCCCTAAATGATATTTGTTCAGTTCAGCTTCATAATTTCATTTCTCTTGCAGCATACCTTTTTCGCTTGAAGATATCTCGAAGTCGATGCCAAACATTGAGGAGACGTCAGTTAGTGACCTGCTACCTTTTATCCACGAGAACCAAAATTTTGCGTTTATATTGCAATAGAGAATATGTAGCGGTTTCTTTACAACGCCTCCCGGTTTGTATAAGATTGCAAAGTTCTGGGTGGGGTATGAGATTTATTTATTATACACGCGGACACACCACCACCACAATATACACTGCACTGGACCTGCAATACACAACTTCCATCGGATACAGACATGGGTAGGCCTTGAATCATTAAGGTAACAATATGTTAATTTTAGTGACCGTCTCAGCCGCTTGGCTCTTTACAAGTTCGACTATCATACAGCATTGGGGATATACCAAGTGCCAGGGCTCAAGGTAGAAGCCGATTGGAGAATATTTTAGCCACTAGAAATAGAGTGGGGTTAAGCATAACCCTCTACGGAAAATGCATCTAGCATATACATGTACAATTCTTGAGGCCCAACGAAAAAAAAAATGTGGGTCAAGTCTCATCCGGACGACCAACTAGCAATAGAAGTCTTTGGACATATCATGGTCAGCTCTAACTCTGATGGATCCAGCTCAATGTTATGAGTTGCTCTTGAGCTTCTTTCGAGGTTTCAAATCAACCACAATGACAGTGATATTGTCCTCAGTACCCTTCTTCAGTGCGAGCCTCATAAGATAATCAGCTGCAGCTTGTGCAGCAGGATCAGTGGATTCATCACCCTCATCACACAATGATGATGCGACACCATTGTTCTTGTGCCACAGTTGGATTTGACGCCGTGCAACTTTGCATGCCTCTTCATTCGGTATGACATCCCACAGTCCATCACTTGCAAGAATGAGGCAGTCATCATCTTTCGCCCTAGGAAAGACTGTAACTTCTGGTTTTGGAATGACGAATGGTTTTAAATACCGGTCCCCTACAACAAGTGTTTCCAAGTTCAAGTTAGGAAAAGGTGAAGAACATTGGACAAATGCTATCCAACCCACAGAGAAATCAGCTGAACTGTTGGCCCAACTAAATTTTCTTTTGAATTGGAGGAACAATAATGTCCGAGAGTTTTACACAATGGTGCATCTGATTTTAAGATGGCGATGAATGTTAACATTTCCAAACAAGATCTATTGATGGTTAGCCATGGTCCAAGCTGCAAGTGTCACTTGCAGGAATCATGACATAAGGATGGCTTTTCTACTGCAGCGAACTTCTTTTCCTAATCACATCTGCATTCTGTGTTCTATACCATAGAAATATACTTAAGCTCATTTTACAACTTCACTGACAGGATTAGAGCCAATATTCTGACAGTCAAATTCCAGAAAATGATGTCAGTAGAGTTTTAAGTCTATCGTGCTTCCTATCTCGGATAGAAACAAGCTGTTTAAACCAAATCGCTGATACAGTAGACACTTTCTTTAATATAGAACAACTACAACATGGTCTTATCTTCCTAAATGGAAGCATGGCATCTAGTGAAAAATTGCCTAGGTCAGTTATTCGATTAGATAGATTGAAGATGATTCTCTAGATCGTATAGATAGCGATAATAATACCACAAAAAAACTAATTCTTACAGCAACTGGTTTCTTATATTTGATCTTAGAACTTCCACAAAGTCTAACTAAGATACTTTACAACATGCAGCAACAGCATAGGCATAGAGTCATTCTACCAAGATCTAGCTGAGGAACCAATATACATACCAATCGATCTTGACATAGCAAGTATACCGGAGACCCGGTAACCGTTCCATTGGATGACCTTGCCTCCCAGGGCCTCAATCCTCGCCCGCTCATCCTTCCTGTCAGGCTGAAGCAACCACAGGTCAATCACATCACATGAATGAACACCATAAGCATCATGGCTCCAACTAAAAAAAAAGCTCACCTTGTGATCAATCGACAGCTCTACGGGCTCCTTTCCACGGCAGAGGACAACACGCGAATCCCCGCAGTTGGCGACCACCACATGGGACGAGCACACGACGGCGACAACCGCAGTCGAGCCCACGTTCTCGGCGGCCACCGGCCGTGACTCCTGAACGCCACCGACGAGCCTGCTCGCCTGCCCTGACACCTCGTCGTCCAGCCTCTGGAAACACCTGGTGAACAGGTCGTCCCAGTGCTCCTTCATCTCCACCTCGCTTGTCTCCCCCAAATCCTTGCCGAGTAGCCTCAGCTCCTGCCGCAACAGCACCTGGAGCCTCTCCCGGCAGTAGTTCGCCACCTGTACAGCGACAAGAAGCGACGAATCAGCAACAGCTCTCATCGATGGAGTGGCTTTTGAGAAGCCCGCGGGCGTACCTCGGCGCCGCCGTGGCCGTCGAAGACGCCGAACAGGTGCGCCGGCAGGCGGAGCGCGTCGGCGTCGAGGCCCAGGCCGTCGAGGTCCCGGCGCCTGGCGAGCAGGCGCACCGGCACGTCGGCGAAGCGCGGGAACGCGGCGCAGGCGTCCTCCATCTCGGCGCTGCGGCCGCGCGTGGACGCGCAGCCCCAGACCGGCGCGCAGTCCATGAGGTAGACGCTCCTCTTGCCGCCGCCGGCCTTGCCGTCGGCGCCGGCGCCGGCGGCAGCGAGATCCAGCTTCTCGACCCCCGGCGCGCATTCCGCGGCGGCGCAGGTCGCCTCGTCCTCCACGCAGATCGCCGCCGTCGCCGCCATCACGGAATCGCAGCAAAGACCCCCTCTGTCCCTAACCCGCTCGTCCCCTGCCCAACCGCGGCGCCGGAGAACCACCGCCACCGCGAGAGTCGGCCACCAGGCACGAACCTGAGACGCGAGGAAGCGGCGGGTCGGACGGGCGGGCCTTGCAGTAGGAGGAGGGGACTACAGTCTCGGTGGGGCGGATGATGAGGAAGCCGAGGAGGAGGGTGGGGTGAGAGAGAGAGAGGGGGAAGGGGGAAGGGGAAAGAAGCAGGGGGGGGGGAAGAGGAGGAGGAGGAGGAGGGGAAGAAGCGAGGTTGGAGGAGGGGATTGGCCCGGGGCCCTCGCCGTAGCGGGCAGGTCTCCCCGACTCGTCACGCCGCTGGGAAGGGTCCGCGTGGCGGGGCGCCTTGATATTATTTGTCGCGTACTAGTACTCGCGTGCCTGGTTTCTGCTACCTTCACGCCACCACGCCGGGGCACGCACACCTGTTGCGCTCCCACTCGCACGCACACCTGTGCCGGTTTGTCAGTGCCGTAGGAGTGGCACTGCTCTGCTCTGCTCTGGTCCTGCGTGATGCTACTAGGCAGGCGCATGTTCGATCTTCACGAGAAGCCTGACACTTGGAGGGGGTACGGATTTTTCCTGACTTTGGCCTACTGTACGTGTA
>Ga0182004_10000386_pt1 | contig 25604 bp, 23 predicted proteins | sample Sormic07211540_1_FD_120479 | JGI IMG/M metagenome (GOLD analysis project Ga0182004, IMG submission 120479) | Endophyte microbial communities from Sorghum bicolor roots, Mead, Nebraska, USA - 072115-40_1 MetaG | ecosystem: Host-associated > Plants > Roots > Unclassified | place: USA: Nebraska...
AATTTTCAAGATTCCCCGTCACATCGAATCTTTGGTCGCATGCATGGAGCATTAAATATAGACGAAAATAAAAACTAACTGCACAGTTTACCTGTAATTTGTGAGATGAATCTTTTGAGCCTAGTCACTTCGTGATTGGACAATGTTTGTCAAATAAAAACGAAATACTACAGTACCCAAAAACAAAAAATTTTGTAAACTAAACAAGGCCTAAACAAGGCCCAGCTGGAGTGGGCTGGGATTTGATCATCATCACAAAAATAGCTCAGCTGCGGCCTGCGGATGATTGGTGAGACGAAAAAAAAAAAGCAGGCAGTGATGTCGCATCCCTGTTCTGCGACTGCGACCAAAATGTTTGTGTTCCGGCGCGGCAAAGCCGTCCTTTCGAAAGAGGGAAAAAAAATCTGGGATAAGCACACACACTTGTTGACTCGGGCGACGACTTAGACCTTGTTTAGTTACAACATTTTTTTAAAAAAAAATAGGCTCTGTAGTATTTTTATTTGTGTGTGATAAATATTGTACAATCATAAACTAAATAAACAATTATATAATTAGTTATTTTTTATTTATATTTAATGTTCTATACATATGTCGTAAAATTTGATGAGACGGAAAATGTAAAAAGTTTTGCAAAATTTTATAGAAACTAAACAAGAGGGTTCGTTCGTTGGACGGTTACAGCGTTTTATCTTCTCATGATTGGATATGATTGAATCTTGGTTGTCAATCAAATAAAACAAAATATTTTACAGTAAAACTCGTTTTTCGTATGGTCTCTCTCGTCTCGGCCCGGAGCCGCGGACGGACACAGCACATGGGCGTCCGTCATCGCGTAGGGCATGGCGCGCGGACAGGCGGACAGGCGGTCAGGCCTGGGCCTGGACGATGCCCTACGGGGTACGGGCCTCGCCGCCGGCAGGCAAGAGACAGGCAATCCAGATCCGTGCCATGTTGCTTGCTTCGCATTGAGTACGGAGGAGGAGGGAAGAAGGGGACGAGAAGCTGCGAGGAGGCCAACTTGACACGCGAGGCGAGGCCGAGGCCGCCAAGAATGCGATGGATGGAGTCGCTCGGGGTCGGGGGCCGAGCAGCTTCCGGGCGCCTGCCTCCGTCGCTGTCTCGGCGGTCGATCCACTGTTTGGACTCCCCCCGCGCCGCGCACGCGGGCTTTCTCACGCCACGTTTAGGGCCCTTTAGATTGGTAACGAAAAATTTTTAGTGTCACATCGGATGTGTCGGAAGGATAACGGGAGGGGTTTTTAGAAACTAATAAAAAAACAAATTACATAGCTCGTCAGGAAACTGCAAGACAATTTTATTAAGCATAATTAATCTGTCATTAGCATATGTGGGTTACAGTAGCACTTAACGCTAATCATGGAGTAACTAGACTTAAAAGATTCGTCTCGCGATTCTCAACTAAACTGTGTAATTAGTTTATTTTTTTTATCTACATTTAATGTTCTATGCATGTGTTCAAAGATTCGATGGGATGGATGAAAAATTTTTGGGTGGGGAACTAAACAGGGCCTTAGTTACTTCCAAAAAAAAATTTCAAAATTTTTTAATTCTCTATCACATCGAATCTTTAGACACATGTATAGAGTATTAAATATAAACAAAAATAAAAACTAATTGCACAATTTGGTCGGAATTGACGAGACGAATCTTTTAAGACTAGTTAGTCCATGATTGGATAATATTTGTCAAATACAAACGAAAGTATTATAGTGTCGATTTCTAAAAAAATTTAGAATTAAACAAGGCCTTAGCCAGTAGTCCCTGAGTCCCACAAATAAATGTATTTGTTTCACTGTTACCATTTATGTTTGACAATTCGTTTAATTTAAATTTTTATACAAATAATAAAATAAATAAATATTATAAAAATTATCTAATAATAAAATAAGTTATGAGAAATAGATAATATTTATTAAAAAAATTTAAATAAGACGAACGTTGAAATATGAACTCAAAGAAATATAATTATTTATACAAGTCAAAGAAATATGAACCTTCTTGATATGGATTTGACGCTCACTGTTACTGTACTGCATGACGTAATATACTAGTACGTACTGTACACTAGTACTATACTTTCTACATCCAGATCAGGCAGCGTAGTCTGGACTCATACTCTACAGACAGGGACAGGTCAGTCATTGCCTCCCGGTCTCCGAGCTCCAGATGCCGTCAGATCCATATCCAACGGCTGGAACCAACCGACGAGACAGACGCTTCTAGACCAACGTCACGTGCGGCGCTGAGTTTAACCCTCACCCACCCTCACCCTCCCGGTCAAACCAACGGAACAGCGGGAAGCCTCGCCGCGTACTACGGCCCCCCTCCTCTCCTCCCCCCGAGACGAACGAAGGAAAGCCGGGTCAGAACACAACACCCCGCCTGATGGATTCCTCCTCATCGCATCGCGCCCTCCGCTGCTCTCCACCCGCCCACCCCCTGCTCGCGCGCGCGCGCCCACAGGCTGAGCCGTGGGGCCTATTCTTGCTGGACCCAGCTGTCCGTGAATGCTGTGGGTGCGAAGCGGCCAATACTAGGGCGTGCGTGGCGTTTTCCTTTTTTTTTTTTTTTGGCCGTTGTGGGAAGGCGGTGGTGGGGTGGGTGAGCTGGATCCAGCTGCGATGGCGGCGACTTTGTCGCTGGGTGATCATTACGCCCCCCCGGGGCCGCGATCGTGTTGCTTGGGACGTGCGGCCATTTTACGGTTTTTTTTCCTTTATTAAAAAAAACGGCTTTTTTTTAATCTTTTTGCTCGAGCGCATCCGTGATCCCGTCCGCTCAGCAGCCTGCAGCAGGGGCGGCCGGCCTGCCGGCCCGCCGAGCAGGATCTCCTGCGCTGCGCCGCTCTGCTTCCGTGCCTGTGGTGAGCCCGTGATTGCGCCACTCAGGTCTTGTCCAAAAGATTTTTGGATTTAAGTACGGCAACATTTTAATGTGTATATTTGGTAATTATTGTCTAATTACGAATTAATTAGATTTCAAAAATTCGTCTCATAATTTATAGATAAACTATGTAATTAGTTTTTTATCTATATTTAATGTTTTATGTGTCACAAGATTCGATGTGATGAAAAATCTTGAAAGTCTTTTGTTTTTTTTTGGTAATCTCATTTCGACACGCACGAGATCACACTCTTCTCAGCCTTCTCTGGAAAAAAAACATAGAAAAAAAACTAAGATAATGGCTGTGCTAGTGCAGGCGTGGTAGTGAGGTGATCGTGCCACGCCACTAAACTCGTGGAGTAGGATCTTAATTAATTAATCGCCCGTGACATCATCGTCTTTACCAATCAATTGACCTTCAATGGTAATGCATGCGGTGCATCGTCACACAGAATACTACCACTAATCTGGTAATGAGGTGATCCACGCATTGTTACGATTTTTTTTTCAATTCCCATGGCCGACAGCCATGAAGCTCGGCTACGTTCTCAAGGCTGTCAGCTCAACTCATCAACACATGGACCGTCTAACTAAATACCAAAGTCTTGGTTAGGATCAGGGGAAATTTTTAAGTGCATCTAAGGCTAACTAGATTTGAGAAAAAGTGGATTTGTTATATTGGGATTTTTTTTAATGGATCTAGGGCTAACTAGATTTGAGACAAAGTGAATTTGTTGTTTGCTATTTTTTTAGAAGGGAATATGGTTTGACCAATGTTAAATACAAGGATTTGTTTGGATATGGATTTTGGGTAAGTGTTTGTGTTAACTAAAAAACGGAAGACTTTTTGCAATGACTCTTGCTTTAACTTGTACAACCTTAAGGCACAAACAAGACTTTTTGCAATGACCTCATGTAGTGAAGCATTATCGTTATGAGGTCTATACCTTAGAGCTTGAGAGGTTTCAGTGTTTGGATGTGTTGCCCTTGTAGTTTGGCGATCTTGATTGCTTGAGATCTTTGTGACCTTTCGATGAAGGCACGATGATCTTCGAGTTGATGATCGTCCATTCTCGGTTAGAGCGGCAATGTGTTGGTGTGTTGAGACTAGTAGACCCTCGCCCTCGTGTGGAGAAACTCTATAGTGGTAACGACATCACAGTGACCACGATCGAGTGGAAGTGGTGACACTACGTGACTCACATCCACATTTGGTTTGTATTTGATACCATGATTGAATTAGGTGTTATTGGTGGTAACCGCGAGACTTGGTGACTCGCAGCATTGTTTTTTGGCGGAGGCCTTGTGTGGTGGTCTAGCGTAGTAGTATTGATCGGGTGGCCTAAGAGACTTTGCAACTTCACTTCCTTTGGTCAACGTTGTGCTCGAAAACTTTGTTATTGGGAGCGTACCTCGGTGTAGCTTCAACATGGAGTAGGTGTTGCGATCTAGCAACCGATACCACGGGATATATTGTCATGTCTTCAGGAGTTTGCCCTCTCTATCCTTAGCTCTTTACTTATTGTGTTTATTGCTTCCGCATGTGCTTTGCTTGTGTGACCTTTGCATTCACATATTACCTACACACTAACTAATATGATTCGCTCCAGATTGCTGAGCTTCTTTTGGATTGATGCTAAGTTAAGAGCATAATAAAAAAAATTTAAGTGCACATCCCGTTAGAGTAGTTTATGGTTTTCTAGTGATTATTTAAATTGATCTCTAGGTTTTTAAGTTTGTTTTAGACACCCAATTCGCTCCCTCTTGGGTACACACAGCTCCTTTCAAATCTAAACAATGTAATGATTTGTATTGCCAATCTAATATTAGCTTTAATAAGTATTTTCTTTGAATGTGTGCTTATGAATATATTGGATCTTGAAATGACGATCATGGTTGTATACTTAAAAAAACTCACACTCACTTGAAATCCCAACTACAATAAACTGCTACTATACTACCACTAAAGAGAGTGTAATGGAGAGCTTACGAGCGGAGAGGGGTACCCCATATTTATAATCTAGAGAGTTGGTAATTATAACCCAGGCTTGCTCACCCGCCACGTCCTGATATTTACCTTCTCTGCTTCCATTGCCCCTACACAAATTAAATCGGTCAAACAAAAGGATACACTACAAAGATGCTTTCTCAATCAAACTAGCTACGAAGAACAAAGAACATATACTCCTTGGTCCCTGTCTGATGCCGGCGATGAGGCAAAGGGCAAGCTATAGAGTAACTTCTAGAAGATCTAGTCACCACCGTTATTGTCATCCTCCTTGTTGGCTTGTTCCATTTCCACACACAACAATTGCATTGCCACCGTCGTCGTTGCCACTGCCACCTTAGCACCAAACATCATTGTTGCCATCCCGATCTTGGATGTGATGGGGGCAAAGAACCCACCCTCCTGACCTGGATCCACGTTAACATTCCTCTTCCCATCCTTGTCACGGGACACCATAGTTGCATTGACCTCGCTGCCACGATTGGTCCCAGACATCGTCGCACTAATCTTGGACGCCATGGTGCTTAGGAGTCTGCCTTGCTCACCTGACCTTTATTGCAGCCTCCACTACTTCTTGATGTGACTTATTCAAAGACATCGTGCATGGAAGAGGGATCAGGAACAAAGATGGCGAGCAATGGCAGTTCGAGGATTGTATCTTGCGATTTTGTCAAAGACAATCATGAGAAAAGAGGAGAACGATAAACATAGATTTGTTGTATGTTTTTTATCGCTAGAGCTAATAAACCATTGAAAAGGGAATACAAACTCTTATAACATGGGCAACCGATCGACCAAAAGTAAGTGTTTTAAGAAAATCTTGAGGTTAAACTAACAAAAATACTCTAACATAGGCAACTGATAAGGTGGTTATTTGTTAGTCACCCGCGTCCAAGCTTTCTCCCCGCACACGCTCTGTCTGCGTAGGCGACCACATCTAATCCCCACACGACGACTAGATCTAGTACGTGGCTTCAGATCTCCTCCTTGCATATGCGTGATCTCTCTCTCACTCTCTCCCGCCCCTTGGTGCCCATTGAGTTCCTTTCGGTGAGCTCCTCCATGCGACATGAATGACGGATTGGGGCGAATCCGACGGCGGCCATGGTAAATCCGACGATATAGGCTTGCTCCTCCTTTTTCTCCTCTTCTATCTTAGAGTAAGGATCCGACGAGCTCTTTATATCATCTTTCAACTTTGGTGAGCTTAGAAAGGAAAGGCTTAGAGGGAAAAAGGCTGACCCGACGGTGGGAATAGTGGCAGGATAACTAGGGGCTCTGGCAGCAGCCAGGCTAGGTCGGGGCAAGGAAACTCCATGGCTGGAGCTCAACACGGAAGGAGGAGGGGAGGCGACCATCATGAAACCCTAGTGCAACCCTAGAACACTATGGTGGGGCGGTGGACGGTGGCGAGAGCGTGCACGAGGCGGAGGGCACGACAATCACCTACTAGGCACGAGTAGCAATAGGAAGAGAAAATATCCGAAAACACTATCCATTAGATATTGATCCAATGGTCGAAGATGGTGAAACGGAAACCGACATCAAAGGCCTTGTTTACTTCTAAATTTTTTTTACAAAATAGGAATAGTAACACTTTCGTTTATATTTGATAAATATTATTCAATTATAGACTAACTAGGCTCAAAAGATTCGTCTCGTCAATTTCGACCAAACCGTGCAATTAGTTTTTATTTTCATCTATATTTGATACTTTATATATACGTCTAAAGATTCGATGTGACGGAGAATCTGAAAAATTTTGTAAAATTTTTGGAACTAAACAAGGCCAAAACTAACCCTCCATTTTCTTCAAAACCTGGAGTCCCCGTTCTCCATTTCTTCGAATCAAAACCTGGGCCTTGTTTAGTTCTAAAAAATTTTGCAAAATTTTTCAGATTTCCCGTCATATCGAATCTTTAGACGCATGCATGGAGTATTAAATATAGATGAAAATAAAAATTAATTGCACAGTTTGGTCGAAATTGACGAGACGAATCTTTTGAGTCTAGTTAGTCCATGAGTGGACAATTTTTGTAAAATACAAACGAAAGTGCTACGGTGTCAATTTTGCAAAATTTTTTTTGAACTAAACAAGGCTCCCCTTCTTCTCCCGTTAAAAAAAAATTTTCCGTTCAGAATCCCATGTACCTTCACTCCCCCGAATAAGACCAAATCCCTCCCCGTCCTCACCCTTGCCCACCCCACATTATTCTCTCCCCAAATCTGACCCTCCCTCGTGCGAGGTCTCACCTCTCCTGACGCGACGCGAGACGCACCACACGCGAGCCCAAGCCCAGCCTCATCTAGGGTTAGCGTTCCACGGCGGCGGCGGCGGCCATGGACGAGGCAGCGACGGCGGCCCTGGCGGCGGCGAGGGCGCGGTGGACGCAGTGGGAGGAGGTTGTGGTGTCCAACGACCGCGGCAGTCGCCTCGTGCACTACTACCTCCGCGGCAACGGCGAGGCGAAGGAGCTGGCGGTGGTGGGGCGGGAGCGGAGCCCGCGTCACATGTCGTACGCCGTGCAGGGGCGGTTCCTCCGCGCGCTGGCGGCCGCCGCGGGGGCGGTCGCCGTCGCGCCGTCGCCGTCGCGGTCGCCCCTGGCGGCTGCTGGGGCGGACGGCGGCGCCCCGAGGAGGTGGCGGTCCAGGCGGGAGGTCGTGGACTGGCTGTCCTCCCTCGTTTCCGGTGAGATTTCTGTGCCCGGGTTGTGCTTGTTGGAGATTTGGTTGTAGATTTGGATGATTCTGAGCGGGGCTCGGCGCGTTTGGTCCCTGTTTTTTTTTGGCTCGATTTGGTGCTATGTTTTGCGTTGAAATTGCGACTGTTTTTAGTCCGAATGGAGGCTGTTCATGTTCTGTCCCTCTTCTCTGCATGTTTGGATGCGTTTTATGCCGTGAAACATGAGAGTTTATGGGATTTACAAGGATCTCTTCGGCTGATTTGCGTGCTGCGTTTGTTAGAAGTCCATGCCTGGGATTCCTTGGCGGAACATCGGCTGATTTGTTCATCTGGATTCGGGCTTGTCTAACTCCCCGCTGCAATCCGCGTTTTTTTTTTCATATTTGCTCGTTTGTACCCGATGCCGGATGGATGGTTTCTGTTTATGCAATCTTGACGCGATGAGCGAATCTGCTGTTCTATGGACGCGATATCTTTACGGAACTATCTGTTTTCTCATCTCTATTGGCGCTTGCAGCTTCTAGGAAACCTAGGATTAGGATTAGATTTCGGTTAAGGAACGCGGATGCTTTGCCTTCGTTTCCTGCTGTGTCTAGCCTGATCTGGGCAAGGAAAACCGTAATCTTCCTCGTATTTTTCTATTTCGCTGTTTGGGGATTCTGTAATAGGGGCGGCTGGAGACACTGATGCTTTACTTCAATGTCCTGCTGTGTCTAGCCTTATTTGGCTACAAGAGGCACCGTGTCTAGCCATATTTGGCAAGAAGAGGTGTTGCCTTCCTCGTATTTTTCCATTTGGCTGTTGGAGGGAGCCGCGGCTGCGAAACACAGGTGCTTTACTTCCATTTCCTGCCGTGTCTAGCCTGATTAGCAAGAAAAACCGTCTTCATCGGTTTTTTCCCGTTTAGTGGTTAGACCAATAGAGGATTCCTCCACTATGGTCTGTTGTTTCACCAAATTTGTTCGGCAACTGAGGTAGTGCATTTCGCCCTCTCTTGTTTGGCTGTTGGAGGGAGCCGCGGCTGGGCTTCACTTCCATTTCCTGCCGTGTCTAGCCGGATTGGCAAGAAAAACCGTCTTCATTGTATTTTTCCATTTTGCGGTTAGACCATTAGAGGATTCCTCCACTATGGTATTTTGTTTCACCAAATTTGTTCGGCAACTGTGGTGGCACATTTCGGCCTCTTTCTGACGTTCAGGAAGACTGTTTCTTGAATAGATCCGGACGTATGTCTCCTAGTTGGGATTTCTCCGTATGTTTCCTTAGCTGTTCATCGACTGAGTTTTTGTTTAGACAAATTTGTTTTGGGTCGCTTTACGGTTCTTCTAGGAATGACTATGATCTCGCCCGGTTTGTTCAGTAATAATTTGGTTGCCTGCGAAACTCATGCCTTCTCCTTTTCCATAGGAATATGGAGAATACAGGTGTGTCTCAGTGGAAGCAGCTGCTGGCTTCCTTTGGGCCAATTGTGTAACCTTGGCATTTGGGAATAGAGATAAGCGAAGCAGCAGCATGAATGTATGCTCAATCAGGTGCTGTTTTGATCTTCCCTTGTTATGGCCTCACCTGGTGCCTCTGTGGAGAGGATCCACAAGTCCATATAGTGTGTACTTCGACTGTACACTGAATGTTCATGCAAAAGAAAGCCTCCATTTCTTTGAAAAGCAACAAATTCTAGTGCAAATAAATCAACGTATTCTAGTGAAAATGATTTGTCTGGCTATGTGTTCAAAGCTTTAATATAATACAATGAAGTGGGAAATCTATCTGATATTTGGATATTTAAATAGGATCAGATTATACCCAAATCACGAGAAGTTATTCTCAAGTAAATGCGTTTTCCATCTTCTGTTTGCAGTTTTTGATTGTCATTATTCCTTTTCTTCTCTTCTGTTCCGTTTCTTTTAGTTCTTCATTTTGTTTTGCTATGTTGCTTTTGCCTAGGTGTAGAATTGTCTACTTCGTTCCATGCTTCGGTTTCCATTAAAAGGTTTCTTTTGTGATTTTCTTATTGTGAATGCTTCATTTGCAGGTTATAGTTATGGTTCCTCCTCAATGGCTAATAGGTGCAATGTGGATTCATATGATGACAATGTTACGGCTTTGAAGGTACAGTAATGTTTTGGTACATCATGTTGCCTTTCTTATGTCTTGGAAGCACCATTGGTAATTCTCCTTCTCTAATGCATTTTCTATTATGCCTGTTCAGGATGTTTCTTCTAGGGAAGCTTCAAATGATTTCACATGGTTGGGAGCTCCTTGGCATTGCCAACAACGTCTGAAGCACTACAAATCTTTCTGCCGTAGAGGAATTACTATCTCGGTATGCCCACTCGCTGTCGCTGGCTACTTTCATTGTCTTTTTAGCTATGTGCACCTCTATTCCTTGCTCTTTGTCAATCAGCTATAACACTTACATTTCAAACACCATACCTAGGCAAACAAGAAACTGAGCCCCCAGAAAAAAAATGCCAGTGTCCTGAATGTTACTTGCACAGTTTCATGAGGTAGAAGTGGATATATTTTGTTGAAAATAGGTTTCTTTTACTTTGACGAATATTTTTTTTCATTATTCCTACTTTGACATGATATTAAGGAACCTTTTGGCTTCATAGAAATACATAGTTAAAAGTAGATGAAGATTGAATGCCAATATTTTCATGTAGTAAACTTTTGTAGGTTGAACCTTAGCTGATACATTCCTACTATACTTACAGGTGCATAGTTTTGTATACATCATGAGTGAAGAGATGAAGAGACTTGTTGCTTATGTGGAAGATCTCTACGAGGATACAAATTCATGCAACATGGTCAAGGTACAATGGTTCGACAAAGTTGATGAGGTTGGTGTTTCGTTGCCCATGGATTTCGATGACAGAGAGATTTTCTTTTCTCTGGGCCGTCAAGATCTCAATGTAGAATGCATTGATGGGTTGGCTGCAGTCCTGAGTGCCCAGCACTACGAGAAGTTCAAGAGTGATACCAGATGCAGCTTGTGGCAACCTTATTTTTGCTGTCGGCAGATTGATAATGGTGAAGTCAAGCCTTTTGATGTCACACAGCTGCAAGGCTACTGGAGCCAGGAAATACTTAGGACCATGTTCAATGCAACTTCCTCTCTGAAGGTGCGTTTCAAGGTCCCTAAATCGGGACCCAGTTCAGATGGAGGGTTGAAGAGGAAGCGTGATGCATTCAACAATGATGCTAATCCACAGAAGGTCATTTGTTCTGATGCTTCTACTTCTAGATTTTATGGTGGTGAGAACATCAAACACTTGTGTCCTGGTTGCCATGTGGAAGTACTATCTCAAGATAGTGGTATAAGGGGATGTTGGTTTAGATGTTTGATTCTGAAGAGGCATAAAGATAAAATCAAGGTGCGGTACCTAGACCTTCAGGATGCTGATGAGACTGGAAACTTGGAGGTGTGTTATGTTCAGTTTACTCTCTATAATTTGTTTCCTTTTGTTTCATGCTGTTGAATTTTAGAACTGGAGTTTGACCTAATCTGATGCTTGCAGGAGTGGGTTATGCTAACAAGAGTTGCTAAACCTGATCAACTGGGTATACGTTTCCATGGAAGGCCAATGATTCGTCCGCAGCACGTGGAAGAAAGCAAGGCCTCTTGCTTTGATGTTGGAGCCATTGTTGATGCATGGTGGCATGGTGGCTGGTGGGAGGGAATTGTGTTGTGCCAGGGAGGCAGAGGGCGTCTACAAGTATATTTTCCAGGTAACTTCACATCCATGATTATGGGCAAAGTCTTTTATGCTGTGTGTTTTGTGAGCAATTAGTGTATTAATGAAAACACAGTATCTTACCCTTTTTTTGTCATTCATCACAGGAGAAAAGCGAATTGCTGAATTTGGTGACGATGAGCTGAGGTATTCCCTTGAGTGGGTTGATAACAAATGGAATCCTTTGAAGGGAAGAAAAGATATCTCAAGCAAGCTGACCTCCACTGCAGACTGTGGAAGTGGATATTTGATTGGGAAACAAGATCAGCTCGATTTTGATGTGCCTCCAAAACCAGAACCTCAACAGGGACTTCGATATGACAAGAGGGGTATTGAGAAACCTTCAGTCTGCACTATCTCACGAGATCAGAAACGTGTCCTCGCCGACCTGACTAATGATCTGAAGTTAGATAATTTGAGGTGGAGGCCAAGAAAGAGGAGTAGAAGATTTGGGTCAAGAAAGCAGTCGGACACTAGCAGCGGAAGCAGCAGTGGGGACATGGACTTGTCCAGCCCCAGTGGAAGCTTTGGTCAACCTAATCTAGTGCCCGACGAGGAGGCATGCAAGAGCAGTGGAGAGCAGCCTTTTATGGGTGTGCCTGTGCAGGTTCCAAATCTTGTGATGTCCAGGTGAAAGCCAAATTCAGCAGCACAGGTTGAAGGGGTTAACATGTTAGCTTCTTACTTTCTGGAGTTACACCGGCCTTGGCGAGATGTAGGTTTTGTGCATCCCCAGGTTTTTTTTGCCAGCACAACCCAGATCCAGGTTTTGACAGTTTTTTTGAAGGCTCATCAACTAGTAGTCAGTTAGATGTGCAGATGTGTCACCAAGAACCAGTATACAGTTTGTATGTACTGACTGACCTAGATAAGTTTTTTATCTGGTCCCTAAAATGTGTAGGGTTGATAGCTTTGTTAACATCGTCTAGGAGGGGAAGAAGGTCCAGTTTGGTTTCTGGTTTTAGAGCTTTCATTTTTTTTGGGCAATCGTAGTCTTTGTTGTTTGTTTGTTCATCTAGTCTTAGCTGTGGCTCGCCTACATAAAGTTATTATGCTCTACTAAACTCAGTGAGATGTCACTACTGAAATCAGTGAAATATCACAAGATATAGTTGCTTGTTGCCAATTTCTGTGGTCTAAATCTCAGTTAGGGTACTGAATTCTGTTTTTGTCATCGCGGTGGACTTTACTGTGCCTGCTTCTATCTGTACCACCACCGCCCACGGAATGGTGGTGAAATGTGAATTGTGCGGTAGCAAGTGTGGCATGCTGTTGTTGCCTGTTGGAAAAATGGGGTAATTGGTTGGTGTGAAGAATCCCTAGATCGTTCGGTTGGTTTGGAGAATTCAAACTCTACCTCGGACAGGTTCGGCAACGGTAGGCTTTGACAGGCTTGGCTTCGCTGGTGTTCCTGGTTGCCCCTACTGCCTGCCTACCTTACTGCCGGGGCCGAGCGCCGTTGCTGCTGCGCCACCGCCACCTCTCGACGGTAACGACACGCACGACAAGTTTAAGGAACTTCTCGTCTTCTCCCGCCGTGCCCAATCCTAATTGATGTTCACATCACGTTTCCATGTGCCGTCTGATAAAGGCGTGCAAGTGTCCCATCTCGACAGGGTAGAGGCCGTGTCAAAAGCTTCGTGGCAAGTCGGGCAACGGGCAGAGGAAAGGAAATGCCATTCCGATCCATACGTGCTAGGCAGCCTGCGTGGTTGGACCAGAATCTGATTCGACTCGGTGAGATGAGAAGACGATGCCTGGCCCTAGACACAAGCACAAAAGCTAGGTATGAATCGAAATCTTCTTAGCCCCACGCCCCCACCCAGCTGCCACGGAGAAGGCCCTGCCCGGCTCCTCCTTCTGCCCTTAAGGATCAGGACCACCCCTCCTCTTTGCCGGCGTTGAAACCGACCGGATCCGCGATCGCCGCTAGTCGTCGTCGAGCAGCAGCAGCAGCAGGGAGATCGATGAGCGGCAAGGTAATAACCAGACCACCGCGGTGGCCAACTGTTTCTTTGCTGCGGGGTGTTCTTGTGACGTGGGTGCAGCAGCAGCTCTACTGCATGACGGGTGCTACCAGAGGATCAGGAGACACATGCAATGCAAGACCTGGACGGACAGCCACCTGATCGACCGGAAGCAGCAGCGGGTGAGCGTCTGCGGCGCCTTCGTGCCGCGGGACGTGGCCATCAAGCTCCGCAACAGCACCAACCGCCGCGTCGAGATACTCGACATCAAGGAGGTCGTCGACGCCGGGGCCGGAGGCGACCGCAGCGGCGGCCAGCAGCCGTCCGGGAAAAAAAAAAAAAGGGAAGGAGTCGCCGACGCCGTAGGACAGGACGACGCAGCCACACACGTTTGCCTGTCGACCGGCCGGGCTCTAATGTAGCGCGAATGTTACATATAATCTCTGCTCGATTGAAACAGATACGATTTATGGATTATCCGGCAGCAAGTGTTTTGTTCATGCACGCCAAAGGTACCAATAACAACGCTACCAGCACTGAGCTCTCAAGTCTCAACTAACCAACCACGAGGACGAAATCACACACAGATGCTAGGTGATGACACTTATATAGACTCACTCACCGTCTCACAAACACGATGCAAATGGTCTGCACCCCTGCAGCAGCCAGGCTAGAGAGTCTTCTGAACCTGCACATGCTTGGTGCCCAGCCTTCAAAGGCATCCAGTCCAAACAAGGTAACCCCGGCAAACGTAAGAGCAGCAGCAGGGCTGCCTTCGAGTGCAGTGCAGCCTCCCGAAGGACAAGCAGCGCCAACCATACACAACACAGGGGGAAATGATCCATACATCAACAACTCGCTTCAACAAGGTACTCACAGATTATTGACAGTTAACAGGACACAGTAGCCTATAACAGATTTTGTACCGCTGCTGCTGGTACCGTGACAATGACAGCGTGGCCCTGTTCACTTGGCTGTTCGCTGATTTATTGTTTGAGAAAAACATTGCCGAATGGCTAACAAGTTCGGCAGATAAACTCAAGCGAACAGGTTGTAACCATTGCGACAACCTCTCAACATTTGTGTTGCTGCGATGAGGTTCATCACCAAGTTAAGATTGTTGCCCACTGCCCACCAAACCATAGCACACCGGACCGAAAAAGCCGGCCTTGGTAAGTGAGGCGGATGCAAAAGAAGGTGAAAAGAAGGCTCTGTACCTGTACTGTACATGAAGTAGCTCTTGGCAGGCACCGGCACCAGCACCAGCCACGCATGGTAAAGCCAGGGTTTCCTTGGAGTGGCGTTAAAGCCTGCAGAGGTGGATGGGCAGCAGCAGAGCAGAGAGAACAACGAACGAGCTCACCGTTCGCTGGCCAGCTTTTACGGTCCGGACAGCAGCAAATGTGAAGTGTCCGTCCGCACACACGTACTCCCCGTCCTGTTGTTCCTTTTGCCACAGCCATTGGGAGCTCGTTGTGCGACAAGGAGAGCTTCTCCCCCCCTCTCTAGCTGCTAACTCATGATCAGCAGCTGAAAATGGGCCTGGCGGTGAAGCGCGTCTTCCTCCTCACCGCCTCCCTTGTCCTCCTCCTGCTCAGCTTCGAGCTCCTGCTGCAGAACGAGGTCCTGCTCCGACGTGTGAGCCATGGCTGCAACGAGGTCAGTGCCGTGGCAGTGACCCGTGACGCCGGTTCTGGTTTCCTCTCCAGGTTCAGGATGCTGGCGGTAAGCCTGGATCATCATCATCGGTCGCCGCCGCGACACCCACACCGGAGCCATCAAAAGAGTTCTGCAGCTCCAGCTCCAGCACCGGCGATTCAGGTTCATGAAGCTCTTCCCACTCCGACTCCGACGCTGGCTGCTCCCGCTCCTGCTCCTCTTCCCCATGAGAGTCATACAAGGATGCCACTCAGAAACCACAGCCGCATTGCCCCAGCGAGGAGTGTGGCACGCAAACTGGGAGGTGGAGGAGGTCACGCCAGGCTCCCGACACCCACCATTGTCGGCCTGGCTGTGGCTGGAGCATGTCTGCTTGTTCTCGGGGTTGCAGTGGCAGCAGCAGCCTCACTCAGGAGATCAAGGAAGCTTCAGAAGAAGCCTTTCAAGCTGTTTTCCCATGGATCAAGAGCTCACAGGTCAACTTGCGCTACCATCAAGGTTAGTTCGCATCCCAGCGCAGATCTGCTTTACCCGGGTTCTGCTGTGCAATGCCAGGAGGACTATGCGATCATCAAAGAATCTTCAGAGTCTAAGAGCTTATCAGTTCTTCTCACTCCATCAATAAGTAGTGCAGAGTTGATCATAAGCGATTATGCTGTGAAAACCAGCACCAGCTTGCAGTCTGATGAAGCTGACTCTTTCCGTTCATTGCCCTGCTCTCATTCATCAGGTGGCTCCATTACAGAGTTGCCGCTGCCAAATTGTGATAAATCTATTGCAGATCCTTCTCCATCTTCTCGACATAGGGATGATTCACCTTCTAGTTCATCATATCAATCACTATCACCAGATTGTAGATCTCCCTTCTGCCCAAAGACTCCACCTTTCACAGCTTCTGATCAAGCCCATGTGCAGAAGACCTTTTGCCATCTTCCAGAAAATCCAGCTGAGGAGAAAACTGAAGTAATAAACCACCAAAAGACTGCAAAAGCTACCAACAATTCAGGATCCATGGGACATCCTGAAGCTCCAAAAGTAGAGCAGGTCAATGCAAAGCTCAGGTATCTCTCGTCAGGTTGCAATTCTAATTCCTGTGCTACAGAGATCACATCCTCCGAAACAAACTCAGCATTCAGGGTGTCAAATACAGACATTAATTTGGATCCAAAGGAATCAATACGGAACTCAGCTGAAGAAGCCAAGCTAAAACCATCTGGAGCAACAAGTATACCAAAAACACCACCACCCCCTCCACCACCAATCAAACCTACTTCAAGTCTTAAAGGGCAGAACTCTGGCCAGCCTCCATTGCCACCTCCATTACCGATTCAGTTACAAGTTGGCAAAGATGGGTTACCACTTCCAAGGTTGAAACCTCTGCATTGGGACAAAGTAAGGGCAGCTCCAAACCGCTCAATGGTGTGGAATGACATTCAGTCAAGTTCCTTCGAGTTTGAGTAAGCCACAAAATGATTCCCATCACCAGATTGTCATTTTTTCCTATTATTACATCTTACAACAGCATACATTATACAGATTTGATGAACAGATGATCAAGTCATTATTTGCATACAACTTTCAAGGGCAAGCAAAAAATGAGGACCCCAAGAGCAAGACTTTAGCTACCAGCAAACATGTCATTGAGCACCACAAACTTCAAAATACTACTATACTCTTGAAGACCTTAAATGCTAGCACTGAACAAGTCTGCAGTTCTATAACAGAAGGTATATTATCTTGCTGCATTCGGATTTAAACTTACCAAGTAAATGATGGCCAGATGAACCTACTGTCATGTCTTCAATCACAGGTACTGGACTGTCCACGCAACAACTAGAAGCGTTGGTCAAGATGAAACCATCCGAGGAGGAGGAGAAAAAGCTACTTGATTATGATGGGGACATCAACATGTTGGATCCAGCAGAGAACTTTGTCAAGGTGCTACTGACAATACCAATGTCATTTTCAAGAATTGAGGCAATGCTGTACAAGGAAACTTTTGATGATGAAGTTGCCCATCTCAGGATGTCCTTTGCACTGATTAAAGTAAGTAGAGATATTCAATCGATTTAGAAGATATAAACACTCTGTTCAAACTATAACTAATTCTTTGTTTACTAGGGAGCCTGCAGTGAACTCAGGTCCAGCAAATTGTTTTTAAGATTACTTGAAGCAGTACTCAAGACCGGAAACAGAATGAATGTTGGAACTATAAGAGGAGGGGCAAGTGCTTTCAGACTTGACGCACTGCTGAAACTGTCAGATATACGTGGAGCTGACGGGAAGACAACCCTCCTGCATTTTGTTGTCCAAGAGATGGAGCGATTACAAGGATCAAAGGCTTCAGATAAGCTCAGTGGAACTTCTGGACCTTGTCAAGCCACACTGGCAGAAAGAGAAGAGTATCCAGAAATAGGTACAGAATTTGTTTCAGAGTTAAGTAATGAGCTTGGCAATGTCAAGAAGGTAGCAAGTATAGATTTAGATACCTTGAAAAGCTCAATCTCAAATCTATCACATGGACTGGCTCAACTGATAAGGCTTGTCGGGACGGAGCTTACCAGCAATGACAGGAACCAGAACTTCCTGCAGTGCATGAGATCATTCCAAACTCATGCAGAGAATACCATGCAGGAACTCAAGGTTGACGAAGCCGAGGTCCTACAGCAGGTCAGAGAACTCACAGAGTATTATCATGGAGAGGTTGGCAAGAATGAGTCCAACCTCCTCCATATATTTGTCATCATGAGAGATTTTCTTGGTTTGCTAGATAGGGTGTGCCGAGACATGAGGGGTTCAAAGCACATCCAACCTCCGAACATAGTCTTTCCGCTCAGGTGAATATGTTTAATGATCAGACTTCACATTAACCAGTTGGACATTAACAAATTAACTTTTTTTTGTGTGAATGTGTGTATAGTTATTAGCTTGAGATGGGTTTGTATCAGTTACGGAGAGTTTGTATACATGCAGAATTGTATTAGAATGATGGTGTGTTTAGATTGCATGGTTTTCGATTTGTTGAATACACTCACAAGTCACAACTTAATGCTGACCATGTTATTGTTTTGGAGGGTCCTATATACTCCTGTAGTCACTGGTAACTGCCAAACATGTCCTCTTGTATATTTTCATTTTGCTAATAATCTTTAAAAATTTCAAACTCCAAAGACAGCATGCCCAGGCCACTGTTGCAGTACACGTCAGAACAGTACATGTCCATTTACATGCCAGTCTAAGGACAGCGAGGAATTTTCCCAAGATATATTCAGGGAAGATGGGATCTCTACCACTTTACAAATTTCAAGAAAATATACTTCCCAGAAGATAAATGAAAAAGGGATATAAACCATATTTTAGAGATAAAATCTGCAGAACTATTCTACAGTTTATAACTTATTGCTCTCCAACAATTCCATAATATCAACAGTATAATTTCTCCAACAAGACCCACAACATTGAGAGATAGGAATTGGTACAAAAAAGATCAGACAAATCCTGTTGAATGCTCAAAGATACAAAAATTGGAGATCAACAATAGAACTCCAACTGCAATCAGACTACTTATGGGTATATAGATAACTCTTCAAGAGATCTTACAAAGTTAAGCTCTCAGGATCCTCAATAATCTTTGCAAAAGTTTGTAGGAATGCTGCCAAATCAGCACCATATACAATCCTGTGATCAGCAGTGACATTGACCTACAAAAAGGAATGTTGAAACAGCTTAGTTAAATACAAATCCCCTGATGCTGTAATTTCATACTCTATGTCCACTATGCCATAGCCATAGTTTCTGGCAAAATATTGCCATTATTGTCCTGTACAATCTGTTCAACAAAAGAACTATTGCTGACACATTCCAAGTGGCAACCAACCAAAGAGGTCCTAACTCCTAACTGGCAGCAACAGCGATACATTCACACACTAAAACCAACATATACACAACTCAAACGGACTTTGATGACTAATGAGGTATAGTTGTGGTGCTTGGTACCGATGAATTGTATATCTTCCATTGCAAAATTACTCATTTTAGGCCAGCAAATCTATTTCAATGATTTAGACAGAACCATAGAATAACATCTACTCCCTCTGTTTCAAAATGTAAGTCATTTAGTATTGTCCTATGCCAAACTTCTCCAACTATGACCAAGCTTACATAAAAATATATTAACATCTACAATATCAAATAAATGCATTATCAATACATATTCCATGATAAATTTAATCAAACTAAATTGCTCTGAAACAGAATGAGTAGTTATATAAATAATAACTGTAATTATGCAATATTGGGCATCTTATCATCATAATTAACTCATGGAATTAAACAATGAAACACACTTCACATAATATATCTGACAAAATCTTCAACATAACAACTACATGTCATGAATATATTTTAAAACAAATAGGATATAGAACTATTAACATTTCACCATACTGAGACATTATATGCAAACAACAGATGCCTTAAACAATCAGGTGCACAACTAACCAGCATTTTGCTCTTGACGCTAAAGAAACCATCTTTATCAGCCACGACTGTAGGTTTGGAGGCTCCAACAGCCATAATAGCTCCCTGCACTCATTGATACTCAAATATTAACCCTCATCCATAAGTGAAGCGTACATATTACAACTTATATAGACTAGGAAGAAAGGGAATTAAGCCCACCTGGCCAGGCGGAAGGATCGCATCAAACCGATCTACACCAAACATACCCAGGTTGGACAGTGTAAAAGTCCCTGCAAATAACAAAATCTTCAGGTAAGCATGTTCATATAAGATTTGCAAAAGCAATCAATACACTATGCAATGCTATGAGTTCCATACCAGAGCTGTACTCATTTGGTTGGAGCTGTTTTGCACGTGCTTTCTTGACCAGATCCTTCCAATTTTGTGAGAGCAAATATATATCCAGCTACAGTGTAACATTCAACAAGCTGTTTGGTGAACTTGTTTGCTATATAACTACGAGGCGAAGCCAAATTGATCACAAAGATAGTATGTACCTTGTCAGCATCCTGAAGGACGGGTGTAATAAGGCCGCCATCAATTGCCACAGCCACTGCAATGTTGATGTTACTGTTGTATGTGAAGCTCTTTCCATCCCTGCAGCTAGCATTGACAACAGGGTGCTGCACAAGAGCCATGGCTGTAGCCTTCGCCAGCAGCACTGTCATTGTCACTCCCTTTGGCTTAACCTGTCAAAATCAAATAAGTCTAATAGTAATCAGGAAGCCGGCTAAGAAAAACAAAGGAACTTCAAGTGCACTCAAGCCTGCATCAAATCCTCACCTTTTCATACAGCGCATCGAGCTTATCGGTTACAATGGGGTAGCCGACGCGGAATGCTGGCACTGCCAGGCTCTCCACCATGTTCTTGCTCACTGCAGCCTGCATGGTAGTGAATGGAACAATAGTGGCGCCAGGAACCGGTGGTAGCACTGCCGCCTGAGGCACTGCACCCACTGAAGGCGCAGCCACAGGTGGTGGCGCAGCAGCAGCAGGGGCGGGCTTTGGCTTCGGCTGGATTCCGGCAGCCGCCTCAATATCTGCCGGCGTAATTCGACCATACGGCCCGGTGCCAGTCACCTTGGCAAGGTCCACCCTGTGCTGCTTAGCCAGCTTCTTAGCGTGCGGGCTGGCGATGCCCTTCGTCCCCGCAGCCACCGGCGCGGGAGCAGCCGCCGGAGCCGGAGGAGGAGGGGGCGGCGCCGCTGCGGCATCCTCCGTCGGAGCAGGAGGCGCCTGCTGCGGCTGCCCGTTGCCGTTGGAGAGCTCCTGAGCCTTGGCGACCGCGAGCGGCACCTCCTCCTCCGACTCCGCGAGCAGCGCGATGGGTGCGCCCACCGGCGCGGACTCGCCGGCCTGGACGAGGACGGCCGCCACGATGCCGTCGTGGAAGGTCTCGACGTCCATGTCGGCCTTGTCGGACTCGACGACCACGACGGCGTCGCCCTTGGAGACGCGATCACCCTCTCCGGCGGACCAGGAGACGATCTTGCCCTCCGTCATGGTTGAGCTGAGCGCCGGCATGAAGATCTCCCGGATCTTGGCGCGCACCACCATCCGCCCGCGCCGCGGCTGCTGCCTCCAGCGCGCTCCCGCCGGCACCGCTCCGGCACGGAGCCGCGCGGGCAGCGTGGAGGCGGAGAGCGAGAGGGGTGCGGGTGCCGTCGCCATTGGGGGAGAGGAGTGCTCGAGGTCGGAGGCGGAGGCGATGAGAGGGGGGAGGGGGCTTTGGCTGGTTGGCCTGGGTATATGCGGGGTGGGAAAGCCGTGAGGAGGGCGGAGAAAGCGAGGCGAGAATGGCTTTGGAAACTCCGATGACGCTGTCGTGGACTGGGCCTTATCTTACTGTGGGCCTCTTTCGTCATTAACAAGGGTGCCCATCGACGGAAGTTGCGAGGGATCTGGCCCATGTAAGTCCATATTCATTATGGGCCGATTCCTACGTCAATTTATAAGGATGGATTTGGATTTGGCCCATTTACTGGAATGATGGGCTTGGCCCATTCCGGCTTATTTCGTTAGGCCCACAACTTCTAGCACTGTGCACTGAGCCGAGGAGGGACCTATCCCGTAGGCCAAACAACGCTCGCATCCAGCTCCTCCTCGCGACCCCAAATCTGCCGTCTCCGCCGCCGCCGCCGCAGCCAGCATCACCGGAGGGATCCGCGGCGCGCCCTGCTCCACGCGATGAATACGGACATCACCGCGTCGACGAAGCCGGAGTACCCGGTGGTGGATCGGAACCCGGCCTTCACCAAGGTGGTCGGCAACTTCTCCGCGCTCGACTACATGCGCCTCTCCACCATCTCCGCCGTCTCCGTCACCGTTGGCTACCTCTCCGGTGCGCCTCCCATCCCAAACCGTGTCTCTCACTTCGCCTCCATCGGTAGCTCAGACCCGTGCTTTGTCGTGCAGGGATCAAGCCGGGGATCCGGGGCCCGTCGATGGTCACGGGCGGGCTCATCGGGGTCATGGGAGGGTTCATGTACGCCTACCAGAACTCCGCCGGCCGCCTAATGGGGTTCTTCCCCAACGACGCCGAGGTTGCGCGCTACAAGTACAAGCTGTAGTGAGGATCCAGCTCCACTCCGTCTCTCTTTTCGCAACCGTTGCGCCTTTTCCTTTCCTGACCTCCGTGTTAGCTTCTGTACTTGATCTGGGCACTCTATGGCCTTGGTTGAATAAACGCTGTATGCTGTTGCACAGTTATGAGGATTCGATGATACAATTCACCTCCTCCTCTTGATGTTGTTTGGTGAGAATTTCGTCGCCATTTCGGTGAATTTATGAAATATTAAAGTGATTTCTGCTCTGATCTTGTTATTTGTTGTGTAGTCGTGTTTGTGTATCTTAGCTTGTCAGGATTGGGGTTTGTGACTTTGTTGCCTCACATGGTAAGTTATGGGGTTCATTTGGCTCATTGGCTGCCTGTCAGGGAAGATTTCAATGTTTGTTTGTTCAGACGATCTTTGTATCAGGTTTTACCTGGTTTCCTCCACATGTGAATTCACTGCACATTTATCGTCAAGAATCTCATGGAGGTAGACAGATGGTAGTATTAGAGAGCATACACAAATTTTATTTGTGCTTACTAAAGTCCTGTTTGTTTTAGCTTGCAGACTGCAACTTACAAGCTCAAACGAATAGGTCTCTGATTGCAACAGTCCATAGGCCAGATTGTTACAATCCAACAATTTGCTTTCTCCCAGCTTACAGATTGTAGCAGTCTACAATGTGCAAGCTAAAACAAACAGGGTCTAGCCTGGGATGTACATAAAAATCTGTGGATATAAATTTGACCCACCTGGTCTTTGTGGTATTGGCATGTGCCCAACCTTTTAATTTGAGTCCTGTGAAGCACATCAAGCTATAGTGAGAATTTAGCTCCACTCCGCCTTTCCTGCATCAATTCTTGCTCCTTTGTCTTTGCTTACCGTATCTTAGCTTCAGTTGATCCAAGCATGAATGGTCTTTGCTGAATGAATTTGGTATGCTGTTGAAGAGTTGTGAGGATTTGGTGATACAATTTAGCCTCTTCGTGTTACTACCGGTTGATAATTTTTGTCTCTGTTTCAGTAAATGTATGTATTTGAAAGTAATTGCTGTCCTAAAGCTCAGTAACTGTTGTGATTACCTTGGTAGGATTAGGGGATGTGATTCTACCTCGTTGTTGTCTTTGGGTAGGATTAGGGGATGTGATTCTACCTCTCGTTGTTGCCTTTGGGGTGGGTTTGGCTGGCTCTAGCTGTTGGGAATATCAAAGAGTGCTTATAGGGGATAGTATTATGAGGGAGAATACATCAATTTATTGCAGATTGACTTGGGAAATACACAAAACTATGTGCAAATTACTATTATCTACATGGTTGTTAGTGGCATAGGCAGCCGTGTTTCAGTTTATTTGAGTTGATTGATATGAAGTCAGTTATTCTCCCTGAGTTTTGTTACTTCTCTTAAACCTCCAGCATGTATCATTTTAAGATATGATGGAAACACCCATGTTGGTCTTGTTGTATTCATTCTATTACCTTGGTCTGGACGAGCTTACTACTTACCTCTCTTGGGTAAGTTATGTGTTATAAGTTGCCCTGATCATTTCAGATGCAGGATGATCCATGGTAGGTCTCAATCAAATAGAAATATTGGCTTTGCCGCTTTAGTTATATGCTTAGCTTGCTGCCTCATACTGCAATGAAGATTGTGCTCTTTAGTACTCCCTCCATCTCAAATTGTAAGTCACTCTAAGAATCTTGGAGAGTCAAAATATCTTAAGTTTGACCAAAATTATAGAAAAAATTACAAAATTTTATGGCATCAAATAGATATAATATAAAAATATAATTAAGGAAGAACCTAATGATACTTAGTTGATATCATAAATGTTATTATACTACTATATAAATGTAGTCAAACTTGATATGTTTTAACTCTCCAAGATTCTTGGAATGACTTACAATTTGGGATGGAGGGGTAGTACCGTGATGTGTATGCGGCCTTCCACAGAATGACATCACCATAGTATTTCGCTCATATATATTTACAAGAAATCATTTGAAATTGGATGACCATTTCTTTATAATTTCTTAAAAAGAAAAGAGTATTGTGTCCACCAGCTAACCTCCTACAAAAGGTTACGTATCTGGTTATGAACAAGTCCTTTTAACATGATTCTGTCCTAATATTACAATAATTGTCTCACCCTCCCGTGCTGTATCTTTGGGCTGTGGCTGTAAGAAACTAACCTCTTAGGCCTTGTTTAGTTCCCAAAAAATTTTACAAAATTTTTCAGATTTCCTGTCACATCAAATTTTTAGACGCATGCATGAAGTATTAAATATAGACAAAAATAAAAAAACTAATTGCACAGTTTGGTCGGAATTGACGAGACGAATCTTTTGAGTCTAGTTAGTACATGATTAGATAATATTTGTCAAATATAAACGAAAGTGGTACTATTCCTATTTTGCAAAATTTTTTGAAACTAAACAAGTAGACGTAATTGAAGAAATTGCATTGTATGTGGTTGGAGCGATACAGAGTCTCAACTCCTGGGTAGGCCTTTTACTCTGCAGGATCAACAACCATAACAATCCTAGAATCTTCCTGTAAATCCATGATGTATGCCCCTTAGACCCTTTTACTTAGGATTCCGACAAGAGGAATGTATGAAGGGGAAAACCTTATTGCATTAGGATTTTGCCAAATTTCAATACGGACCTTTGTGTTGACCTCCATTCCCCAAGTTTGTTCGATGAATTTTTCTTATTGATTGAGGTGATTAGACCTTTACAACTTAAAACTAGGGCAGGATTCATTTTTCATGCTTCTGGCAACAGATTTCGGATAGTAGCATATCTAACAACACATGAGGAACTTGGTCGCCTCTTCATGTACATTTATAAATCTGTTCAGCACCAAAGGCAATTTGCATAAACAGATCTTGATGGCTTGCCAAATAATTCAGAAAAACGTAGTTATTGAAACTTCCGGTATGCTTGTATTTCTCCGCTCCACTGCTGATATCAATGTACGTGAAGAAGTGGCATTAGATCTGTGGTTTCCAGATGCTGTAATCTCTTTTGTGTTTGGCTGAAGGCAACCCTTAAGTTGAAATGATTTCACAATTCATGTTCAACAACAAAGTGAAAGATACGGGGGAAATAGGGTGTACTCCCTCCATACTGGTAAAGAAGGTCGTTTAGGACATGATCACGTTTACCAAGGAGTGCCAAAGAGTGATTAATTTAGGTGTATTTTTCCATGTCTATCCCTATTAAATAGCGCTGCGGTTGCCTCTTGTACACACGAATCAATGCTTGTACAACTGGTTAGGCGGAGGCGAATGAAGCCAAGTAGCCAGGGTTTGAACCTCAGCAGCAACCCTTTTTTTCATTTTTGCTGTTTGCATGGTACTGTGCCGATTTTGCATGGAGGGAGTATCGCTTAGCGCTCGCGCCTTGGCCACAAATTTTCACCGTTCGCGCTCCTTTGCGCTTTTCTTTTCGCGTTTCGTTGCTGCGCGCTAATTTTTCTTGCCGCTTGGACTGCCCCTGGCTGCTTGCTTATTTAAACGCTTGGACTGCCGGCTGCCGCAGTCACTTTGCTTGCTTGCTTCTGCACAT
>Ga0182004_10000387_pt1 | contig 25580 bp, 22 predicted proteins | sample Sormic07211540_1_FD_120479 | JGI IMG/M metagenome (GOLD analysis project Ga0182004, IMG submission 120479) | Endophyte microbial communities from Sorghum bicolor roots, Mead, Nebraska, USA - 072115-40_1 MetaG | ecosystem: Host-associated > Plants > Roots > Unclassified | place: USA: Nebraska...
AGGGAGTCGGTAGTACCAGCAGTTTGCGTCGGTAGTACTGGCTGTGTGACACCAGTAGTACCGGCCCAAACTGTCGGTGGTACCGACAGGCATTTGACTTCCGCAACTTGAGTTTTGAGTTTCCCGTTTTTAGATACGCCTATTCACCCCCCCTCTAGGCCAATTAGATCCTTTCAGGTGGGCATTTCCTAACTGCCTCCATAAATAAACTGACCACCTCCGTTAATCGATTTTATGAGGCGATCATTTTTTGGTGGCTCGATAAATAAAACACTCACCTCCACACAAATTCAAATTCTATTTAAAATAGATTTAAAAAATCTTACATCTTATCATATTTCCTAACTGGGTTTGCACCCATTCACAAATTTCTCCATTATTTCAATCCTAAATTCCTCCATGCAAATATGGGATGGTCCTTTGGAAAGCAGTATATATACCATGCTATATTATATATTACTCCCTCCATTCCAAATTATGTCATTCTGAGTTTCTTAGAAAGTCAAAGCATTTAAAGTTTGACCAAATTTATATAATAAAATAGTATTTATGATAATAAATAAGTATTATTAGATTCTTTGTTAGTTAATATTCTCATAATGTTGGAAATTTTATCTATAGTTTTGGTCAAACTTGACATAATTTGACTCTTCGAGGAAGTTGAAATGATTTATAATTGGATTCAAAGGAGTATATTAAAAAATAGAAAACGATAGAACTAGCAACCATGCATTGGCAACTTCGGCCCGCAACACTAAGTTATCAAATAATACGAAAAGATATGATTTATGCCACTTCCCTCAATTTCAGCCCTCGACCCTAGGTTACCAAATAAACAACCTGCCAACTGTAAAGTTTTAGATCATCTTCATCCAATTAGTACGAAAAGATATGGTTTGTTTTGGAAATAATAACTAGGCAGTGGCCTAAATCATATAGAGGTCATCAAGTTAGAAGCCGCATCTGCCTGTACGTCGTACCTAGTCTGTGTCTTCGTCTACTTGCGCCGCCGCGTTCGTCTGCGAGAGCGCGCCGTCGCTTGTCGCCACGCGAAACAAGGGACTCGACATGGCGCTGCACTGCACGGCGATGGCCGGGAGCAAGGGTGTGGTGGCCTGCCTCCTGTCCAAGATGCGCACTGCTGTCGGTGGACCGGACGAGGCGGCGGCGCTGCGGGCAAAAAACTGCATAGGCGCCACTGCTTTGCACGAGGCCGTCTGTCTCAGGCGTTCTTGGGTCTCTTGATGGCCGAAGCCCCCGAGCTGGCGTCAGTGACAAGGATGGTGTCTCGCCCAAGGAGCAGCCAGGGAGGGGCAAAAGAGTCCTGACATGGTCAAATACATGTATTTAGGACTTAAAATATGATTAATTGTATTAAAATGTCATTAGAGCATACAAACAATGTTTACAGTCCTATTTGGGAGAAGCAAATGTTTCAAATCCTATTTGAGAGAAGCCACAACGATTGGAGTCCTATAATAGCCATTTTCTCCATTTGTGAACACAGGTAAGTCTTTAAACAATATTTTCTAGTAGTGAACTATGGGAAAATAATTTGTTCATTCCCTGTTGGTTCAAACCAAGCTTCCACCGTTGGATTTTGAATGGATAGTGGGTCTGTGATATCCCTAGGGTTTCACTACTGGCTACTCCATTTTCACAAACATAAAAAAGGAAAAAGTAGAGGGGAGGGGATTGGAGGAGGGAGGAGCAGACTTAACCAGGATGTGGGGAGGCGCGCGTGGAGAGGGAGGAGCTAGATAAGGCCTTGTTCGTTTGCCAGGGTTTTGAGGGTGGGAACTGCTCCAGTTAATCTATATTAGTAGAAATAAACCTACCAATCCACCGGAAACAATAACAGGGCATCCAATCTAGGTTAAACGAACGGGCCCTAAGGCGGTCCAGATGGAGAGAAAAGAGGCGGGAAGAGAGAACAATAGGTGTGCCATGAACATGCACGATATATATACGGAGTTAATCCTATTGAATATAAATTTTGAGTCTGAGACTATGGAATCACTGTCTTTATTATCACTGCTAGATTGTAGTACTAACCCATAGTGTTTACACGAACCAACTGGTAGTCTTTTATAGTGATGGACCCATAGAGATTGTATATACTAGTTCATCAACCCGTGCGATAAATTTTTAAAAGATGTACGATTAATATATTTTATCTGATTAATAAAAATTACTTATTTTAAATTGTATGATTTTTCTTTGTTTATTTTCTACAAAATTAACATAATAGATACTTTATAATAATCTATATATTGTGATCATAGACTTATTAACTGCTTTTTTATGGAAAGGAACTGACTTGTATGTTCTTATGTATATTCATATTTTACTTTACATGACACCTTGTTTATTTTAATATGCAATTAGTTTGAAATCTTGTCATTAACTATGAGCTTTATTACCTGTGTGCCATTATAAAAGTTCAAAATGACCTGTGTACCATCGAGACGAAAAAAGCTCTTCAATACCCTTGTCCAAAGTTTTCTTTCCCTAGGTGCCACTTCAGTTAGTTTTGCTTGTAACAGCAGTTAATACCCAACGGAAAAGACGATTTTACCCTCGGTTATAGAATGCATCAAATGGCGCCAATGTAATCCTATGATTCCTCCTTTTCTGTGTATATGTGCATATGAAAAATTTTAATAATTATAATAATAGATTTGAAATGCATCCAAAATAATCAATAATTGCGATCACCACAATAAGTGTTTCAAATGAGATCCAAATTTATCATGACGTTCATAGTTAGCTTGATTACAGAATCAAGTTTGCACACAAAGATGGTCACATTGACCTCATTTTTATAATTATGAATTTATCCTTTTACCCTTCATTGAAAAAATAACTGAAAAAAGGAATTACCACTCCTCTATTTAGGGTTCTAATCCCCATAATTTCAGAGGCGATAGGAGGCGATGTGACATCTATGGCCCACCGACCATAGACACACCTATCGCCTTGCTCCCATTGCCTCTCATCGCTTTCCATGTTCTTGGTCCACTGACCATATGTTGGTGCCTCAACCGTGCCTTTACCCCCAGCTGTGTCTGAAGAGGATTTGGCTCGATCGGAGGAGCCTGAAATCTCTGCACCCCCAACCTCCGGACAATAAGGGACGACAGTCCCGACTGAATTTGGCACTAATGAAGATTGTGTGGCGAGCCATATATGCAGGAATTGACTTGGTGTGGAGGATCATAGGAGAAGAAGGGTCCATCCTACGCCCTTTTCACGACGAAGGATGTGTTGAGCCCTACCAAGGACGAGCTAAGGAACCGGCGGGGAGCAGACGGAAGTCCTTCGATGCTCGCACGGCAGAGGATCTATGAGCCTTGGCGAAGGTCAGGCGAAGGTTTGGGCCACGACAAAACTAGGACTTCGACACGGAGGCGTGTGAAGAGCTCACAGTACAAAATTACTCAAGTAGCCTTGTGAACTATAGACCGCAGTGATAGAATATGCTAGAATATTCTACCACCATCGTGGGGCATTTTTGTAATAGACTCTGGTCAGGATCCGTGCCCTATATAAAGGGGATGTAAATACTCTTACAGGAGTTAGTTGGAACCAATTTATTGTTACATTGTCTGCTCTAGGGTTCCGTGCCTTTCTGTTGTTGAACCCAAGCCACTCGCTGCAACGAGCGGGCAGGCCAGACTAATCGTTGCGTTTAGAGGTGCCTCGGCAGATCTAACATTGACGCCCACCATGGGGCCGAAGGATCACCCATGATAGCTGGAAAGAGAAATAGCGCCACGAGAACTCCGATTGAGACAGCTAGAAGAGGAAGGCCAAGACGCGTGACTCGTAGCGGATGTGGAGGATGAACAGTCGGTGGAGAACCAGCTTCCCCAGGTGGAGTAACAACCAGAACCTGCAGCGGTCTAAGAACTCCAACAACTGTAGGCTCAGTTGTAGAGCCTCCACGAGGAAAGGGACAGAGTCGTAGCGGCCCACGCAGCCAGCCAATAGGCGGTGCTGGCTGCCATGCAAGCAGCAAAGATCAGACAATAGCTCTCCATCTTTCAGGCTAAAATCCAGAGCATGCAACCCCCACCACAGCCCATGGTGCAGCCTAATGTCACCACTGCGGTAAACATGCAGTCCGTGAACTACGACGGCACGATTCGGGGAACAATGGATTTAAAATCTCCATTGTCTGAAGGATAACAAGCTTCACCATAGTCGACATCTTACAAACTGATCACGCTCCCCAAGTTCAATGGTAAAATAGACCCGCACCAGTTCTTGATGAGTTTCGAAGCGACGGTGGCTTCAGCAGGGGAAACGAGACTGTCCTGGCCAAGTCCTTCGTGATTGTGGCTGAATGAGATGCGTTGTCTGTTACTCAATGCTTAGAACAGGATCCATCTACTCGTGGGAGAACCTCCGTGACAAAATTCTAGCGAATTTCTAGGGGTTCGCCACTGAATCACTGACTTTCACGGAGTTGTTCCAGTGCCGGCAGGGTTACGGGGAGGCTTTGCGAGATTACTTTCAGAGATTTGTCCAAACCAAAGAAAAGGCACCGGGCATGCTAGAGGAAGTCACCATAGAGGCAGACATCAAGGGCCTTCGCATAGGACCATTCGTATCCCACCTGGCCAGAGAGAAACCACCATCTATGCAGGAACTGTACCATGAGTTTGAGAAATACTGCAAATCTGACAATGACTTCCACAAGAGGTTGGAAGAGCAGAATTCGTAGAAAAAGCAGACCAGTGACAGGAATCCACAGAGAAACAACGCAAGCCAAGATGGTCGTCAACCATGGCAAGAACAGGGTGGCCAAATGTTAAACATTGAGCAGCCAAAGAATAACTAGTCAGGTAGAATGCCCCCTCCACCGAAGGTGTCAAATGCGGCACGAAGGTTCAACCAAGCGGAAGGAAGTAGCCAAAATAGGGATTGGGGAAAAATCAAAAGCAGAGGCAGCGAAAGCAATACTGTTTCTTTCATGGGAAAGAAAAAGGACACTCAACGAGAGATTGCCTAGACACAAAGGAAACCCAGGAAAGAATCAAGAGCAGAGGCGCCCCGCAACCTCCGTAGCCACCCAGCCAACCATGGGAAGTAAACTATACCTTCCAAGAGCCTTGCTATCCTTCGTACATGCGGGGAGCAATCCAGGAATTTCAACCACAAGTCCACCAGTAATTCCAACCTCAGATCCACCCATCCGCCATAGCCTCCACCTACTATCCAAACTTCCTACCAGCCTGGCGCATGACGCAGCCACAAGCAGAACACAGCACCCATCGCCAAGAAGCAACCCCCACCTACATGAACCCCAGACCCCCTCAGATTACATACATTGAAACTAACCAACGTCACCAATTGATGAGCAGACCTGAAGCGCTACCACCACCACCAAACCCACTCCACTTGCTTCCAACACCTCAGTAGCCTAAACCCAAACCCCACCCAGAAAACCAAATTGGACCCCACACCCCCTTGCCCACAATCAGCATGATCCTAGCATGGAGTTCCAGACCAGAAACTAAAGAAGGATCACCTTCGACTAGTTAATAATATTGTAGTCTAGGGGCCAGTCCGCTGTACTGATTGGTCCAGAACACCTATTACCTTCACAGAGGAGGATTTGCGTTTGGAAAGTCACCCGCACTCGGATGCTATGGTTATAACAGCAAATGTTGTGGGATGGGGAATCAGCAGAATTTTGATAGACTTAGGATGTTTTGCGGACATAATCTTTGCCGGAACCTTCAACCAGATGAAGCTCAGTAGGAGCTAGCTCTAACTATTAGAATCACCACTGATCGGATTCGAGGAAAATTAGATCCATACTCTGGGGAAGGTCTAACTCCCGGTATCCTTCGACAATTTAGAAAACACAAGAACAAAATACACTACCTTCGATGTAGTAGACTTACATTACCCCTACAATGCCATTTTCGGGCAAGGCTTACTGAACAAGTTCAACACAGCCGTTCACATGGGATACCTATGCATGAAAATCCTAGCTTTGCATGGAGTCATCACTATGCACAAAAGTCAGAAAGAGGCAAGAAATATCGAAACAACAATCTACAAATCATTCAGAAACATTAACTCTGTGGATTCCGCCCAAAATGAGGGTCTGCAACCTGTGGACATGCCCAAGGGGAAGACAAACTTAGCAGATCATGAAGAAACAAAATGCATCCCTTTGGAAGATGTGATACTAGAAAGAAAAATCATCATCGCAGCTACACTAAGTGAGGAAGATGAGTTGCAACTGTTAAGCACATTGCAGAAAAACAAGGACATTTTTTCCTAGAGTGCTCTGACCTACAAGGAGCCAGCAGGGATATAATCTAGCATTCCTTAGATATTGATCCAAGAATGAGGCCTGGAAAGCAAAGGCAAAGAAAGATGTCAGAAGAAAGAATCCTAGCATTGAAGGCAGAAGTGCAGAGACTTCTAGATGCAAAATGTCATTAGAGAAATCATGTATCCTGACTAGCTTGCAAATGTAGTCCTGGTGCCAAAAAAGAATGGGAAAATGACAATGTGCATAGACTTCACAGACCTGAACAAAGTGTGTGAAAGACTCCTTCCCGTTGCCAAGAATAGACGCTTCCGCCGACAAGGCCGCTGGCTACTAGAGATTCTCACTGCTAGATTCTTTTTCAGGCTATCATCAAATCTGGCTCAAGGAGGATGAGGGCAAAACAAGCTTCACAACACCGTTTGGAACATACTGCTACACTAGGATGCCCGAGGGGCTAAAAATGTGGGTGCAACCTTCACCAGAATGATCAAGAAGGTCCTGAGCAATCAGCTACAGAGAAATATAATAGCATATGTAGACGACATTGTGGTGATGAGCAGAAATGTTGACGATAGATAGCGTCAACTTTTATTATGACTTTAAACCTGAAGGAGAACATGAATACATACTAGTATAGGGTTCAAACTAACAATTTCCACGAGTTTTGTATATTCTGTATTTTCTAGGGTGAATTTCAAGAAAGCTGAAAAAGAGGGACTCTAGTGCAAAATAAAAACAAAACATATTCGCCACGAGAAACATCGCGAGAAGACTCAGAAAGGATCGAGAAGCCACCCAGAGCAACGGCGGGCCTAGCGGTTTCCAGGTGGGGCTGGCCGGCCCCACCCTAGCACCGGCCGGCGCCCCCTTAGGGTTTTGGCTCTCCTCTTCTAGAAGCTTCCTCTATAGCCTTTGAGGAGTCATCTCGGACCTTGGTTAAGTCGGTTTGATCCTACAACGCACGCGAATCCCACCGGACTATAAATATATGGGTAGACCCCCCTAGAAAGAGCCACTTCTATATTCATCAAGGCCTCAAGCCATCAAGCATCAAGCGCCTTCAAGTTTATCAAGAGCCTTCTAGTTCATAGTTCTAGTTAGTTAGATTAGAAGTAGAGGAGATCTGGTTCTTCATCGGGATCTGGAGCCCCTGGCGTCGATCTGGAGCGCAAGAGTTCGGTAATAGATCTAGTTTTTACTTTATAGTATTCAATTGTATATTAGGGAGAGTTTATTCTTAATAGATTCATATGTTCTTAATTGCATTAGTCATTGTCCACTTTGATTATATGTCTAGGATAGTTGGTTTGATCTTATTGAATTCATGTAATTGTTCGTATAGCGTTTACCTAATCGATCGTTGGGTAGATGATAGATAATATGTAGCCGTGGTGTCTAGATATCTTGTTTGTCTGTGAGTGCCCCCTGATGTGCAGGGTCGCGTGGTAGTCCACGTAGGTGACAGCTGCGTTGGTTCCTCTGTAGTCCACCCCCCGTACGTAGGGCTAGCATGGGCGCGGTCACGAAGGAGGTGACGGTTGCGTCTTAAAACCCTCATTAGTTGATGCCTCTTTACATGTAATTATGATATAAGGTTGACTTAATGATGATTTCTAGATGTAATTGCACTAATTAGAGTTATTTATTGGCGTAGTTATAGAATTACCTTAGATCCAACTCCTTAGTTTATCCATTGGCTAACTATGATTATGACTAGTAGATGCTCTGATGATTATCCTTAATTATGATACTTGATGATTGTGCTACCATTATTATTTATCTATATTTATCTTGTGACCTCTGCCTGTTATGAGTAGATTATGCAACTTGGGTAATATCATTTATTCATCCGATGTAGTTTCTTATCAATATAATAGAATATAGTTTAACGCTTAGCCTTCCCAGTGGTATAAATATAAATCGACAACCTGGATACTTCCCTAGGTAAAATGCTACAACGGTATAATTATCTGTCCGCTTGCAGAAACTATTTAGTTATAATTATTTTCATATTTATTATTCTCTGTCTTTACAGTAGAACATGTGAATCTATATTAAAATCCTAGCAATGTAATTAGGGATGACAACCTACTTCATGCTTAGGAATGTTAGAGTGGTTAGTTGCTATTTGACAAGTTAATGATATACCGTGCATTTCTGGTGTTGTCGCTGGGAGTAGGGTTTTATCTCTATTTTTGGTGATGATAGTAGTAAATATCAACAAGAAACAAGGAAGACCACATTCAAGACTTGAGAGAAACCTTTGCCAACCTAAGGTCAGCAGGCCTCAAACTCAACCTAGAGAAATGTATTTTTGGGGTCAGCAAGTGGAAGATGCTTGGCTATATCATCAGTTCTGAAGGAATCAGGGCCAACCCCGACAAAACCAAGGCGAACATGACCATGGTGGAACTTTCATCCAAGAAAGAGGTGCAGAAACTTACTGGCAGGGTAGCAGCTTTCAAAAGATTCATATCAAGATATGCTGAATGAAGCCTCCCATTCTTCGAAGTCCTAAGGGGAGGAGACAAAGTGGAATGGAGACCAGAGCAGTCGGAGGCCTTCGGGCAGCTCAAAAACTACATTGCAACCAACCTGCTGGTAACCATGCCAGAACCATAAACTCTGCTATTACTATATGTGGCAGCCTCTGAAGACGCAGTTAGTGCGGTCTTGGCGCATGAAATGAAGGAGCGAAAAGGGATCATCCAAAGGCCAGTTTACTATGTGTCCGAAGCTTTGTCAGGAGCCAAACTAAACAACACATAAATCAAGAAAATTGCCTATGCGGTGCTAACTGCATCAAGAAAACTAAAGCAATATTTCCAAAGCCATGAGATCAAAGTCTCAACGTCACAACCCTTAGGTGACATCCTCAGAAACAAGGAAGCCTCGGTCAGATAGGCAAGTGGGCAGCTGAGTTATCTCAGTTGAACATCACCTACGTCCCTAGAACCACAATCAAATCCCAAGCGCTAGTTGATTTCATGGCACACTGGATACCCTCAGCACAGATGGAGAAAAAGGAAAACCAACAAACATGGACTCCATTCATAGATGGAGCATGGGGACAAGCAGGAGCTAGAGCTTTGGCAGTCCTAATTGCCCCGTCTAGCTCAAAGTCAAAGTACGAAGTGAGGCTGGAGTTCAAGGCAACCAACAACATAGCAGAGTTTGACGGACTCATCCTCGGACTTAACAAAGTGAAAGCATCAGGGGAAAAAACCCTATTAATCAAAATAGATTCCTAGATAGTAGCAGGGCAAGTCAAGAAGGAATATCTAGCCCATAATAATGAATTGGAAAAATATCTGACAGTCGTGAGAGGACTTGAACGAAGGTTTAAGGGATTTACTCTTCAGCATATCCCAAGATCTGAGAATAGTGAAGCAGACGAATTGGCAAAAGCCACGGCAAACAACTTGCCCATACCACCAAAAACCTTCTATCAGGTTCTCAAATCACCTGCGACAGATTCACTACTGAAGGCATTTCGCACGTTACTACTGGCAGAAGGCGAAGATTGGAGGCAAGCAATCATAGACTCCCTAAATGACAAGGCAGACATAGAGGACGAAGCAACAACAAAGAGAATGAAAGCAAGAGCAAGGAACTACACCATCATTGACGGAGTCTTGTACAAGAGAGGAGTATAGCAACCACTGTTGAAGTGCATATCACAGGTTGAAGGCAAAGATCTCCTGCACAAAATACACGAAGGAATGTGCGGCTCCCATATAGGTCCACATGTGTTGTTAGCCAAAGCACTAAGACAAGGATTGTACTGGCCAACACATATCAAGGATGCAGAAAACATGGTGAGAACCTATGGGGCTTGCCAAATCTTCGCACCACATCAATCAAATCCATCAGCATCCACATAGCTCATAGCACCAATGTGGCCTTTGCAAAGATGGGGGATAGACTTGGTAGGACCCTTACCAACAGCCTAGGGGGAAACAGATTCGTTGTTGTTGCCATAGAATACTTCACAAGATGGATTGAGGTAAAGCCGCTGGCAACAATCACCTCAAAAACAATCAAGAAGTTCTTCTGGCAGAACATTATTTGCAGATTTGGAGTCCCAAGCTTATTGACAGTCGACAATGGGAAACAATTTGACTCAGAAAAGTTCAAAGAATTCTACCGAAGTATAGGGACCAAAATTGCCTTCGCCTCAGTTTATCACCCAGAATCAAATGGAGCGGTAGAAAGGGCAAATAGGATAATATTCTCGGCAATCTCCAAGACGTTGTTCAACCTCTGCTAGGGAAAATGGACCGAATAGTTACCAAGAGTTGTGTGGTCTCACAACACAACCACCTCAAGAGCTATAGGGTTCACCCCTTTCAAGCTTCTATATGGCGACGAAGCGATGCTCCTAGAGGAGATCAAGCACCAAAGTCTCCGTTTCATGAAACAACTACTGGCCAAAGACGAAGGCTACTGCAAAGAAACAATAGAAGCGTCAAGCCTAGAAGCAATAGAAAACATAAGTAAATACTAGCAATAGACCAAAAGATGGAGGGATGACAAGGTCGTATGGAAGAACATACAAGACGGAGACTTAGTCCTCTAGAGGAAAGGAAATTCTTCAAACACCAGGAAGTTTCAACCAAAGTGGGAGGGAACCTACACGGCGAGGCAAGCAGGTAGACCAGGATCGTTCCATTTGTATGATCACGAGGGAAGAACCTCCACACACACTTGGAACATAGACAACTTATGTAGATTTTACATTTCAATGTAAGGTCAACCTTCGCAAAATATAAGCAAAGGCGACCAAACGTTTTCTAGGACTTATTTTTTGTTTTGCACTGTAAAATCAAGGACTGCACTCTTTTCCTCACAAGGGTACTCCTAGCGGATCTGAGGTTTTTAACGAGGCAGAACCTATGTAAAACCCTCTGAAATATAAAGAGGAATCACCCCACAGGAACACAACACATCAAATGTCGAAAAAGGCCAGCAATGGGGCCATGATATTCGACAAGAAAGCATCACGCGAAACGAGGACCCTCCGCAGCATAATGTCGAAGGATTAAAATGCTCGGAACGTCCTCAACAGTGGAAAAACACCAAGACCTTAGCAAAAGACCTAGCAAACAACCAGGCAGCAAGGTCAATCAAGTCAAGAACGACAATGCCCTATCCCCATCAGGCATCGAAACTTGACATGCACACAACCAAACAAACCTGGTAAAGACCTAAAAGAACTTTAGGCATCAGGGCATGCACTAACTCCACCAAGAAATGGCGAAGATTATCTATACAGTATTGAAATATGAATGTTAAAAGCGAGTCCGCAATTGACAGAATCCTACAAACCTCAACAACCATAACCACCAAAGTACACCCAACAATAACGATTCAGCAAAAATGTACATGCAATCAATACAGCCACCACTATAAAACCCAACTCCCTAGCAGCATAAGCCCCAGTCGGGAGGAGACCATCACAAACCAAACAATCAACCTCAGTGTCCAAATCATACAAAACAGAAACTAGAGCAACATGGAAGTTGGAGTGAGCCTACCAATCACAAAAACTCTTGGTATGGCACGAAGCCTCGTAATGACAAAACCTAGCGAAGGAGAATTAGAGCCCAAAAGGTTAACACAAATTCCACCACACTATGATGAACAGCTGCCACAGAGTCATGTACAGCTACAACAACAACAATGCATACAAGTTTCAGAGGTTGCGGGAGAGTATCACATGAAGTCTCGTAACATCCCCCCACAACCGCTAAAACCTCGTCACGAAGGCTAGCCTCACCAATGTTCAATGGGAGCAGCCCAACAGCAAAAACAAGGTCAAGCCAGCAAAGGCACCCAACAAGAAAGCCATCGCCAAGCGCTCCAGTTGCTAACCAACCAACCTTCACAAACTCATGAGTGACCAGCACCTCCGCAATATCGAGCGTCAAGGAATTCACAATGACAGCAAGACAAAGATCCTTAGGATCAACACCACAATGACGCATAACTTCACACATGTAACCAATCAGCGTACCACAAGTACCCCAAAGAAAATAGAAAATAATCGAGATTGCAAGTTGTAATAGGGCCTCCAAGGAAAAATCAAACTTTATTCATGTTAACATTGTGCACAAGTGCTTCTTACACCAAGAAGGAAAAAAGGAAATTAAACTAGATACAACTAGTATAGCTAAAATCCTTTGTCAATTAAACGACGAAGGATCTAAACATCACGAACAAACCTAACATCCGAAGGACCGAACATCAGTATTTCACTACAACAATCTCGAACAACGAACTCCACCAGGTCATCCACCATGCGTGAAAGAAACTCACGGAGCCACCAGTCCACGACCCATCCTTTTATGTAAAGATCTCCACGCTTCAACGTGACCGGAGACACGTATGACCCTTCTACAAAACTTGGGGGGAGAACACCATGTGTAGAAGGAGGAGGAACAACCTGAAAGTAAAACGTAAATAATAATTGTAAGCCATACACCACAGTTTACATCAAAATACACTTATCAAAGTGAGATCAACAAACCTTCGGACGACCAGGAAGATAAAGCTCCGCCAAAATGTTAGGATCCTCTAGCAGGTGAAACACCTATTTGTCCTTGCCAAATATACACAAAATCAGATATGAAGGTTGTGCCAAGAAATGAGCAGACGTTAAAACACGCAAAATGCAACAAACAGGAAAAAAGAGGCTGAAATAACAACCTAGGACGGAGGCCAGGACCCACGACATGCATGCGAACGAACAAACTCAGATCGTTTGTCATCAGTATAACACTCAATAAAATCAAACATATCTACAATGCTCTGGTTTGGAAATGCAACCCGCTAGTATTCCTAGATATCCGGCAAAACTAAATCCCATTGAAAAAATCGACAACAGGGGAACATCAAAGACCTCCTGCGCAGGTACTCCGCTAGAGACCTGCGTAGGCCAAAGCGCAAGATGCAAATAAGTAAAACAAACAAGCCAAAATTTCAGCAAACATACTAAAACTTTATACAATTGCAAAAGCATATGCTAAACATTGTCTTTTTACAAAACGTCTCATAGACGTAATGCCCTAAACTATATAACCCCTCACACCTAAGAGGAAGGCCTATCCGAAGGACCAACTTCCTCCGCAACATCCGCCCCAGCTACCGTCTGCTCCGCTCCACCACCAGTAGGCGGAAGATCAGAAGGAGGGACCGTAGGACTGGTAGCAGCAACCTTCACCTACTTCTTTTCAAGCTCCTACAAAACCATCAAGTAAAAACCAAGAAACAGAAAAGATACAGCAAAAAATGCGCACGAGACAAGGAGAAATTCTAAATACCTCAAGGCAGTGCGCCTCAGCCATATTTAGTCTGCCCGAACTTAGCCCAAAAAGAGCCAATAAAGTTCCGGACGGACCTACGCAAGCCCGAGGTGATATCACCAACATCAACGGTAGAGGCGAGGTTCTCCTTCTGAACTGCCTAAACATGGCTGCAACCCTCGCGTCTAAGAAGGCGACCGAAGGAGGACACCCCGCTAAAGCACCAAAATCAATGGCACCCCCAACAAAGTCGGGCAGCTTGCTGATACGGGACTTCAACCAGGCCAGGCTAACACCAACATCCCTGCACCCAGGAAGCGAGGAGGTGCTGCCGCCAAACTGCCCCAGGGCATCACGGTACAGCCCCACTACAACCGTAGCTTGGACCTCCGCTTCCTTCAATTGGTCCCACAGGGAAGCCGCCAACTTGCGCTCAACTTCTAGCTCCTCGTGGAGGTGATTTGAAATTTCATCAGCTTTCTTAGCCTTTTGCATGGCTAAGTCCTTGGCCGCTACCGCATCAGCAACATCCTTCTCCAGCACCTCCTTCTCCCTCTTAAAAAGGGCAACCTCCTCACGATTCGCAGCCTCCAGTGTTTCATTCTCCTCCTTCAAGGCCTTGATGGCCTCATCATGGTTTATAACCTCTCGAGAGCAACGCTCCTCCAAGGCCGCAACCATGTGATGCCCCTGGTGGGAAAGACCAAAACAATGTAAGCTCTACAAGAAAAGCGAAACAATCAAGGAACAAATACGCCAAACAGGAAAACTCACGAGGCTGTGATGCTCGAATTGTACGCGGAGCAGAGTAGAGTAATCCATGTGGCGAAGCTCCTGATGAAAATGCTCTAAAAAACAAAACAAAGTAAGAAACAAGTAAGACAAATAATCAAGAAGAGAAGAGGTCAGAAACAGACCTCCAATCACAAAATGGACTTCGAGCATTGCACTAGCCCAATCGGATATCATTGAGTCAGAAACTGCTGCGCGAAAGGAAAAACACACAGATCATCAAAGGCGTCTAATAAACAAGAACGAAGGATACCAAACACATTAGAACCAAAATGAAGAGAACTTCCACGCACTAGCGCTAGGAAGTGAAGGCCTAGAACCCAAACCACCGGCAGCAGGCGCCCGAGGCAGAGGAAACGCAAGACCTTCATGAGCAATGCTAGAACCACCGGCCAACTCGGCGGCGCTAGCCATGGCTACAATAGGACCAACTAAAAGTAGGGAAAATTTCAGAAGACATTGCCATGCACTGAACAAGAAAATATATATATAATAACAATCAACTCACCCATAAAAGGTCATACGAACCTGCGCCATTCTCCCCAGCTGGCTGTGCGACATCACCAGTAGGATCACCCCTGCGTGCACACGCCGATTTCGCCTCCGAGCTAGAATTAGTTTCCACCTCAACTGGCGGGGAAGCCTCACTGGCAACCACCTCTCGTGGAGGATCCATAGGCGTGACCTCCGCATCGAACGACTCTTCGCCTAGCAAGGACGACAGCAGGTTGAGGGCCAAAGGCTCTGGAGCCGCAACACCAGTAGACACTGGGATTTCTAGAGCCGTTAGTGGGACCTCTAGAGCCGCACCACCAACCGCAAGTGGGACTTCCTCCACAGCTAGAATCTCCACCAAGTTCGACCCAACAGTGGAGGTACTGTTGGATGACGATTCCTCCGGTACCTCCGCGACAACATCCGCCTTCTGCTTCTTGGAAACCACCTTTGCAGCGCCAACACCTTTTCTCTTCTTGGCCTACGCCACCACAGTAACATTATTTGCAGTGGCATCCTTCTTCTCAAGTCCCAAAAGGACCTTCGACGGAACCACATATTCATCATGTTTGATGCCGAGCTCCTCCAAGACACGGTTAAACCACAACATGTTGCCCAACGCAGTTCGTCGTGCAACAAACTCCCGTTCAGACATCTTGCCAACTATCCTCCGGGTATAAGACTATACCTGATCGAGGAAAGACTCCTAGGTTTCCCCTCCTCCAGACTCCTACCAAAACGAGGAAACGGGAGCCCCTCCAGAGGCCCGTAAACCGGGACTTGCTCCATTTCAATTGTAAAACCCTCATTCCGGCGACCAAGCGGCCAGAAATCGGATGCGACCATCTCCTCAACCAAGTCGCAGCCACCAGAATAGCGGCACGCGAGAGCGAAGGCCAGATCGCACGCCTTACACTCATCCGAGGCAACAGCTGGAGGATCCATCTTGTACAGAGGCTTCATCTCTTTCATCCCCGAAGCATAGGGATAAACAGTAATCTCCATGCCATCGTCAAGATTACAAATGAGGCTAGGCGTCTTCACATAAAACCAAAGCTTCATCCAATCTCTCTCCCACTTGTTCTTCTAGCAACACGACCTCTCCAGATGCTCGCCAGGCTGCGTCCTACGCGGCATAAACGCATAGCTCCCATACTGCACAATAAACTCCCCCTCCTCAGTCTTAACCTTCTTCGGCTACCGTTGTAATTCAAAATATATGCAAAACGTATCTATGTTGGGCACAAAACAATAGGACTCACACTCCTAGCAGAACTTGCTGAGAATCAGAATTCCATTAGGGGTGAAATGATGCAGTGACAGCCGGAATGCATCCATAACCTGGCAAAGGAATCTGTATGGAGTCAAACAAAGGCCGCAGGTGAAATAATCCTAGAAAACAACAGTGTAACCTAGCTCCGAGTCAGGAACAACCTGACCAGGAGGTGGAAGCTTCGCACGACCCTCCTTGAAAAACCAGCCTGAACCATCTCCGCGATGTCCTCCGCAGTCATCTGAGACTCCCAAAACTGGAACGTGGGGCCAGCCATCGAGAAAAACTCCTCTACGCTAATAAGATCATGGACCGAAGCTTCAACATGTGACAAACTTTCCTCCAGTTCTTGAGCAGCATCCAACTCTAGCATGCAGTCCTCATAGCACCAAAACCAACCACCGGACCTCACAGCTAACATATCTCGAAAAGGGCCAACGAAGGTCACCCAGACCAGCGTTAGTCCTATAATTTTGAGGCCCTCTGGCGAATTTACCATGATGACCCCTCTAAACTATAAAATTTTATAATAATATAAGCTAATTTTATTCATAAGGGGAAAGCAAATCCAAACATATATATATATATATATATATATATAAATTGCTCTTCTTATCTTTTTCATTTTTTCATAGACCCTAACAAATGTTTCTTAGGTAACACTCTAAAATTCTAACACCAGACCTAAACTACAAGAAACCTATAACTAATTTAAATCAGAACCAAGATTCACAAATCACAAAAAATAAAAGGGTAGAAGGAAATAACCAAGATCACATGTCTCCTCGTCGAGCCCTGCCAGCTGGTCGTCGCCGTTGTTGTTTGGATTTTGGAAGACTAGAACTCGGACACAGAGGTTTCAGTATTATCCACTGTAGCTAGTGATCGTATCGCTGAGGTCGCTGCGTCTCTCCTTATGGTCTTACCGTCTCACCAGAAGTCTAAAAGTCGTGACTCCTGATTGCTATGTGCGACAACGCGTGTACAGCCATTGGCGGCTCGGTTCCTTGGCTCACGACTTATTTTTTATGACAGGCCCGCCGCATCGTATATATGCATGTACTAATAAACAATGACTATAACTGAAGAATATATGGTATTATATACTTAGGATTGGGCCCTATCCCGCGAGGGCCCTCAGCCATCGCACCTCCTGCCCACTCCTCTGGGCCGGCACTGCTCGGATACGATGGAGCGAAGGAGAGGAAGCCACCGCAGAAACGATCTCACAACACAAAAGAAAGCGAAGGCTACAAGGCAACTATGCGAAAGCGACAGCGTGAGAAAACAAGTGCCCCCTTTATATAGGGGGAGCCTACGATGGTTGCGATTCCCAGCGCACAACGGCTACCTACAGCAACTGCAGGGTGCAATTGGCGGAGGAAAACGCAATGGCTACTTGCAGCAACTGTAGGGCACAATCGGCAGAGGAAAACACAATGGCTACCTACAGTAACTGCAGGGCACAATCTACGGAAAGCAGAACCTTCGCGTCATAACCGGCAAAATCATAGCGATTAGTTACGGAAATGAAAAGAACTGATAAACGGTTGCATCTCAGCAAGACATCCTGCGCACCAAGGGGAAGGCGGGACCTCCGCTGTGCTACACCCGACGGAGGAAGGTCCGAGCTCTTGAGCATATGGTCCGCAGGAGTTCCCCCACGCTCAAAAGGGGGGAACTGTTGGAGCCTCAACCGCGCCTTCACCCCTAGCTACGTGTAAAGATGATTTGGCTCGATCGCAGGAGCCCGAAACCTCCGCAACCCCGACCTCCGGACAATAAGGGATGAAGGTCCCGACTGAATTTGGCACTAATGAAGATTGTGTGGCGAGCCGTGTATGCAGGAACTGACCTGGCGTGGAGGATCATAGGAGAAGAAGAGCCCATCCTACGCCCTTTTCACGACGAAGGGTGTTCTGAGCCCTACCAAGGACGAGCTAAGGAACCAGCGGGGAGCAGACAGATGTCCTTCGGTGCTTGCACGACGGAGGATCTGTGAGCCTTGGCGAAGGTTGGGTGAAGGTTCGGGCCGCGGCACAACCAGGACTCCGACACGGAGGTGTGTGAAGAGCTCGCAGTACGAAATTACTCAAGTAGCTTTGTGAACTATAGACCGCAGTGATAGAATATGCTGGAATATTCCGCCACCGTCACGCGGCATTTTTGTAATGGAGCCTGGTCGGGATCTACGCCCTATATAAAGAGGATGTAAATGCTCTTACAGGAGTTAGATGGAACTAATTTATTGTTACATTGTCTGCTCTAGGGTTCCGAACTTGTTTGCTGTTGAACCCGAGCCACTCGCTGCAACCAGCGGGTAGGCCTGACTAACCGTTGCGTTTGGAGGTGCCTCGGCAAATCCAACACCATAGACACACTATTCGTTTCTCATCGTCTCTCCAACCATTATAAAAATATTAATTTTATTATATTGAGTGTTAGTCAATCGAAGTGCGGACATATGGAAATAACAGTAACTAACATCAATCGATATATGAGAAAGGTTTTCTTTTGAAATAAAATATATGAGAAAGGTTCATATATATTCCTTTCAAAAACATTTGCTTCGCCTTTGAACAGGGTTATATTTTCGGTGTGTGTATCATCGGTGGGGAGTGGGAGAATCGGTGTGAAGATGCATTGCTATATCCTTCTCAAGGAGCCCTAGCTAGGTAAACATGCTGTTCCACGAAACTGCAAGAAATATAAAGCGATTAAAGAGAAGCGTTCAACAAAATGCAGGAAGCTTCCTTTGCATGCAATGGAACTATTCAATCCAGACTTCATGGAAGCTACTGTAATAATTAAGGCATGCATGCGTATAGGAGGGTAGAATCCGGAATCCACGTATTCACACACCCTAAACGCATGCACGTCTGCATTGGAGAACGTATATCGCGCGACTGACGCGGATCGTATCTGACCCCGCAAACAAGCGATGCGTAAAACCATGCACGCATGCATGAGATTCTCTTCTAGCTGCTAGCTCCGATCCGGTTCTCAAACAATTTGTCAAACAAAAGGCCACTCAATAAAGATTTTATCTCACTGTTTTCAACCAAAACTCTTACAGGTTGGAAACAGTGTAGACAAATTTTATCTCCATAAAACTTTTAACATATTTCTCTTCAAGAATATTACTCCCTTCGTCCCTGAAAGCTTCAACTAATCCGTGTCAGTCAAACTTTTTTAACTTTGACTAAGTTTATAGAAAAAGTATCAATATCTATGATATAAAATAAGTATCTTATGAAAATATATTCTATGATAAATCTAATGTTATTAATTTGGTACTATAAATCTTAGCGTTTTTACTATAAATTTGGTCAAAGTTTTAAAAGTTTAACTTAAAACAACTCTAGAAGTTGCAGCTTTCAGAGACAGAGAGAGTATGCCACATTAGCTCATTTAATGCTCATGAGAGTCTCATATGAAACCTCCATTAAAATTAACCTTATATTGCGTAGCGAGAGAACCATGCTCTTATCATATAGTATGCTTATTTGGTGTCATATAATATAGTTTGATTTTATTTTATTCTAGAATTGATTTAAAACTATTTTTTAGTACTGTACTAGTGACATCAAGAGCGACCTCGAGGTATGGTTTGTTGCTGTTGGGGTCAGTCTGACTACGCACACTATGTTAGTGTTAGTAATTAAGGACACTCACAATGCAGACTCTATCATAGAGTCTAAAGTTATTTATTACTCGAACAATGTGGACTTAGAATCTAAATAAGACTTGGAGTTTTATTTTTTCTACCTCTTTCTTCAATAAATATGCTGCCACATCAGCAAAATACCATAAATAATATTTAATTAATTGTCTTGGACTCTGTGATAGAGTCTTGTATTTTGAGTGCACTAATACTATGATGTTTATTATATATAAGGCATGTTAATTCTTATCTTTTTAGAAAAAAATGACTGATATTAAAAGGGAGCGGGGTCGTTGCAATTTTAACTTAATACCCCTTCTTTTTATTAGACTAATCAAGGTATTTAAGTGAATCAATCTACTTTTTCTTAGGTGCAAAACATACATATGTTTGAGTATAATACCATAATGGAATGCTACGGGTATTATCATCTTCGATAATAAAGTGAAATTTATGTACACACACAATTCTCTATCTTTTGTTGTTGACAACAATGGCCTTCCATAGAGGTCATTACCCAAGGGGCAAGGAAACCAGCAAGACAAGCACTAGCCAAAATTATGAGAAAAAAAAAGCACTAGCTAACCAAATGCAAATTGTCGGTTAATTGCAAATAGTTCTGATGCATTCGCACGTACGCAATCACCAGCTGCACAGGATCCACTTTTGTCTCCCCTAGATAGATGCTCGCTAGTTACATAAATGTTACTGTGATTCGTTTCGAGTTTCGCCAGATGATACCCATTTTCCATCACGCGCGCGCACAGTGTCGGCAGAAATTTAAGTCTTATATAGGCAGTAATACTGCCCCAAACTGTCGGTTAAGCCTTAAGCACGCGGTTCTCTCTCGGTATGCTGTGTTCATGATCACTTTTTGTTTGACCAATTGTTCGAGGATCCGAGCTAGCAGATCCAATAGAATCTCGAGCTAATGCATGGTTTACGTCGCGCTGAGTTTGCATGGCAGATCCGATCCGTGTCAGTCGTGATAACTATTCTGAGTTTATGTTGTATATTTTGAAAAATATGTAATACATTTGTTTACCCATCAAAGATGTGCTTGCATTTACTGTTACTTCTTTCTATGTACGTGATTCAACGCTAAAGCATCGCGCGTTCCATGCGTTCAATTACTTTTTTTTTTTCAATTTGTGGATGGATGAGTTATTCCATGGCATGGTAGCTTCTGGATCTCCTCGAGTATCTTTCATGCCATTGTAAACTAACAGTTTTATGAAACATGCATGTTTAGAAGTCTGTAGATCAGCTTAGTGCTTCTAGACAAGGTGAGCGCGTGATGGATCAAAAGAGAGAGAAAAAACTTGACAGAAATGTCACAGCCAAATAAAATGGTCTGAATCTTCATTTGGTTGTTATACTACAGATAAGCTTTTTAGAGCGGCTTGAATCGATTCATAGAGGCAACTAGAAATGGTTCGTAGAAGCGACTAGAAATTGGTTTTTGTAGTGGCGGGCTGGAATGATAGCCGCCTATACAAATCGTTTACATATATAATTTTGTGAATCAAGCAAAAAACAATTTCACAAGTCACGCTATGTGGCCGTGTGGGATCAAACTCAAAACCTCAGCCCTCACATCTCATTTCACTACAATTATTTCAAATTCACTTTGTGACTATCTAATTGATACAATCCTTTTGTATTCACTTTAGCAAATATTGTAATGCATATTTAATTAAGGAAATGAAATCAAATGAAAAAGTTTGAGGAACTGAAATTTTAGATCTATTCGAGTGTTGCAACTTTGGTGTAAGTCGTTTCTCTATACGAGTCAATTGAAAAAAATAAAAAACAAAAACAAAAATATGTGCATTTAAAATAGGATTTACATACCCTAAATGATTCCAAATAAAAAATCACCAGTTACAAAGGTGTATATCTCTTTGAGTACTGTAAATTTGGTTTAGGTCGGTTCTTTGTCCGAGATTATTTGAAAATTTTATAAAAAATGAATTTGAAAATCTATAATCTTAAAACATAATTTGCAGGCCTTAAATGATCTCAAATAAAAAAATAGTCAACTAGAAAGTCGAAGATCTCTTCAAGTATTACAATTTTAATATAAAATTTATCTTCATCCAACTTGATTTCAAGAATTTAGTATGCCAACTATTTTTAGAGGTGGGCCAAATTGCCAACAACATTCTAAAAATTCATATGTACAAATTAAATCGTCGGAATTCGCAACCGTCTTTCTAGAGACAGCAGAAAAGCCTAACCACCGCCTCAAGAAAGGTCATTTTTAAACATGGTTTGGTTTGCCAGCCGCCTATAAAAGGGTGTTCTAGAGGCAGCTGGAAATCTCTCTAAAAATTAATTTTATAAACTGGTTTATAAACTATTTTTAGAGGCGGTTCTTTATTGATCCACCCATCTACAATAAAAGAAGAAATCTCTAAAAATAATTTTTAAGTAGTGTATGATGCTCTGACGGTGGTACACATTTTTATTTTTATAAAATAAAAAATGTTTAAAATATTTTTTTTGAGACCACGCCAAAGCGCGTATTTCATTAAGCAGAAAAATGTTTAAAATATTATTATTATTTATGTGAGCCAACATACTTCTTTCATATATGCAGATAGATTTCAGATTTCTATGTTTTTATAGCAAATAACAGTAACGTATGCTAACCCTACAAAATGTATATTTACTTCTTTTCAGATAAACAAAAATTCTTACAATAGTTGTGAAGGTTCAAGCTGAATGAGTTCGAGCGGTTGCACATAGGTCGCATGGTTAGAGAAATAAGGGCACTCCTATTACACGAACCATATAGTTCCTATGGATAATAATTGCACTTTCACCTAAGTGTTTTGCTAATGTGGCAAGGTTACATTAGAAACTATGTCTATACGAGAACCAAGACATGAAGAAATATGATTGGTAGAGAATAGAGAGATAATGCATATCATTGGATAAAAATTGTTCTCTAGAAACTATCTATCGAGATCATGTATTTTATATGTAGTGTCTATGAAAATTAATAGGTATAGAAATTACATGTAGTTTCTAGCATTGAGACTGCTCTAATAGAGCCAGTGGTCATGCTTATTTTCACAAGCTGAATTTTAAGGTAGCAGAATAATTAATAGCATCAGAAGGTTCATTATCATACATCAAATCCACAACCAGGATACAGGTCAGTGGGCACTACGCATCAAAATATATAACAAATCATAGTCCTAACCACTGTACATATTGTATGTTGTATTTCATAAACATATATGTGATGCAAAGGGGAAATTACAAAGACTCGTGTCCCTCACTGAGCTTTTGCTCGCAGCAAAGCAGTGCTGAGATGTAGGGTAAATAATTGCCGAATTCTATAGCTATCAGACTGCATAGCGTCCATGGACAAAAGGCACTCAATCTTAATTTCCTTTCCAGTGTACTAGCTGGACACAGGGAATAACAGTCCAAAAAAGCAATCCAAGACATATTTCAAAAAAGATTTATGAACAAAGCTATATATCTGCAAAATAAAGAAAAATTCTGTATAAACATTCTCTATACGATATATTAGCATCAATCATTTAAAACAGGAATGTAGATTTTCAACAAAAAGTGTTATTATATTCATACCTGTAGTTCTATGTCTAGATATACTATTCGTCGGTATCATGCTATAAAACCGAACCAACAGAGGCAAGGTTTTCATTGGTGCTGTATAGCATAATCACTAGGGGATTTCAAGCAAGAACCTTCAAATAGATGATCTATAGCTTCTTTGTACATGTGGTGCCGAAGTCTCAGTGAGGTGCTAGAAGTCTTTGTACCATGATATTTTCTTCAGATTAAATAATAATATGCATGACAAGAATGACACAAAGTCATCATTATCTTTTCGCGTAGGCATGGAGAAGGACTAGTAGGCTGGTTTAACAAAGCCGTGATAACAGCAAGTGCTTACAACTGTCAAGCAAATTGAACTTCTTATTTTTCATTACTTAGTGATGAAAGCAACATTTAACACGAACATTGCATTGGCTGATTGCAACCAACACACATGGGTTACAAACCAATCATTGCCTCATTATTACCAAGACTCGGAACTAATAACCGAAAACTATAGCTCACAAATGGCTTACACATAGAGAGAAATAATGAGTGGTGGTGCTAGATGGAACAAACATTGCATCGTTCCAAGACCAAATTACTTCAAGCAAAATGGACTTTAAGGTGTTGATCCGTTGTAGCTGCCATCATTATAACCTGATGTGGAACCACCACTCCTCCCTGACCCGCCACCAGAACCACTGCCGAACCCACCATTACGACCGCCTCCGCTCCCACCTCCATCGCCACCGCTATTTGCAAAGCTCGAGCCATAGGCACCATAGTTATCGCCTTCACCTTCCCCGACTCCCTTGCCACCACCAAATCCATTACCATTCCCGTTGCTTCCACCAGAGCCGCCCCCGCCACCAGCTCCATTCGCATTTGCATCCCCATTAGTGTTGGAGTTACCTGAGTCACCATGGCCTTCACCAGATGCACCACCCACTCCATAACCAGACGCGTACTGGTCCTCACCTCGCCAATCGCCACCACCTTCACCGGATCCACTGCCATACGAGTGGCCAGAGCTCGGGGACTGGGCACTGCCGTCATAGGCCTCAGCATTGCCGAAGCCGGAGCCAGAGCCAGAGCCAGAGCTGGTTCCACTCCCGTTAGCTCCACCACCTCCACCGCCTTGGCCATCTGCAGTGGCGTGATTTACCACCCTAATAGCATTGCACAGTCCAATGCTTAGTAAGACGACGAGGCCAATCGCAAAGAGCTTGCTGGAAGCCATGGTGGTGGAGGTGAGTTAGCTGATGTGGAGTGGAAGTGAAACTGATATGAATGCATGCTAAGCGTTGGTTTGTATGGTTATTTATAGTCATGAATCTCGGTGGCCATGAACGCATCTGATGCACGACTCGGAAATAAATTATTATTTTTTAAGCTCGCTTCCTTTTATGTGTTGACCTTGTGCAATTAATAAGAGATTTCAGAAGATTTCGTGCGTGGGTCTCATGGTCCCTTTTTTTGGTCTGCAGGCTCAACTTGGAAGACTAGCAAGCTGCTTTATCGTCTGCTCTTTAATTAACTACTAGTACTAGTACGCTCTTTTAGATGTTCGATTCTGAAATTTTCATAGCTTAAACTTTCAAGTTTATCTGTCAACCTTGTCACCTTGAAATGCATAGTGATGCATGGCCAGAGTTCGGTTTTCACTGTGGTGTTTTATTTACCAGCCAAATTAGTAGATAACTAATTGAATATTATGATCGAGAAAAGATAAATATTATGAGGCTTTCTCCATAGAAGATCTATACTAGCCAAAACAAGGTTGGATAAATTAACATTTGAGCTAATTCTGTGTGAAGAAGTTTCTAAATCCTGCTTACTCATAGTTTACAGAACATCTCAATGGTTCATGTCTTGTTATCTAATGATGTTATGCCTCGTGATTTAAACCATTTTCTTACACTTAGTAAAGAACTGAGCTACAATCTCGATTGGGAAACTCTTTAGTCCCGCTATTCTAGCTAGGATCACTACACCACAGCCTCAGAATAGCGACGTACGGTCGGTCGTCATAGGTCGCTATAGCGACGTTCCATTGGTCGGTATAGATCTATACCGACACTTAGCTGGAGACGCTGAAAGTGGCGTCGGTATAGCCTATACCGACCGACATGGTTATAGCGACCAACGGTCTGACTCCTTAGGGGTTACATATACCGA
>Ga0182004_10000388_pt1 | contig 25573 bp, 18 predicted proteins | sample Sormic07211540_1_FD_120479 | JGI IMG/M metagenome (GOLD analysis project Ga0182004, IMG submission 120479) | Endophyte microbial communities from Sorghum bicolor roots, Mead, Nebraska, USA - 072115-40_1 MetaG | ecosystem: Host-associated > Plants > Roots > Unclassified | place: USA: Nebraska...
AACCGACACGGGTATAGTGCGAGCCCCTGTCCCTATGTGTATAGGCTGCGCGTCATTGTGCCATTCGGAAGGGGGGTATCTATATCTGCTCGCAAAGGAAATCTTGCGGCCCTAACATGTTAGGCGAACTTTTAAAAGGCTTCATAGTGATCCCTGCCGACCTCCCTAGGAAGGGGGTTAAGAGATTAGCTACCCCGGGTGAAAGGGTAAATCATGACTCATGGGTAAAGATGCACAACCTCTGCAGAGTGTAAAACTGGTATACTAGCCGTGCTCACGGTTATGAGCGGCCTTGGGGGTTCTTGCTGCGCCGGCGATGAGCTTATTAAGTTGTTATGTTCATTTGATTATTGTTTATGCTAAGAATTAATTATGCTTACACTTGATCATGGGATGTGCTCACTCTTGCAATTTCCCAACACCTCAGGATATGATAATGAAGATGACTGGAATGAGGATTACCGTTATGAGTACTAGGTTTGGAGTCAACCAGTCAATGTTGTCTCTGTGTGGAGCTTCCGTCGAGAGCGTTGTTTACTTTATGCTATCATCTTTGTATGAGACTATGTGATATTTTATATTCCGCTATGTAATAAACACTGCAATGGTACATTTGAGATTTGTCTACTTATGTGTGCGACTACGATTGCATTTTGTTTGCGTCGTCCTCCCGAGAGGACACATTTTTGCATGTTGATTTGTCCAGTACGCAAAATAGGTCATCTAGGTCATCTGTTGGGAGGTATTTATGGATAGGCAAAATACTATTGAGGACCTATTTTGGGTATAGGTTATATTGTTGGATAGAGTCTTAGCAGCCATGTTCCCGTTCCCATCCCTGTTCCCGGAACATGAACTCGGGTTATCATTTTATAACGTAAAAAACAGAAACATTCATTTATAAAATGTAGACATTCCCAAAACGTGAAACATAGAAACAGAAACGAGGATCATATTTCCATTCCCACACTACTACTCCATCCCTCTAAAACCCCGAGAAGAATAAGAAATCTTAAGAGTACGAACCAAAAACTATTCCCAAACTTGAGTTGTAACTCAAGGGGTAACCATCCGCAAAACAATGTAACACTTTGTTGCAAGGAATGCAATGCAACTTCCTGTCACAAAATTGGCATGAATGCATCATGTTATAGGACACAAGGCCCGTTGGTTCCAGCATTAAACATGCATCTAAAATCCTATACCTCCATCTCATCCTCGGATTCATCAGTGGCCTCAGCATTATCATCTTCTTCTTGTTCTTCTACTTCTTCCCCAGTTTCTGTTCCTTTCTTTCCCACTTCCTTTTCCACTGTATCATAAAAAGGAAATCAGTCAAAAAAAAAGATGCATCGATATTTAGGAATAATTTAAGGTGTTCAAAGCATTAAGTGGAACTCACCAGGCCATGAGTATAAGACATCTCCTGAACATAGCCCAGCTTCAACTTTACTTAGGCGCATAGTCATCCTTGGTCCAATCTCCTGGAGTCTGACAGCGCTTTTTCTCGATGCCCGGTTTAATTTGTCAACATCACTTGGCAGGCTTACCATTGCTGCTTCATCATCTACTTCACTTTCTGATCCATACCCAGCTCTGGCAAATGTGTAAACAAAATCAAATCTGAGCAACAATATATATTGGTGTGCTGCTTTTTATATAAAAAAAAAAACACAACAGGTGATGATATTTGGATCGCAGTTACTGAATTTATAAAAGTAACGACCTGGACCAAAATAATCTGTGGACGGCAAACTAGCAAATGAAAATTTGAAAGGTAAAAGATAATGGCATTAATGGTTTATAGGACATGCACAGCCAGAGAGCATTTCAGGTGAAAAATGAGACATTTGCTGACTCAAGTCAAAAGATCTTTACTCATTACCATTTCTCTAAAACATAAAATCCACTATCTGAAGTTCGATGCCTGCTAGGTGCCAAGTCCGATGCCTAGTCTTTTCACTTAGTTTTCTGGCTCATAAAGGTATGCTCAACTGGACATAGTTAGCCATGTGATTAACTCATAGTTTACATCTCATACACTGACATGATCCTACTTTGGTATTTCCAATATTTTATCATGTCTAATCTAAATATAAATTTTGCATGCTAATTTACCTCCACTGAATGGAATGATTATTATAACTAAATCACGTTGGCCATATAACTTACTCCTTTTTTTCTACTTTATTACTCCTCTGTTCTTTGCTAAAAACAAAACATATCCTATTTCTTAAAGTTCAGGCAATGGGTGCAACATATATAGCTCAAGAATTCGACAATAGGTGGTTATAGCAAATCTATTTCTTAAAGTTCATATTATAGAGGTGTCAGTAATATTGTATTCTCAAAACAAAAGCACTTGATAGTTTCCGTCGCATTGATGAACACAATTTAGTCTTTTTGACTGAAGCCTTCTGCATTCTATGTTGAGATCAAGTGTAGTTTTACATGTAGACTTGTAGAGCTTAACATGCCACCACAGTAGCTAATGAATGGAAGGTCTGCTCAGTTGCTTGGCCTTCAAGACTTCTTATATGAAGAGCTTGTGTGTGTTAGCGGAACGATGTCAAATATAGTGAATGCACATAATTGATCAGTATCTGTTTGGGCAATGTCAAATATAGCACCCTACTACCACGCAACTAGGCCTGGTAACGGGCTATCAAAATCCGAGGGCCGAACTCGAACCACAACTCGTGGACTGCCTTTTATGAATTATATATGGGCATACAAAGAAAGGGCTGGATTGGATGATTGGATCAGACTGTCTTGGAGGGACTCTTCATGGATCGGATTCTCACCATTAGTGACCGACCCAGGTACAGATGATTGCTCCGATGTTCTTGAACGGGGAACAAATCCAACTGCGTGTTCTTGATCCCCTGACCATGTTTTAGCAATTTAGAGCTGGGAGACTATTTTCCTCTCTAGTGGTGGCATAAACGTTAAAACAAGGTCTGGTGATGTCTAAGAAGTACTTGTACTCTTTCCCCATATGCTTTTATTTAAAAGCTATTTCTTTCCTTCAGGGTCTTGTATTATATTCATGTGTCCATAAAACATACATTCCAGCTTGTCTTTGTTCTTTCCTGTTCATTCGTTCATACTTTGGAGCTGGCTTTTAGCACTTAAAGCCTTCCAGGAGTTCAAAAACCACAAAGCAGTTTCCCTTGTGCCTTTTGGGATGCTGTTTTGAAATTATATTTTTAAATATTTTAATAAAGACTACATGATATGTACTGTTGCTGGTGATGGAGCCAATTGCCACCTCATTCATGGTCATGGAGAAGATGTGTATGTTTGCACAGCCTTGTTGATCTTTTTCAATGCTACTAATACAGTAAACATTGTAACTCACTATGGTCATTTTTCTAAGTACAAAGGTATGCCTTACGATACATTCAGGCAATCTGTGCCTTATTTATATTGTACACTAGCCAGCAAGTATTAATTTATTATTTAACGTTTTTCCCTTTCTTCAGTTTCAAATGGAGCTTAGGAGGAATGAAACTTTGAGCATTCATGGCCTTCCGTTCTTCTATTTTTTCTATTATGATTTATGCAACATTTAAGCATACTGTTGTAGTAGTTTCATAATATTATTTGTGAATTTAAGCAAATAAGCACTTTTGTATTTTTGTTTGTGACTAATAAAGTAAGCACTTACTCAGACTGAATGCAGGCAGTCAATGCGCTGCACAGGTGCTCAACGGACGCATAGATTTACTAGTATGCGGCCAGCGATAGCGACACATCAACCAGTGAGTGCAGACTAGATGGATTCCAAACATTGTAAAAGGATTGGACCCAAACACTAGAAAAGGATTGTGCCCAAGGATCTAAAAGGGCCAGAACGGGAGCTGGATATGCTTTTAGGGCTGAGGTGGGGTTAGGGCTGGATCATGATCCATTACCAGGCCTAAGTGCAGCCCTTCTAGTGCTATAACAATTTGTAAACTAAAACACCAACTTATTCAAGTTGCAGAGCCCATCTCAGTTGTTCTTTTAGAATAAGTTATGCTACTATAAAACTAGAGCTGCATTAGTACAGCACATTCCCCAAATTCTATGCTCTACAGTAACTTCCTTTCTACCCGCTTTTTGGACTTAACTGGGTTGACTACTACAAACCTATAAACATTAGTAACGAGTGTATAGATGAAAATAATATTATCAGCGTTATTCAGATGATATATGAGGGTGAGTATTGCCTATTTAGCTGAGAGAAATGCTAATAAATAAGCTAAAGCAAAAAAAAAAGGCAACAAAAAAACCCAAACCAGAGACAACTGACATAATATTTGGAACATGATAATGATACTGACATAATATGGTGCATTTCATGTTATTTCGCTAAACCATATGCACTTCTGACTGTTGTTATGTTGAACTTCTATTGTGCCCCCAAGAGGGAGCATTAATTTATCACAACATTTACTGGCATCCCATGTACTAGTTTCAATCTGTGTTGTTAGCTTTCATGGTTTTTCTATGCAAATCATTTTTTCTCGGAAATAAAAAATATATCATTGCAATACAATAGTGAAATGGCAAGATAGTACTTACTTTGTCACGAAATCACTAACATCTTTATATTCTCCTAGATCAGGCACTTGATTGTTTTGCATGAGCTTTCTAATCCTGCGACTGACACCAACAGGCTGGAGCTTGATGGAGTAATGCCGGAATTCAATAACATCCTTCTCTTTATCATGTTTTAACAACAGAATCCTTTGGCATGTTGCCAGCTTGACCTATTATGCAAAATACTGTTTAATTATCTGATTATGCCAGAAAGAAGACATTAAGTTTCATCTGATGTTATTGTCCCATTCTTACAGTGCTTGGGTCAACAGCAGGGAACATATGCTGGAAGTATTCAACCAAACTCCTGAAAGGGTTGCCGAGACCTGTCAACCCACCAAGTACAACCTACCAAATCCATGAGTTCAAGATTAAAATAAGGTATCAGTGTACAATATCCACATTAAAGCTACCCTGATACAAAATTATCCACAGCAGTTTCATATACCAGTGGTGAGTTTTGGAATATCCCTGGTGGGCACCTTGGGCGCTTCTGGGAGTTTGCAATGTCTGCCGCAAGTGAGTACTCCTCTATCTGAAATGTGAATGTTGGGCCCTGTGGTGATTTCGCAAAGCGCAAATGTGGCAGGCTTTTGGGGTTTGAGAGGATTAGGAAATGTGACACGCCCAACGGACCGGCAACATTGACAAAGTCCTTGAGGTTATTTCGCTTCTTCTCCTGCCAATCAATTGTTTTATAAGCATGTGAGGCACATGAATAAGGGAAATCATGCGTACAGTGCTAATGTAGTAATGTACTCTAGTAGGGCACAGGGAAGTACCTTGAGATTGAGAGCAGTGTAGGGGAGCATAACCTTGCGGAGGTCCTGCTGGAGGTGGCGGAGCGTGGAGGGGAGTTTGCCGCGGGCGAAGACGAAGCTCTTCGGAATCTTGGCGCCGGTGATCTGGTCGACGTTCGCCAACGCCGCCTTCTGCTTCCGAAGCGTCGCCGCGGGGATGCGCGGCCCGCGGCCCCGCCTCTTCCCCGGCCCGGACCGTGGCTGGCGCATGGCAGCTCAGCTGAACGAACACACAATTGAGGATCAACACCCCGTATTTTTGCAAAGGAAAGAAAACGAAGTTAGTAGCCATTATACGTTTACCTGTAATGAAATCAGATCCGAATACACATAGCTAAATAGCTTAAGTTTAGGGTTTGGGTACTCGGTTTCGCACGGCGGCAAGGAAAGAGAGGGGCGGGCATACCTTGTGGGCGCTCGTCGCCGGCGAAGTGCCCAGGCGTAGGGCGGCGGCGGCGGCGTTATAGCCCAGTCGTCGCAGATAGGAGAGCGAGCGCGAGTGCGAGGGGTGAATGGTGAGCGGCGGCGGCGGTAGCCAAAACCCCAGTCCGGGCCTCCGGGGGTTGTTCATCCGAGAGGAGCGCACCCACGCGGGCTTCTCCTGGGCCGTTTTTACTGGGCCGTTCCTTTTTTCACGCGATTCTTTAGCAGTTACTACTTTTTTTCTTAGTTTTCACTCTCTTTTTTTATTCTTCCTGATTTCATATTTATTCTTTTCTTGGAACACTTCCAATGACTAGTTAAACATTGGTTTTAAAAATTTTGGAATAATAATGTCATCTAGTGCAACATCACAAGTGAGCAGAAGGAGCAAGTTTATTCTATTAATGTGGAACATCTTTTCCCTGTTGAAGCAAGCAACATTTTCTCTCAAACCTGAAACAATTTTCGCAGAGCTAGAAATTTTCCCATGATCTTTGACATTTTTCTCCTAGACTTATAATTCTTCTTGAGCTTGAGTTTTTTTCGGTGAGCTTGGAACATAGATTCACTCAACAAGGATTGTTCTAATTCGTTAAAAATGTTATTCGAGAAAAAAGTCGTCAAGAGATAGTCAAGTGGGGCATTTTTCAAGCTTTCATTGTATTTAAAACATGAAATTGCCATATGGACCTTTTTAAAACTATGCCACTTGCGGCAATGCTATTAGGGATCAGAAGGTGAACTCCGTAAGGGACTCAGGGGGGGACATAGTAGAGGTTACTAAGGACAAAGTTGCTAGATGGCATGAGAGTCGTTGGAAAGTTGATTGGAACTTGACTAAGAGGTTTCGGTGTAGAGAACACTTTGATTCAAACCGTTTGAGCTTTGAATCAAGCGGGTCCTTTATTAGTTAGTTTACAAATCTATTAAAACTAGTCGCCTCTATTAGTTTGAGTTCCAAATGACATATAAACAACTAAAGTAGAGAGAACGAATCGTAATTGTTAAACTCCTGGAGCAAAATAGGGTATTTATGAGTTTATATGGCACGAGGAAGTGATGTCCTCCATCTCTATGTTTCGGGTCTTTGGGATATATTTGATGTCCTCCATCCTAGTGCCACTAAATATATCCCAAAGACCCCAAACTTAGAGATGAAGGACATCACTTCCTCGTGCCATATCAACTCTATACATATCCCATTAGGTACCTTGCTCTCTATTCTAAATCTCTTCAAAATACCACCCTATCGTGACACTCCCATGCTACATAGACACTAGGCTCTATTTGTTCAAGTTTCTGACCAAAGTGGCATGAACTTATCAAAAGCTACAAGGATTTTGTTTTAAATTAAAACAAAATCCACTTGCTTTTCAGATTAGTCCAAACGAGTCATTTTTATTTCCGTTGTTTCTAAAAGTCATGCCATATAAACCTAAACAAACTAGGCCATAACAAGGGGTCAAATTTGCAAACAAAAACAAACAATATTGGGCCAATATAAGCATATTTGGGTTGTTTCTTTTTTTTTCAAAATGAAGCTTTCATTTGTTTTGATGATGATCATGTGTTTTCGGAAATAAAGGAAGGTACAGAAACAACCACCCCAAATCAACTTTTTCTATGGAAAGCCAAGGTGAAGTGGAGAAACAAAGAGCACGTAGAGTTTATCGAGTCCCATTGTCAACACTATCGAGAGTTCAAGATTCCGCATGAATGGCAGAGCTTAGTTAGGACCATAGAGGGTCATGGCCATCCCTAAGCTAGACAAGTTCTTATGTAGAACTTAATTTTTATTGCTTTAAATGTAAACAAAATATTAACCTTGCCCTCTCTGGTTCTATTTCATCTTATATTGGCCCCCTCTTTTCCATGAAAGCTCTGCCACTAGCCCGCACATCGAGCATGTGCCTCACCAAGCCCTCTTGTTTCATCCGCTTTACTCTCGAGTCTGGAGCCACATCCAAAAGCGCGGCTATAGCACTAGCTGATGAGTCGAGGAAGAGGAAATGTGCATGTGCGATCTACAACGAAAAAACCTTTGAGGAGTGAAGATTTCAAGAGATAAAGATGAGGGTCTTGTTTACTAGTCTCTCCATTCTAAATTGTGAAACATTTTAGTTTTCTATAGATACACTTTTTGCTATACATTTTAGATTTACACTATGTCTATAACTCTAGATACATAGTAAAAATAATGTATCAAGAAAAACACCAATATCTTATAATTTTAAATAGATTTGTTTTTACTGCATAGTTGTGGCTGATGGGTCCCTATCTGATCGGCTCCATTATTGATTCGTTGAGTTATTAGTATATCATCTGTGTTTTTGCTTTTATCTAATCCATAAGTTACTTTATACATTTCTTAGACCGTTGCTATGCTTCTGTTGACGTGCTACAAATTCCTCTGTTCCAAGCACGGGTCCTTAATGTTTCCTCTGTTTTTTTAATACTCTGTTTTACTATTTCCCTGAAAGTTTTAAACGGTCCATACGTGTGTTCCGTGATCAGACGGGCTCAATTTGCAAGTTTTTTTCAGGAGGACTCTACCGGGGTAGTCTTGAATCACTGGAACCAGATGGCATAGGCGACTCGGCATTCGGCAAGGGCCGTGGGCGCACCCCCGCAGCGGCCTGTCCCCGAAACGGCGCGACGCGCGGCGATTCCACGTGTGCGGCCGCTGCTACGCCCACCCCGACCCCTTTGGCGCGGCGTGCTCCGTCAAATACTCCCCACCCGCCACCTCCGGCCGCGCAGGTCGCGCGCGCGTCTCACATCGCACGGCCGGGCACACGGCCACACCAAGCACGGCACAGCTTGCACAGGAGGGGGCGGAAAGGGAAAAAAAAAAAAGAGTTGCCGGCGGAGACACGGCGCGAAGCCTTCAGAGGGCACCACCGCCGGGCTCCGCGATGGCGTCGGAGCCGATCTTCCGCGGGCACGAGGAGTCCCTCCCCACGGGCGCCCCCGGGTACACGCCCAAGCCTCACAAGCCGCTGGCGCGGCCGCTCCGGTACCTCCTGGAGGAGCAGCGCCTCCTGTTCGCGCTGGTGGGCATGGCTGTCACCTCGGCGGTCCTCCTCACGGCCCCATCGTCGTCCAACGGGGGAGGCGCCGTCGCCGCCGCCAGTGGCGCGGCCGCGGCGGGTGGTAGCGGTAGTCTCGCGCGGCGGCAGTACTACGGCGGGTCCGCGAACGCGGCGCTGGGTGCCGCGGTGGGCGAGCAGGAGCGGCGCGCGAGCGCGGCGCGGCTGCCGCTGGGCGTCCGTCGGCGCGGGCTGCGCGTGGTGGTGACGGGCGGTGCCGGGTTCGTGGGCAGCCACCTGGTGGACCGTCTCCTGGAGCGCGGCGACAGCGTGGTGGTGGTGGACAACTTCTTCACGGGGCGGAAGGAGAACCTGGCGCACCAGGCCGGGAACCCGGCGCTGGAGGTGATCCGGCACGACGTGGTGGAGCCCATCCTGCTGGAGGTGGACCGGATCTACCACCTGGCGTGCCCGGCGTCGCCCGTGCACTACAAGCACAACCCCGTGAAGACGATCAAGACCAACGTGATGGGCACGCTCAACATGCTGGGCCTCGCCAAGCGCGTCGGCGCCAGGTTCCTGCTCACCAGCACCAGCGAGGTGTACGGCGACCCGCTGCAGCACCCGCAGGTGGAGACCTACTGGGGAAACGTCAACCCCATCGGTACGTGTATAAGACGACGATCGAGGCTAATCGATGGATCATGTACATTCGATCTCGCTTCGTTCGTTCAACACGTTCGTCGTCGCTGCATGCACGTCCGACGATCGATCTATGGATTATATTTGCATGCAGGTGTCCGGAGCTGCTACGACGAGGGCAAGCGCACGGCGGAGACGCTGACCATGGACTACCACCGCGCAGCCAACCTCGAGGTTGGTCGTCGTCCTGACTCCTGTACTGCGGCGTGCGTCGCCATGCATCCATTCTTTGCGGATCGGATGGCAATTGCATGCATTTTTCGTCCAATTTAATCGACCCGCTGACACGTTCGTGCGTGCGTGCGTGCAGGTGAGGATCGCCCGGATCTTCAACACGTACGGGCCGCGCATGTGCATCGACGACGGCCGGGTCGTCAGCAACTTCGTCGCGCAGGTGAGTCGTCATTCCGGGCGTCCGGCCACGCACTCCATCAGCCGCCGCAGGACGCGAAACGCAACCATACGAGCTAGCGACTGATATGCATGTGCCATTCCATATGCTCTGCAGGCGCTGAGGAAGGATCCCTTGACGGTGTACGGCGACGGCAAGCAGACGAGGAGCTTCCAGTACGTGTCCGACCTGGTAATGCCAATATATGCAATCTCTCACACCACACGATCGAGGCCCACAAATTAGCTTAGCCTTATCGTAAGTTAATGCGTGATGCAACACGTATGTACCCTCTTACGGCCTTACCAAAATCCGGTCGCACTCTACTCCAGGCGGAGACGCGGCCATGAGAAACACGGTGCATGCACTGCATGCATGCCTTCAATAGTTCAGTTCACCTTGTCAAAAACAAAAAAAGTTCAACTCAAAGTGCGCGCGGCCAGCTCAAAGACGTCCCCGTCCGATCCGCTTGGCATTGCCTGCGTGCCCGTCACCGGCGTCACCGCCAAGTGTCCGCACGCATGCGCGCCATGCCCGCGACGGCACGGCGCGGCCGCTGCCGAGTGGCAACCGGTCTTCATCGTCGCCTCTGGAGTGTCTGGACTAGATCTCTGTTGTTAGTCTGGACCACGCCAAAGCCTCGGGCCTAGGACACGCATGGCACTACCCACTGCGCCACACTGGGCACTGGTATCAGCACCTCGCAGCTTTGCCGGCCGAAAGCAGTATTGGCACTAGCGCCGAAACAAGCAACGTAATCATACAGAACTACCGGGCATTTCTAGCTTGCGCCAAGGACCCCGTTCAACATTTGTCGATCTGTCTAGCTCCATACGGACGATCACACATCACTTTCGCTGCAGTAGATGTATATGTACTGATTATTTTGTGCACGTACAAGGCATGAAGACAAGCTCTATTTTTGTGCACAAGCTAGACACTAGCTCTATTTGTGTGCACAAGATCAAGACAAACCAAACAGGGACACAAATTTAAGACGACGTTAATTAAGGCCTTGTTTAGTTCCTAACAAATTTTACAAAATTTTTCAGATTTTTTGTCACATTGAATCTTACGGCACATGCATGCAGCATTAAATTTAGATTAAAAAAATAATTAATTACACAGTTTAACTGTAATTTGTGAGACGAATATAGTTAGTCTATGATTAGACAATATTTGTCAAATACAAACGAAAGTGCTATGATGTTCATTTTGTAGAAAAAGATTCCAACTAAACAAGAGGCCCAAACTGATGAATCATACACCTGTCATAGAACAAAGAGTACAGTGACTCTGCATATATTACAATGACCGCTGATGGATGGATGGCAGGTGGAGGGCCTGATGATGCTAATGGAGAAGGAGCACGTGGGCCCGTTCAACCTGGGGAACCCGGGCGAGTTCACGATGCTGGAGCTGGCCAAGGTGGTGCAGGAGACCATCGACCGGGGCGCGCGCATCGTGTTCCGCCCCAACACCGCCGACGACCCGCACAAGCGCAAGCCGGACATCACCCGCGCCAAGCAGCTGCTGGGGTGGGAGCCCAAGGTGCCGCTCCGCGAGGGACTCCCGCTCATGGTCCACGACTTCCGCGCCCGCATCTTCGGAGTCGGGGTCGGAGTCGGACACCAGCAGCAGCAGCATCGCAACCCGGCAAATAGCTAGCTGGATCGACCCAACTGCTACTTTCAGATTCGCATATGCGTGCATTCACTCAAATTTCGCCGGCAGGAAGAACTGGCCTTCAGAGCTCAGAGCCATATATACGTATCGATCGATGTGGATCCAGCAGTAGTGCAGTGCGAGCGGGAAATATCCATCGAATTCAGAAGATTTTAAGGGTATATGTATGTAGAAACTAGAGTAGGCCAAGCAAGCAGAATAGCCACAAATGCATGCAGTGCAATGCGAAGATCGTGCATGTAGTGAGCATCAGCATCACGATTCACGAGCTTGGGGTGCTTGATTATGCGGATGTGTAGCGAGCAATTCGCATGCGTAATTGTAACTCGTGCTGGTGCTGGAATGTATCAGCACACGGGCATGGTGAGTTTAGTAGGATGTAGTAGTGCAACATATGGGCATGGCAGCAGTTCTGAAAATTCACTTGTGCTGTTATATGCCATTGTGTGTGCCTTGACGGCTTCACGATGTGGCCGTGTGTTCCTCAGATCAGTGACCCCTTCACCTGAATGTGTTCATGTGTTTTATTTCTTGCGCCTTGCCAGTAGACGTAGGGTTTCTTCGGTAATCTACGGATTACAGTGGGGTGTACGGACTCTTCTTCTGCTTAATGAAATACATGCGGTTGTATGATTAAAAAAAAGAATATCTCGTTTCTGCAAAAAAACAATTGGTAAATCAACAATTTTTCCAAGTGGCTACACAAAGTTAAGAGTGTATTTATTGAGCTTCTCCAACAATTTCTAAAATCTCACTACAAATTGACATCTGAATCCTAGACCATTTCTCAATCACCTTGGATCGCTCTTGTACTTTTCTTTGTCTTTTATACATTTATTTACAATGGGAATCCTATCCTACTCCTTATTCTTCTCCACATCCTTCCATCTCCAAATCGGCTGGTCGATATGCGAGTGTGTATCGGTTGATTTTTTGTTCAAATGCGAAAAGATTGGAAACTAAGATAGTAAATTGTTGTAGAGCACTTTTTTAAAATCTTGCTTATTGAAACGGATGCGACGATTGTGGTGTAGGTGGTTTATTAGGGCGACAATGATCTAAGTATGGTGTCCAAACTTGTCAACGTGTTATGCAATTTGTTAACTTGAAATTTTATTTCTTGGAAGGTCCAGCAGCGACCTCAGTCTTGTAATAGGGTAGCCCATGAATTGGCTATTCTAGGTAGTTCTTGTGATCCAGGTGATGAACCGATTGTGGTTGTTATTCTAACACATATTCAGTATGTAATTGTTGATAATTCAACTTTTGTTTTGAGTAATGAAAATTTATGTTTCTCCTAAAAAAAGATTGGAAGTAGCTTTTGGAAACTCTTAGAGTCTTAGAGATGCTTTAACATGAACACATGTCCTCGCTTCCAAGAAGATGCATTAGCAATGGACGACTGTATAGATAGGTCACTTACTATTCACACATTATTCATAGAAGTTTTTTTTTCCTATCTCCTGTCAGTCTGTCACAAGGCCGTTGGAGCAATTTTTTTTAGGCCTTGTTTAGTTCGCAAAAATTTTCAAGATTCCCCATCACATCAAATCTTTGGTCGCATGCATGAAGCATTAAATATAGATGAAAATAAAAACTAATTGTACAGTTTACCTGTAATTTGTGAGATGAATCTTTTGAGCCTAGTTACTCCGTAACTGGACAATGTTTGTCAAATAAAAACGAAAGTGCTACAGTAGCCAAGACCCAAAATTTTTGCTAACTAAACAAGGTCTTAGCCCCCCTGCTCCGGATACAGTTGGAAGTCGCAAGATTTGTGATGATGAGAGGATGAAGAAGGATTTTTTTTAAAGAAAAAAAAAGAAACACGGAAGGAACTATTTTTTTCGTTTTTTGGGGCAAGACATGGGCTACTCCATATCTGAACGGGCACACGAGATGGCCACAAGAGAGGCCCATGACGGCCGAAAGGCCCAAACTGCAAACCAACCTCATCAACCAACCGTGGCCGTCCGATCCGTTCAGCCCTACTACTTATATATAAGCCATCTCCGCGGCGCATCCTCAAAAACCCTATTGTCGCTCCCGGCGCAGCCACCACCGAAGCAGCGGCGCACGCGGACGAGCCGAGCGAGGCGGAGGAGAGGAGATGGCGCGCGGCGTGGCGGCTGGGGCGAAGGGCGGCGCCGCCGGCGGCGGCAAGAAGAAGGGCTCCGTCACCTTCACGATCGACTGCACCAAGCCCGTGGAGGACAAGATCATGGAGATCGCCACGCTCGAGAAGTTCCTGCAGGAGCGCATCAAGGTCGCCGGCGGCAAGGCTGGCAACCTTGGCGAGGGCGTCACCGTCACCCGCGACAAGACCAAGGTCACCGTCACCTCCGATGGGCCTTTCTCCAAGAGGTATATAAGCACACAGCATGCTAGTTAATCCCGCTGAGATCCACGCATGCATATTTCTTTCTGGGTGCTGATTTTTGGACATACCACTACTGATTCGTCGAGCTGTATGTGTTCTTATCGGTTCCGTAGGGGATGAACTGGTCAATCTGCAGGATTAGGTATTTGATTTCATTTTTGAGTTGCAGCTAGTGAATCATTCTGTGATTATGCAGTAAATAAAATTAAGTTTGCTTAGGACACATTACTTTTTGAACTTGTTACTGGCTTACAGTTTTATTAGCACATTACTGTACCGCAGGTGCATACCTGTGATTATGCAGTAAATATAATTAAGTTTGCTTAGGACATAACATTTTGAACTTGTTACTGGCTTGACAGTTTTATTAGCACATTGCTGTACCAAAGCTGCACACCCTTCATATTATCTGTCGAGGAGATATATCATATTATCTGTCGACGAGATATTTCATGAGATGCAAGCAAGATGATAGACGAACATAAGCTTACTTTACACGCGTTGTCTAATGCAATTTTCATGTTTATTCATGCTGTTTGATTGTATCGACTAGTTTCTTTCTTGAGCTGTTTTAGTGGTATTTTGTTCACGGCTGAAACTTATTGTACTTCATTGTTTGTTCAGTTCACCAGTTGTTTGCTTGCATCAGTTACTGGGTTGTTTACTCAAATAGTGTGTATCAAGTTGTTGCCTTAAACGGCTAGTTTGAGCGGCTTAACTGTGATGTGCCTCCTGTGAAAACAAGTTCTTAGTTAAGTTTCTGAAACATTGTTGCTCCATTCTCAGGTACCTGAAGTACTTGACAAAGAAGTACCTGAAGAAGCACAATGTGCGTGACTGGCTCCGGGTTATCGCGTCAAACAAGGACCGCAGCGTCTATGAGCTCCGGTACTTCAATATTGCTGAGAACGAGGGTGAGGAGGAGGATTAGACGCACCACCTTATCTGTGTCTTGTGAACTTTGGATGTGTTGGAACACTCATGCTTGTAGCCTTTGAAGGGATGAGTTTTGATGTTTAAAATTGGTCTTATGATGTTTTTATAAGCGTGCTGGAACTTCTCATGTGATGCTTAGATAATCGAGTCGAAGAATTGTTGTTCTTGCTTCAGCCTCTGTAAGGATGACCGTGGGCATTGAGTGTTTATGAGCGTCTATAGAACTGACTATTTAGCTGCAGGTATTCATTTATTGGAGTCATTTCCCATCGCTTTGGTGATGCTAGGTTGGACAACATTCGTGATGCTATCCAAGCTCTCACGGTCTCAGTCGGGATGATGTTGCAAGATGTTATTGCAATGGGGGTGGGGTAGGCGATGCTGCAGCACATTTTTATGACCTTCCGGCATGGAGACTAATGTGTTCGAGCAGGGAGATTGTCTCTTACAGGGCATACTAGTCGGGAGGGTATTTCATCCAATACCATCACATTAACACCAAAACGAACCAGCGAACCTTGCAATCACTGATTGACCTGTGATTCTGTTCCATTTTCGTGTATAGTGTTCGAAACTAAAACCGAATCACATACACAACAGCCGATAGGTTGCTCACAATATCATTGCATTGAACAGTCATTTGCAGGAATGTCGACAGAACAAGTTTATACAACAGCCGATACGTTGCTCACATCATTGCATTGAACGGTCATTCAGAGGAATGTCGACAGAATCAGATACAAAGATCCCTTCTGAGATCTACCAACCAAAACGCAAGAATGCGCATTCAGCCTTTACTTCGATTACCAACATTATTGGCGGCAAAAAAAAAGAAAATTTCAGACTCCATTGAAAGTGCACATAAGTTTATCACCCAAAAAGCAGCTGGCAATCAGCTTGTCTAAGTATGTTCATGCAAGCGCTGGGGCGGGAGTGCAACCAGTAGCAACTTCAGATGTCTTCTGTACAGAACTGTACTTCTTTGTGATGAACCTGACATTTCATTAATCATCAGTTACAGTTCATCAGCGTGATCATTGGTTATTCATTTCAGTTCAGACCAAATTGAAGATTAGTGTAGCTGTACATCTGCCTAGCAACCAGGTTAAGTTGGTTTTATGTTTAGTTAACCTATTTAAAACATAAGAACACATGGAGGAAGCTACAATAGTTCCACCCTATCACATATTCCTTTAACTAGTGAAACAGTTTAATTAAGATGCAGATGAAAAGAGCACACAAGTCCAAGGAGTATTCACATTATCTAAACTACAGTTTACACAAAAATTATTTATAGTACTTTATGTACATGATGAATAGGTCAGCAGCCAAATTAGCTAATTGATCATTTGATGAATTAGTACGATACAAAATTTGAGTTTTCAATGCAAGAATGTGCTGGATACTCATGCATACAAGACTTAAGTATTGTCTCTTAGAGTTTACAACATGCATTGCCTATATCATATAGGCTGCAAGCCTGCAATACAATGACACAAGGCTAGTCATCTGAAACAGGGGGCAAGTGATACGGACCTGAAGAAATCTCTCCATAGCAACTCAAACATTAACCAATTTGTCCCAGCATCAGATGTGCCATCATTATTCTTGGGTGTTGACCCAAAAGGAATTGCTCTGGGAAGAAGAGAATTGCTTAATTATAGACAGAAAAAATTGTATAATGGTGAACTTGGGCTCAGCGAACTTGAATATACCTAGTAGCATGCTTCTTCAACTCCTCATACATGAAGCGTGGAGAGAGGCAACCTGTAGCAAGCCATGGAGAAATTTTGCAGGAGAAATTAGCACCATATATGCTATCTTGGGTATTGCTTTTGTCTGCTTTGTTTGGCTGCATAGAGCATTCTACAGCAAACTTCTTCAACCTCTCCAGAGCTTCTGTCTCACCACCAATGAGAGTAGATCCAACAGCAGGTTTCGAGTCCTAAATGAACAAATAATGAAAGGTAAGTATCAAAATGCACTGTGCAAAGGAGTAGAAATGCAGAAGTGGCTAGTCAGTGGGTCTTTGGTACAAACTACAGGGGAAAAAAATATGCCCGTGGCACTAACTCAAATTATTTAAAAGGGACGATCCATTCACTGGTGTCACTGTCCTTGGGGGAACCGGGGAAGTAACACGGCTCAGCATTCCATTTCCACATTGATGTTGAAGCCCCTTAAGATGTCAATTTAGTTCTATGTATTCTACACAAACGACTCATAAGAGCATAAGATAAGACCAAAAGCAGCAGATGTCATAGTGACTCAGTTCCAAAGTTGCAAAATGCAAATAAATAAATAAATAAATAAATAAATCGAGCGATGAAGGTGAGACTATGATAAACAATTCAATTGCAGAAAGAGTGGAATTTGGCATATCTGATTGAGACAGAACTGCATCTTTTATCATCCAACCACAAAAAGTAATTGTATTACCATTTTGTCCTGTGCTACTCGGACAATACTACCACAGCTGTGCAAAAAAAATGGATTGACAGACAGCAAACAATAGCAACACACAGCCAACACTCGTAATAGGACATTAGGACATAGGACTAAATCTCATATCTTATTTTATTTAACTTGATTTTTTTTGTGAGAGGCGGCTGATCCCCCTGGTATCGCGTCAAGCCAAGCACGTGCGCCGTATGCGACCAGGCAACGTTGACACGTGTTGAGTGGCTGTTTGCGAAGAGGCACAGAGGGTAGAGCATCTAGCGATTTCTTCACACTTAGGAATTATTAATGGCCTGTTGGGCTGTGATTGCTGCAGCATCTACTCATAGCTGCAATAGTTCCTCATGCACAAATTTTGCAGAAGCAGCTGTGCTGAAATCAGAAGCGAACATCCATCCGTTTTCATCCTTAACTATGCCCCACCAAAGACCCAACATACCCAAAGATATGCCTAAAAAGTAGGAAATGGATTATATAGCCAAATTGTAGATGAAATCAAAGCATGCCATAATTAGCAACATCCATTTGTTTCTATCTGTACAATTTACTTAAAACTATTGAACGCCAGAAACTTTTACCACATATAAATGTAAGATGCTGAACCTAACTAAAGATCTAAAAGCACACCACAGGAAAAGAAACTAATCTATATCTCGAAGCCAACTCACCTGTGCCATGGCTGGTGGCGCAGTGAGCCCGAGCTCAGCAAGCGTGGGGATGTCGCCGGGCTCGAGCACATTCTTCATGGGCACGCACTTGACCTCCTCGGGCGCTTCCAGCACCTTTCTAACCTCCAAACCCTTCACGGCCTCCCTGAAGCCGCCATAGTTGGACGGCATGTCCTCGAGGTGGAAGGGAAGGTCTTCCACATGGTATAGCGTGCTACCCCAGAAGTACTTCACGTTGATGCCCTCCTTCTCCACAGCCTTTTGCACCCTCTCCTCGGCGCGGACTTCGTCCCGCGATACCTCGCCGTGAGCGTACACGGCCTCCGCGCCCGCCGCCCGCGCGAGCTCGGGGATGACCACTTCGGGCCTGCCCACGCGCACCACCAGGTCCCCGCCGCGGGCGCGGAGGCTCCGGCGCAGGTCGGCGACGGAGTCGAGCAGGAAGTTGGCGCGGTACGGGCCCGTTCGGTCGAACCCCGAGGGGGACTTACCGAAGTCCCGCGGGTCGAAGACGAAGACAGGGAGGAGGGAGGACGACGCCCCCGCTGCGGCGTGGAACGGCTCATGGTCGTGGAGGCGGAGGTCGGCGCGGAACCAGACGAGCGTGCGGCGGCGCCCCGCGGCGGCGGGCGCGCCCGAGGGGAAGGAGCGGGAGAGGCCCGGCGTCGAGGAGGGCAGCGGGGCGATGACGGAGGAGGTGGCGGAATTGAGGCGGGTGGGGCGGCGGGAGGGAGGCTGCGCGGCGGAGGGGTGGAGGCAGACGGCGAGTGTAGAGATTTGAGTGGGGAGGTGGATGGTGGAGGGGACGGAGGCGAGTGTGGGGGTGGCCGGCGCGCGGATGGAGAGGGCGAGCGAGAAGGAGGCGAAAGGGAGGAGGCTGGGGTCGTCGCGCGGCTGCTGGGCGCCGGCGTCAGAGTCGGACGCGGCGGCCATGGTTGGTGAGATGGGCGAGTGAATGAGAGGAGGTAGGGATTTGGTGGTGTGCGCAGACTGCGGATGAGGAGTGAGATGCCGGTGGGTCGGAGGGGAAGGAAGGCGGGGGAAGGTGGTGAACTTTTGGACCCCCACCAACCACTTGAGTTTTACCAGAATCTAGATCGAACCTATTTGTCACCTACCCCTTCTACCCAAGATGCACAAGCCAAAGAGCCCAAGAAAGCTTTCGTTTGAAAAGTAAAAATAGAAATAAACAATGCCAGTGTAACAAAGAACCAAAATCAGACTTATGTGTTTAAATCTATTTGCAAGCAATATCGTGCTAATTTTGGTCAATTTGTGGTCGTACTATTTATATATAGTATATACACCATGTAATTTACGTATTATGGCTTATGTTGCTGATTTATTGTAAGAAAAACTCCTCATAAATTCAAGCGGGCATGATACCGGATCTTTCTCAAAAACACATCACATGGGTCTTTATTGTAGCTTAGCTACCAAATTTTAAAATATTTTCGATGACAAATGCATAATTATGCACGATACATTTAATTGAATCCACCTACGTAAATGATATGATATGAATATGGTAATGTGTAGCTTACAACGTAGTGGCATTTGACATGGGTGAATAGTTTAGAGGAAGTCGTAGTTTTTGCTTGTCAGGAGGGCCTTGAGCTCGCTGTTGTGTGGTGCAGAAAACATGCTATTCTTGAAACAATGTAGTAGCATAGCTAATAACATGTTACCCTTAAGAACGCCTCAAAGAACCACCGTGAGTTACATCTTAAAGATAAAGAATCAATAGATGATGGAGGTAAACTATAGGTTTAGAAAGCTGTCCACACACAAAAAAAAGTAAGATGGTGCTGCACATGTGCTCGCACAACTGGCAAAATGTACCAGACATTCAACGGTGTGCCATTTTAATTGATGCGTGTCGAACAAGTTATTGTTTATAATTGTAATTATGATTATGAGTGATTAATAAAGCTTTATTTTTCTAAAAAAGAATTTATACATTAATTCTTGTTAAAGTACAACTATAGCAAGTAAGTTTGGTTATTATCTCCTAAACTCACGCCCATGCCAAAATGCCCGCGTAGTCTGCCACATGTGGTCGTGGGTCGCGCACCATTTTCAGACACCTATCGAGCATGTTAACAATAAAGGTATATATCATTCATGGTTGTAAGTTTAGGAAGTTGAAAACAAGCAATTGTTTCTCTCTATATATCGCACATCCAGTTATTTAACACATAGATAGCACATAATCATAAATGAACTAGAGCTTTAAGACAAAAGTAAGAACACAAGATCTTAAGAAGTATAATCTAAGTCAACATAAACATATACATTGTCTCGATGTTTGCGTTTACTCTCCTCAAGCAATCCACATTTCATAACATTGTGTTTAGTTGTTTATATTTTTGTTATATGTAGTTGCCTTCATATTCTAGTTGAGTCTCATATTTTTAGTAAAGGTATGAGATTTTTAGTTTTACATATGTATTGGTTTATGTAAAGTTGTATTGTTTAATACGACCAAATCTACATCTTGGGATTTGCTTTGAGCATCGAACAAGCCTGTATTAGTGCATCCTAGTTATACATGAAACTAATCAGACCACATAAATATTTCTTAGGCTACGACAACCAATCGAGGGTGACACCAATGGACACCTACAACTATTGTCCTAATCTACTCACCGGGAGCAAAACGTAAATTTCGTACCAAACTAAAAAAGAATAGAGAAAAACTAAATGCACACTATCACAAACTTTCCAAGTGAGGACAACTAAGGGTCCACATCTGAGAATTTTTTTTTATTTTGGAAAAGATCATGGATAACTAGGACGTGGGCAAGCAACCTTAGTTTGCCATGAACCACTTGAATTAGCACGACTGCACGAACCTTAGAGAAATCTAATATCGTGTTCATTTGAACTTATCAACCAGAATTAGACATACTTTTTTAATTAAATAATAATATTTTTCTCTCACAACAAATTCACATCAGCATCAGTATTAGCCGCAAAAAATAATCTAGCCATTTATACTTTTTTTTACTATAGCCATCTTTGTTTTATAGAGTAAGCACAGTAATTGGCTTATAACCAAACAAATGCTGATGTGAAAGAAAGAAGAGACGAGAGAAAGAAGAGCTTGACTCTCATGTATAAGTAACAAGTTTGACACGGAAGCATATACAATAATGAACCCATACATTGACTAAATGTGAGCATGATTAGAAAGAGAACATGACATGTGAATAAAAATATAATAAAATAGTTTTTTGGACAACTAGCTTAGCTCTCATAATTTTGCTAGCTAAACACTTTCTAGGGCTCGTTCCTACAGCAGAAGATAATACTGTAGCCATCTTTTTTTTCTTTTGAGAAATTGTAACTTTTTTTTTTTGAGGAACTGAGAGAAATTGTAACTGTAGCCATATAAGAACCGCCTTGCGGGACTTCTTTATTTTGACAGGCCGTGTCTTACTGTTGTGGGCTGGGCCTCATGTCTCCAACCTTGTGACTCGATCCGATCTTCTCTGTTCCTCCTTGGCCCCCTCCCCAAATCCACCGCCATCTCCGAGCCCTAACCCCAACCTCGACCGCCCATGGCCGCCACCGCGGCCTCCTCGGCCGCCGCCGACGCCGCGTCGAACTCCGATGAGGAAGCAAACTATGAGGAGTACATCCCAGTCGCCAAGCGCCGGGCCATGGAGGCCGAGCGCCTCCGCCAGCTCCGCCTCAACAAGTCGGCGCCGACCTCCGCCGCCTCCACCCTCCCGCTGCCGCCTCCTCCGCCTCTTTTGCCGGCGCAGGCCTCCGTTCCCGACGCCGCCGCGAAGCCCAGCCTCCTCGTCAAGGCCACGCAGCTTAAGCGCGCCGCCCCGGAGGTGACCGCCACGGAGCAGCGCATCCAGCAGGAGAAGGAAGTGATTGAGAATCTCTCAGACAACAAATCCCTCAGGTCAGTCCGTGAGATCGCCAAGGGCATCATCTACACGGACTCGATCCAGACCGGGTGGAAGCCGCCCCTCCGCCTCCGCCGCATGCCGCTCGCCAAAGCCAACGAGCTCCGCCGCAAGTGGCATATCATCGTCGATGGTGACGATGTCCCGCCGCCTGCGCGTGATTTTCGGGACCTCCGCCTCCCGGAGCCCATGCTCCGGAAGCTGCGCGAGAGGGGCATCGTCCAGCCCACGCCCATCCAGGTGCAGGGTCTGCCTGTTGTGCTCTCTGGGCGTGACATGATAGGCATCGCTTTCACGGGGTCGGGGAAAACTCTGGTGTTCGTGCTGCCGCTTATCATGGTGGCGGTGCAGGAGGAAATATTGATGCCGATTGTGCCTGGGGAGGGCCCGTTTGGGATGATCATATGCCCGTCGCGGGAGCTGGCCAAGCAGACATATGATGTGATTGAGCAGTTTCTCATTCCACTTAAGGAGGCCGGGTACCCGGAGATAAGGCCTTTACTTTGCATTGGGGGTGTGGATATGAGGACACAGCTCGATGTGTTGAAGAAGGGTGTGCACATTGTGGTGGCAACGCCTGGTCGGCTCAAGGATTTGCTTGCCAAGAAGAAGATGAACCTTGACAACTGCAGGTAAGTGTTCGATGCAATGGAAACATGTTTCGGTAGCAAACTCTTGGGTATCTTCATGTTATGTGTTTAACGGTGTGCTGATGTGAATATCTGAACAAAACTTTGTTTGATAAGTAATAACCAGCACAATCTAATATCAAAGTTTAGCTTGGTCACTCTTTTCATGAACCCTGTTCTAATGAATTGAAAAAAATATGGACCTGCTTGCAAAATGTGTTTGTGGCAGCACACACGTTAGGGTGACTATTGAATTTGTTTCATTTAGTTTTCTTTGTACTAGAGTGGATAGTAAGCCATTGCCTATCATATTATCATGTAGGGCATGATGTTATGTTGGACGCAACATATAGCACTTGCACAAAGAGATCCACTTATAAATTTGCACCATTTTCTAAGGAAAGAGGAGCATATGTTCTCATATATCAGTATTCAGTACTTTTATAGTTTTATTCAGCAATTGTTTTTTAATTATTAATGTGATTATTAATTCATATCAAACAAAAGTGATATGTTTTTTAGTAAAAGTCGTACTGTGGAAAAGGAGTGTTTAAAGTATTTCTGTTGCAATTATTTTGTAGCTGTCATTCTGCTTCTAGTTCAGCAGTGGTTTTTATCAAGTGCCGCAGAATGCTGTAGCAAGCATCTCAGCAGATGGACCTACAATCCTGGTCACTGTACCCAGATTTCAGATTTTAGCTTGCAATATTTATCTTTGGCTAATTTGTTCCTTCAGCTGAATGTAGTTTTGGTATTCCAAAGTCTTTGAAAGATGCCCTTTTTAAAAATCTATCAAGCAAACTAGATCCTTATCCCATGTGGCCATGTGTCAGTGCTTTATGTTTCCAGTTCAGACTTTACTTGGTTCATTCAGTTAGTTAGAGCGTAAACTGGTCAATCTCTCCGACTCTAATGAGGTTCCTACCATTCCACCAATTATTGTACATGGTTCTAAGTTACTTAATGTCCCTTTTATGATCTGTGCAGGTACTTAACCTTAGATGAAGCAGATAGGCTGGTTGACCTAGGATTTGAGGATGACATCAAGGAGGTTTTTGACCATTTCAAGGATCAAAGACAGACCCTTCTTTTTTCTGCTACTATGCCTCAGAAGATTCAAAATTTTGCGAAGAATGCCCTTGTGAAACCAGTTACTGTCAATGTGGGAAGAGCTGGAGCAGCAAATCTAGATGTCATTCAAGAAGTTGAGTATGTCAAGGAAGATGCTAGAATTATATACCTCCTTGAATGCCTCCAGAAGACTCCACCTCCTGTTCTCATTTTCTGTGAAAACAAAGCTGACGTCGACTACATCCATGAGTACCTTCTTCTAAAGGGAGTGGAGGCTGTTGCTATCCATGGAGGAAAAGATCAAGAGGAGAGGCAGAATGCAATTGACTCCTTCAAAACTGGAAGGAAGGATGTTCTGGTGGCTACTGATGTTGCATCAAAGGGTCTTGATTTCCCTGACATCCAGCACGTCATTAACTATGACATGCCTGCTGAAATTGAGAACTATGTCCACCGAATCGGTCGAACTGGTCGATGTGGGAAGACTGGCATAGCAACTACCTTCATCAACAAGAATCAAACTGAGACCACGCTTCTTGATCTCAAGCACCTGCTGAAGGAGGCAAAGCAGAGGATTCCACCGGTGCTGGCGGAGCTCAACGATCCATTGGAGGATGAGGAAATAATTGCCAAGGAGAGTGGTGTTAAAGGTTGTGCTTATTGTGGTGGGCTTGGCCATCGTGTCAGTGACTGTCCAAAGCTGGAGCACCAAAAGTCCATGGCAATTGCTGGCTCGAGAAAAGACTACTTTGGGGGCGGGGGTTACCGAGGAGAAATATGATTGCTCTAGGTTGATGCTTGTGTGTGGTTATCAGGAGCTAAGATGCTGCAACTTCAGCTCAAACATGTTACATGTATCAGCTAGCCAAGGCTCCTCCCTCGATGTTGAAGGAAGACGCATCGTATTAACGAACTTGTGATATGCTGGGTATAACACTGCTTGCTACTGACCTACCATATATCTTGTTTGAAGGAGGCAAGTAGATTATTCTGCCCTGTTGGAAAATGTAACCAGAACAATTGCTGGCGTATGTTTCTTATAGGAATGTTGCGAAGCACCAGTTTTAACCCCTTTCTGTAATCAATCAACATTTCAGATTAACTCATGTATGTATATTTTGATCTCGTATGCTATATTTCCATCTCATGTCTGCTTTGGCATATGAGCAGCAATATTTCCGAGTGTCACCTGCACTCTGGGGTGTGTCTTCTTGCTACCAGTGAGAACTAAAAGCAACTCAATTAAATAAATATTTCTTGGTTTTACCACCAATCTACCATGCAACAGAGTTAAAAAAAAATGTTTTGTCTTCCCAAGTCATTCACTTTTTTAAATAAAAAGATTGAGTATCCGTGCTCATTTGCCCAACAAAATTTTTAACCATGCCTCAGATTTGGGAAATATACCCTCTTGGGCGTGTTGTATCAGTTTGTGATAATCCATACGATGATCGTCGCGATTCTGATATTATTATTAGGTGTGATTTAGTACGCCCCATTTTCCTCATTCCTATGATCCTATCTGAAGCTGGTGGTGCTTCGCTGAGCTGGATGAGGAGCAACTGACTTGAGTTCTGAGTCCCCTGAGGAGACCGTGGAGGAGCTGAGCTAGGTCGAGGGAGTTCACTCCAAAAACCAAAAACAGTCACATCAAATTTTACGGCACATGCATGAAACATTAAATATAGATGAAAACAAAAACTAATTACACAGTTTGCCTGTAAATCGTGGGACGAATCTTTTAAGCTTAGTTACTCCATAATTAGATAATATTTGATAAATAAAAATAAAAGTGTTACAGTGTCAAAATTCAAAATCTTTTCGAATCTAAGCAAGGCCCGAATGTGCATCTGATCTGAAAGTTGCCCATGGACTGCGGTATGATGAG